>JAEEGL013861876.1_pt1 | contig 16721 bp, 15 predicted proteins | sample 9134231 | NCBI WGS metagenome assembly JAEEGL01 (sample SAMN16246548, study PRJNA631951) | gut metagenome | biome: gut microbiome; feature: rumen; material: fiber-attached | host: Bos | place: Iran: Karaj | collected 2018-10 | reverse complement strand
TGGTTTGATTCACATTGCCATTTTGACATAGACAAGAAGGAGACCGCCCCCACCACGCTTGCTGATGCACGCGAGGCTGGGGTGCTGGAATTTCTTGTGCAGGGCACTAACATGGAGAATTGCCCCTTTGTGGTGGAGTTGGCAGAGCACGAGGCTGGCGCGTACGCGGCGGTAGGCATGCATCCCCACGATGCGGAGAAGCCCTACGACCTGGGCTTGCTACGGGAACTATGGCAACGTGAAAAAGTGCTCGCAGTGGGCGAAATTGGATTGGACTACTTCTATGACTTCGCGCCAAAGGAGGCGCAGCGGGCCATGTTCGCAGTTTTCCTGCAAGAGGCAGTGGCGGCAAAGTTGCCTGTTATAATACACTGCCGAGAAGCCGTGCAGGATGGCTTGCAGATAGTGAAGGACAATCTTCCCAAGGGGCATCCATTTGAGGTACACAGTTTCTCAGGCACGGAAGACGAGGCGGCGCAGTGGCTGGAAATGGGAGCCATGATGTCAATCAACGGCATGGTGACATTCAAGAAGGCGGAAAACATACGCCGCATACTGGAACTTATCCCAGACGAGCGACTTCTGCTGGAGACAGACACGCCATATCTTGCGCCAGTGCCGCTTCGCGGGCAGGAAAATACGCCCGCCAACATTCCCATTATCGGCAAATACGTCGCAGAACTGCGCGGCATTGCGCCAGAGGAAATTGCAAGGCTCACAACCGAAAATGCACATCGTTTTTTGAATATACAGGATGAGGTTTGACTATGTCAATGGAGGAAATTACTGCCCAGATCGCCAGTGAAAGGGATGAACTGGAACAACGCACTCTGGATCCGAAGAATGCCTACTTCAGCAAGGACGCGCAACGGAGGCGCCCAGCGGAGGTGGATGACTTCGAGAACCTGCGCACCCCATTCGCACATGACACGGACCGCATCATTCATTCCTCGTCTTTCGCACGGTATTCCGACAAGACCCAGGTGTTCTTCCGTGTGCGCAATGACCACATCACCCGCCGTTCCCTCCACGTGCAGATGGTCTCCCGCATAGCCCGCACCATCGGGCGCTGCCTGAATCTGAACGAGGACTTGATTGAGGCGATTGCCATCGGGCATGACATCGGGCACACTCCTTTCGGCCATACTGGCGAGGCTGCGCTTGCCGCCAACCTGCAAAAGGCTGAAATCGGCACCTTCGTGCACAACGCACAATCGGTGAGAGAACTTCAGCAACTGGAGCATCATGGCGCAGGGCTGAATTTGACACTGCCCGTGCTGGACGGTATCCTTGGACACAACGGTGAAATAGAATCCAGAAGATATGAATACGACAGGAGCAAACTGACTTGGGAGGATTTGGACAAGAACCTGGAGAAATGCTTGAATGAGCCAGGCTACGACAGAAAGGTGTCCCCCTCCACCATGGAAGGCTGCGTTGTACGCGTGGCGGATATAATCTCTTACCTGGGGCGTGACTTCGAGGATGCGGTTTCTCTAGGCATCATAGCGAAGACCGACATGCCATGGAGCATCGAGCGTGTGCTTGGCAACGAAAACCGCAAGATCATCAGCGTGTTGTGCAATGACATCATACTCAACAGTCGTGGCAAGGAGTACCTGGAATTTTCTGAGGAGGTCTATGGCGCATATTCGGCGCTGAAGAAATTCAACTACGAGCACATCTACAACTGTGCCCTGCTTTCGCACCAGAAGGAGCAGTTCGACTGCATGCTGACACAACTTTTCGAGGCATACATCACGGACATAAGGAAAGACATCAAATGCAAGATCATCGACGAGTGGATACGCTCGCAACCTGCGGAATACCGCCTGAACGAATCGCCTGAACGCATCACCGCCGACTACATCGCCTGCATGACCGACCAGTATTTCATAAACCAGTACGAGCAACGCTTCGTGCCCCAGATCATCAACTTTGACTGAAGCAGTTCAGAACCATTACTCTAGATTTACTCTTCAGGGTATTTTTCTTTATATTTCTGCTTGACAAAAGGTGCTTTAATGCGATTTTATGCTTGTGTGTTCATATAGGGGCGCATACTGGTTAAATTATTATGAAATCGGGAGCATTCTTGTGGCAATGCCAATTGAACAAACAGAAAAGATATACACTATAACTGAACTCAACCAGCAGATTCGCAATTGTGTTCAGGCGGGTTTTCCGCGCAGCATCTGGGTGACTGGCGAGGTCGAGGACTATCATCCTGAAAAGCAAAGCAACAAGGGCATTTATTTTGTACTCAAGGACGGTGTATCCAGCCTGCACATGGTATGGTGGAGTTGGAATATACGGGAACCATTGCCACCTGATTTCCAGAATGGCGTCGCAGTTGAGGTATATGGCAGGATTGACGTATATGCTGGCAGAGGCGAATGCCAGATTTCCGTGGAACGCTTGCGAATGAAAGGGGACGGCGAGGAGATGCTGAAATTGAAGGCGCTCCGTGAAAGACTGGCTCAAGAAGGCCTTTTCCTGCCTTCACGCAAGAAAAAGTTGCCGCCATTCCCGAAGACAATCGGGCTTATAACAGCAGAAGGTGCAGCAGCACTGAAGGATTTCATGCGTGGTCTGGGCAACAGGCAGGGTTCGCTTACAGTGCTGCTGTTCCCCGCTAAAATGCAGGGCAATGAATCAGCCATCACCATCATTGAACGCCTTAACTACATCAACTTCTACAATCTGTGCGAAGTGATAGTCATCACCCGCGGCGGTGGCTCCAAGGAAGATCTGGCCTCATTCAACGACGAGAACATGGTGCGTGCAATTGCCGCATCAAACATACCTGTTATCAGCGCAGTGGGCCACGAACAGGACTACACCCTATGCGATGAAGTGGCGGACGTGCGGGCAATGACGCCTACCGACGCCGCAAAATGCGTGGTACAGGAAGCCTCGCGCGTAAGGGACAACATTGCCTTCGCAAAGAGCAAAATCCTGAACATGGCCAGCAATATGCTGAATTTCTACAGGCACAGGCTTGGCCTTGCAGCCAGCAACCGCTATCTTGCGGCACCAGCAGACATGCTGATACAAGGACGCAGGACACGAGTTGAGCAATTAAGCCAAATGGTGCAGTCATATCCGCAACGATTAAGCGCGGACCTGGCATTGCGCGTGCGCACTGCGACGGGCAGGCTCTCCGCACAAATACCCAGTATTCTGCCTGAAAGAAAAGCCGCAGTCGAACAACTGTCCATGCGCCTGTCCCGCAACAGCGAAGACATGTTGCGCAGCCTCAAAGAGCGGCTTGCAAGGGCGAATGATAAACTCAGGCTGCTGGGACCGCAGGCTGTGCTGGAACGCGGATACGCCATCGTGTTCAAGCAGGACAAGAGCCTCTTAACCACGGTAAACGAAGCAAATGCAGGGGAGAACATAAGCATAAGGCTGGCAGACGGCGAAATGGCGGCAACAATCAAATAAAAGTTCTGTGGCGGCGTGTTCTCGCGCGGCGGCAAGGGGTTATGTGGCGGCGCGTTCTCGCGCAGCACAAAAAATAGGAGACAAACATGGCAGAAGAAAACATACAACAAGAACAACAATTGACATTTGAGCAGGCACTGGCGCGTTTGGAGCAGATTGTATTGGAACTGGAAAGCAAGCAACTCCCCTTGGAGCAGAGCCTGCGCATGGTTGAGGAAGGGGTCAAACTCAGCAACTTCTGCAACAAGGAACTTGGCAATGCGGAGAACCGCATACTGAAACTTACGCAGAATCCAGACAAAAGCATGTCATGGACAGATTTGACGCAACAATTCCACCAGCAGTGATACGACAGTGAACAAGGCAAGCATACAAATCACGTACATCACGGAGGAGGCCGAGCAGAAACGGCGCCTTTCCCCGCGAATGATGCTGGAGACAAGTGCCCTGCCCTGCACAGTGGAATTGCCTGATGCAGGAAGCCTGTTCACTATCGAAGAAGGTGACAACGGATTACAACTTTGTCCTGAGGCAAATACAAAAGTGTTCCTGAATGGGAAGGAAGTACAGGGCAAAGCGCGCCTTTCCGCAGGGGACAAGATAAAGGCAGGCGGCTATCTGCTGGATTTCCACTACAAACACGAAACGCGTGGGCTTTCCACATCCAGCAAGTTGCTGTCCCTGGGCGCAAAACTGGTAGTGGCATGCCTAATCATCTGCGAACTGTCGATAATGCTGGGCCTTTCATCTATCCTGAAGGCAGAAAACCTTTTTGAGGGCTCGGTGGCAAGGCAACACATCTCATTTGAGATTATCAGGATTCAGGGTAAACTAGAAAAAATCAAGACAGAGGATCCCATGGAACAAGCAATGCTGGCACTGTTGAAAGACGACGTAGCCAGGAGAATGAACTATATGGGTGACTTTGGCGACATGCTGTCACCACGCCAAAGAAGAAATATGAACAGGGACCTGAGACGGTTGGATATGCTGCTGGACAGCATTTCACAAAAGGGAAACATCCTTCCAGATGAAAAGGTAAATCTTGAGGGTGCAGTAAAAGATATCATTGAACGACATAAAGTCATAATACCATAAATGGACAACAAAGTTAATAAAATCCTGAACGCTTTCAGCGGGCAATCCCTGGCGGTAGTCGGCGATGTGATGCTGGACAAGTATGTATGGGGCAGTTCCAACCGCATTTCCCAGGAGGCTCCTGTTCCAGTAGTGCTGGTGAAAAAGGAGACGTATGTACCAGGCGACGCAGCAAACGTGGCGCGGAATGTACTTTCCCTGGGCGGTTCCGCCAGCATTTTTGGTGTTATAGGCAATGACATCGAGGGTACGCAACTGTCGCAATGCCTGGTCAATGACGGAGTTGATACAAGCACGCTTCTGAAGAGCAAAAGTCGCGCCACCACCGTCAAGACGCGGGTGCTGGCAGGCAACCAGCAGGTAGTGCGCATTGACAGGGAGGAGACTGACGATGTGTCCAGAGGTGAAAGGCACAATATGCTGAAGACGCTGGAGGCGGTTCTGAAATCGGGCAAAATCCATGCCGTGATACTGGAGGATTACGCCAAGGGGCTTTTCAGCAAGTCATTCATGGGAGCCGTGGTGGAACTTTGCAGAAAATACAAGGTGATGAGCGCCTTGGATCCGCATCCACACAATCCATACAACATAAAGGGTCTGACCTTTATGACGCCCAACAGGAATGAGGCATTCGCACTGGCGGGTGTCAAGTATGTTTCAGGTTGCGGCAATCCACTGCAGGATGCGCCACTTCTGAATGTGGCAAGCCGCCTTATGCACAAATGGCAGCCCAAATACCTGCTTATAACACTTGGTGCAGAGGGAATGGCGCTCTTCAGCGATGACAAGAGCAAGCCTTTGCATATTCCCACTCAGGCGCGACAGGTATTCGATGTATCAGGTGCAGGAGACACGGTCATGGCCACAATGATGCTGGCACTAATGTCAGGCGCAAGTCCTGACATGGCGGCGCAAATCGCCAACCAGGCGGCAGGCATCGTGGTGGGGCGCGTTGGCACTTCTGCCATTGAGATAGAGGTACTGAAAGAGACAATTAACAAGGGGCTGTAGCCCCAGGCTTTGATGAATAGGATTTTTGATGTAATAGTAGTTGGCGGTGGCCATGCAGGCTGCGAAGCGGCGCTTGCCGCCGCGCGCATGGGGGCGGCAACGCTTCTGCTGGCAATCAACAACGACCACATAGCCCAGATGTCCTGCAATCCTGCTATCGGAGGCATTGCCAAAGGGCAACTTGTCAAGGAAATCGATGCGCTAGGCGGTGAAATGGGCTGCAATACTGACGCGGCTGCAATACAATATCGCATGCTGAACGCCTCAAAGGGAGCAGCCGCTCTTTCACCACGAGCGCAATGTGACAAGATGCTGTACCAGCGCAGGATGAAACTGGTGCTGGAACGTTGCCCGAATCTGGTGGTGCACCAGGCGGAAACCACCTCTTTCGTAGTGGAGAACGGGACTGTCATCGGCGTGAAGACCATGTTCGGAGACATCTGGAGAGGCAGGGCATTCGTAATCTGCACTGGCACATTCCTGAAGGGAGTGCTGCACTATGGACTGAACAGTTTTCCAGGCGGGCGCGCTGGCGACCCGCCATCAAATTCGCTGTCCACTTCGCTGGCAGAAGATTTGCATCTGGAACTTGGGCGCCTCAAGACGGGAACACCAGTGAGAGTGCTTGCGAAGTCCATTGACTTTTCGTCCATGGAATTGCAGCCGCCAGAGACAAACTGGCACTTCTCTTACAGAGAGCCTGACAAAGATTTGCCCGTGTTTGGAACCTTGCAACTGGAACAAAGGCCATGTTACCTGACATATTCCAATGAAAAGACAGCGCAACTCGCCAGGGACAACCTGTCCCGCTCCCCCATGTATTCAGGAAAGATACATGGCACAGGCGCCAGGTACTGCCCCTCCTTCGAGGACAAGGTGGTGCGCTTTCCAGAACGCGAGCGGCATCACATCTACCTGGAGCCAGAAGGCAATACCACGGACGAATACTACCTCAACGGCATTTCCACAAGCCTGCCCACCGATGTGCAGATACAAATGGTGCGCTCCCTGCCTGGCTTGGAGAAGGCATTGATCAGCCGCTATGCCTACGCAATCGAGTACGATTTCGTGCATCCGCACCAATTGTCGGCAGGCCTTGCCTTGCAGAAGTGGCCTAATGTGTTCCTGGCGGGTCAAATCAACGGCACCAGCGGCTACGAAGAGGCGGCTGGTCAGGGGCTGATGGCTGGCATGAACGCAGCAAGGTACGTCGCTGGCAAGGAGGCCATCACGTTGAACCGAGACGACGCATATATTGGCGTGATGATAGACGACCTTCTGACTAAGGACATCGTGGAGCCATACAGGCTGTTCACCAGCAGGGCTGAATACCGCCTCTCCTTGAGGCAGGACAATGCGGACAGGCGCCTCACCCGCATCGGATACGAGGCGGGCCTGGCCACCGCGGCGGAGATGGCACGAGTGAACAAACTGGAGCAGGACATAGATGATGCGCGTCGCCAGTTGCAGGAAATCCGCCTCCAAGGCAAATCCGTGCTGGAACTAATGCAGCGACCTGACTTTGACTATGCCAGCACGCCCAATATGCCAACATTGCAACCGCGTGTATTGGAGCAACTCCAGATAGAGGCAAGATACGGCGGATACATCGCCCACCAGGCACGGGAGGCGCAGTCCCTGCATAAGATGGACGATGTGAAGATCCCTGGGGACTTCAACTACAGGATGCCTGGCATCAGCAACGAGGCGCTTGCCAAGTTGGAGAAACGCAGGCCCGCCACGCTGGGCATCGCCTCCAGAATCGATGGTGTCACACCCGCTGAAATCGGGGTACTGCAAATTGCGCTCAAACACAGGAAATAACAGGCATTTATGGAAGTTAAAATTGTAAAGACAGAGGTGCCAGAGTGGCACAGGCCCAGTTGGGACGAATACTTTTTGAAACTGGCAATGCTCGCCTCTGAGCGGGCCACCTGTCCCAGAATGCACTGTGGTTGCGTACTGGTACTGGACAGGAATATCCTTGCCACTGGCTACAATGGCTCCCTGCCTGGTCTTCCACATTGCTATGACGAGGGCTGCCTCATGGTGAACGACCACTGTGTCAGGACGAACCATGCAGAAATAAACGCCATCTGCCAAGCATCGCGCCATGGCATTTCCCTGGAGGGCGCGACTGCATACGTGACCAACATGCCATGTACGAACTGCGCCAAGGCGCTGGTGGGCGCGGGGATAAAGAAAGTGGTGGTTTTCACAGACTACCACGATACATTGGCTGAAATGTTCTTCAAAGAGGCAGGCGTCGAGTTATTGAGGCTGCCAATGCCAGAACGTGAAATACACTACGATGTGAAAAGTTTCACATCAGCGATACCCTGGGAAAAGGAGCAATAAATGGACATGCAACGACTTGCAAATACTGTGGAACGCCTCCAGGAACTGGAAATTACGGCACAGGAACTGCGCATCATGGCGCCGCTCCTCAATCCGGCAAACCTGCCGATTGTGGAAAAGAGCATTGCGGAAATGCTGGAATCCCTGCCACAGGAACTGCGGGCGCGTTATGAAAAACTGCGCAAGGACGGTCTGGCATGCAACAGGGCAATCAATGGGACTTGCCAGAACTGCCGCATGACATTGACGCAACCACTGCTAAACCGCATGAAAAGCAACGAGACAGAGTGGATTTGCCCGAATTGCGGGCACTTCATCACGCTAGTCGAGCAACCCAAAATGTGATAACAACCTGAGTTCACCCCGCTTCGAGGAGAACATCCACAATAACAACCTGAGTTCACCCCGCTTCGGGGAAAATCGTACAAAGGAGGCAAAATATGGACATTAAAAGACTTCTTCAAGAAAAACAAATCTTATGCAAGGTCAAGGCCGACACTGACAGGGAAAGCCTCCTTGACATGATGGCAGAGACACTTGCACAAGGCAACGTGCTAGCCGACAAGGATGCATACCTTAAGGCGGTAATGAAACGCGAGGCTGACATGTCCACCCAAACCAATGGCGGCATTGCACTGCCACACGCCTGCAACAGTAGCGTAAAAAAACTGGGTCTATGCATTGCCACAATCGCGGATGAAGGAGTTGACTTCTCCGACGATGCGGACTGCAAATGCAAACTGCTGTTCATGATTGCAATTCCAGCCGATACGCCTGCGGCGCATATTCCCCTTTATGCGTTCCTGGCGGACTTCTTAACCAACAGTGGAAAACTGGACGATGTGCTTAATGCAGATTCGCCAGATGAGATTATCGCCATGCTTACCCAATGGCAAGAAAAAACCAAACAATAGGAGAAAACAATGAAATCCTGTGAAGACTTCTACATCCTTGGTTGCGATGACGGAGAGGAAGGCGGCATCTACCGTTGCAGTTTTTCGGAAAAGAAAGGATTCTCCATTTTGGGCTTCACGCCATTGAAGGGCGCAAGTTATGCCTGCTTCTCGCCAGATGGTAAATATTTCTATTCTACTTGCAGAATTGACGGCGAAGGCGGCGTAGCGGCGTTCAAGGTGCAGAAAAACGGTGACTTGAAGTTCCTGAACATGAAGGAAACTCACGGGCGCTCCGCATGCCATGTAGAAGTCACTCCAGACGGAAATGTTATTTTCGTCGCCAACTATGTCACTGGCAATTTCAAGGCATTCAAATTGCGGAAGGACGGAGGAATTGGAAGAGATTATTACGAAATTGAGCACGAGGGAGACGGTCCCAACAAGGAACGCCAGGCAAGTGCGCACGTTCACATGTGCAAATTGTCACCAGACAAGAAATACCTCACTGTCATGGATTTGGGATGCGATGCGCTTTTCACATACTCAATGGATGAAAAATGGAAATATGAGGACATTTCCGTTTCCTTTATCATTCCAGAAGGTTCAGGCCCCAGGCATATCGTGTTCAAGGATGACAAGACAGCATATCTGGTTAACGAACTGCTCAACACCGTCATGCTGCTGAAGTTTGATGCAGGAAATTTTGAAATAAAGCAGACGCTTTCCACTATACCAGACGATTTCACAGCCTTCACAAAGGCAGCGGCAATCCGCCTCTCACCTGATGGAAAATATGTCTATGCCTCCAACAGAGGACACGAATCCATTGCAATATTCAAGATTGGCAGGGGCGGCAAACTCACGCGCACCGCAATCGTCTCCAGCAAGGGCGTCAGCCCCAGGGACTTTGAGTTCCTGAAGGACAAGAAACACCTGGTGATGACCAACGAGAACACGGACAACGCAATCATCTATGAGTGGAACGCCAAGGACGGCAACATTGCCCCTACCAAATGGGAACTGCGCATTAAACACCCATTGAACGTGGTTCTGCTGCCTTAATATTGACAATCACATAACGGCTGACAGGTGCTCTATGAATGAACGAATCGCAAATATGGTCAAAGCGGCACGAAATGGCGAGATTTTTCCTGAATGCCGAAAAATCGAATACGATGACTTCGACCTGAAGTTGGCAGACCCGCTGCGCATTGCCAAACGGCTTTCCGAATATATGGAGGCGCAGCCCTGCTATTTCACAGAGGACAATGAACTGCTGGGAATGATTCATTTCGATGGCTCCGTGGAGGCAGAACTATTTCCTCGAACAGGACATAGTTTCTTCAAGGAGACAATGCATAGATTCTACTGTTCGGCCGAGGAAAATCTCTGTTCATTCGAATGGCAGCACTCAAATGCAGATTTCGGCAAAGTCATCCGCCTTGGACTGGAGGGCTTCCGTCAAGAAATTATAGAGGCACGTGGAAAATACCTTGGCGACCTACAGCATCTGACATTCCTGGCAGGTCTTGAGGCAATGATTAGCGGTATAATACGCCGTGCGCAGCAATATGCCGTGGAATGTCGAAAACAGGCTTTCTCATGTCAGAATCCAGCCAGAAAAACCACATTGCTACGCATGGCAGCCAACTGCGCACAGGTGCCTGAACATCCTGCGAGAAACTTTGAGGAAGCAGTGCAATGCCTGTATTTCTGTTTCTGCTTCCAGCCTGACAGCATAGGCCGCCCTGACCAATATCTTTACCCATTGTATCAGCAGGACATTGCCAACGGCACCCTGACGCAAGAGCATGCCAAGGAATTGTTGCAGGAATTGTTTGTCATGATACATGGCTGGACTCACTTTGGCACTAGCAACGCCGACAAAGGTGCCGAATCCCATTTTGCCATCGGCGGCTACACTATTGACCACCGCTGCGCATGGAACGAACTTTCCGAACTGATACTGGACGCTCTTATGGAGGTGGATTTAATTCGCCCCCAGGTTTCACTGCGCTGGAACAAACTGACACCCAAAGCGGTGCTGCGCAAGGTGCTGGACTGCGAGAGGAAGGACAAGAACAAGCGCATCGCATTGGTCAATGACGAACCGCGCATCAACGCCATGCTGAAGAATGGCGTTCCATGGGAGACTGCATATGATTATATAATGGTGGGATGCAACGAACCTGCTTTCCAAGGCGGTATATCTCTGGGCGGCAACACCAGCAACATTGTCCGCTCCCTGGTGAACACACTGAACAAGCGCCGTGAGGAGGTGCTTGAATGCCAGGACTTCGATGCATTCTATGCTATTTATGAAGAGGAACTCTACCATGATCTTGAAACCATCCTGAGTTACTCCAACAGGTTCAATATGCTGCGTTCACGAGACTGCAACATATTGTCCTCGCTTTTCATGGAGGGCTGCATTGAACGCGCCACAAGTGTCACACAAGGCGGTGCAATTCGTGCCAAGTGGTGCGCCAACTTCATGGGCTCAACCAACTTGATTGATTCGCTCTGCATCATACGCCAATTCGTCTATGAGGAAAAACGCTGCACAATGGCGGAGTTGCTGTCTGCACTGGATGCTGACTGGGAAGGGCACGAGCCATTACGCACAGCAATTCTAAAGCAAGGGCGCTTCTTCGGCAACAATGATGACTTTTCCAACAGCATCGCCAGGCGTTTCTATACGTCTGTCTACCGCTTTGCAAAGGGCAGAACGGATATTTTCGGACATTATCTCTGCTTTGGCAATCTGACAGGCTACCGCACGCATTTCTCACAGTTTGGAGCCATGACTCAGGCGACGCCAGACGGTCGTGTAGTAGGAAGCGCGCTACTTTTCGGCTCGGGACAGTCCAACGGCAAGGATCGCGATGGGATAACCTCGCTCCTGCTTTCTGTAGCACACATGGACCCGACGGGCGTCATGTGCGGAAACTCCATCATGAATCTTTCAGTAGATGAAAGTACAGTCCAGAACGAGGAGAGTTTTGAAAAGATGGTTGCGCTGGTAGAAATCTATTTCAAGGAAGGCGGCCTGCATCTCCAACTCAACCATGTCTCCGCCGAGGAGTTAATTGCCGCAAAAACGGAGCCTGACAAATACAAGAGCGTGCGGGTACGTGTGTCAGGCTTTTCCGCCACATTCGTACGTTTGGAGGAAAGCATCCAGGACAATGTCATCGCCAGGACAGTCAATCCTGTGTAGATGTGCCTCATTTTAATGGAAGACCTGATATTTGACATTGAGAAATTTGCAGTCCATGACGGGCCTGGCATAAGGACTGTTGTTTTTATGAAGGGATGCCCGCTGCATTGCATTTGGTGTCATAATCCTGAATCTCAGTCATTCAACCAGGAACTGCTTTATGATGCACGAAAATGCATGTCCTGCGGCAGATGCGTTCAAGTTTGCCCCCAGAAGTGCCATAGCATCGTTGATGGGAGGCATATTTTAGACAGGGCGCAATGCATTGCCTGCGGCAAATGTGCTTCAAACTGTCCAGGAGAGGCACTTGAGGCAGTCGGCATGCCAATGAGCGTCAAGGACGTTATGGACAGTGTACTTACAGACAAGGTATTCTATGACAATTCCAACGGCGGCATTACCTTGTCAGGCGGTGAGCCTTTGGCACATTTTGAATTCACCAAGGCACTTTTGGAGGCAGCGAAGAATGCTGGCATTCACACTTGCATAGAGACTTGCGGATACGCCGCCCAAGAAAAAATTCGTGCTTTGCTTCCCTGCGTGGATTTGTGGCTCTGGGATGTCAAGTCCTCGCCTGATGCGCATAGGCAACTGACTGGAGTTGAAAGCGTGCTTATTTTGGAAAATCTACGCATGATAGACGAGGCAGGTGCAAAAATATGGTTGCGTTGCCCATTGGTTCCAGGAATTAATGATTCAAACGAGCACCTGCAGCACATTGCTGATTTGGCAAATTCACTAAAGGGCTGCCAGCGAATAGACATTGAACCATACCATCCCCTGGGCGAAGGCAAGACATTCAAGTTGGGGCGAGAAAATACATTCCACGCAGAGCAGCCATCTGCATCAAAAGTTCTGGAATATTATGATTTTATGAAAGCCCGTACAGATATTCCAATCTACAAGCCTTGATTTGCGCGACCATTGCCCGCGCAAATCAAGGCCCCTGGCATCCTGAAATCCAACAACGTCTTGAGTGCGCGGTCAAATGGCCGCGCATATTTCATTTCAATATTCGGCTGCCACCATAGCGGCTGTCTTGAACGTGCCGCCCATTTTAACGAGACCCGCCAGCATATTGTCCAGTTCCTTGCAGGCCACATCGCCGCAGTTCAGCGTGATGAAGTCCAGTGGCTTGACGCTGGCTTCACCGTAGTCAATTGGGCCTCTCGGCATCGGGTGGAATTCCCAAGGATGCAAATAGAAGCACAGGACAGGGCGCACGCCGCGCTGTGAAACGTAGTCAACGAAACTTGCGGAGCGACCTATCATGTAATCTGCCCCCTTTGTGCGGAAGAGAGGCCATTGGTCGCGGTCCCTCTGATAGGGGTCATTGCTTTCCATCGCCAAATCGCAGAAGTTGGGGATTTCCACAATCTTCAAGTCGCCTTCCTTTGTCCAGTCCTCGTATGCTGGATGATAGGGCTTGATGTTGTTCCTGTAGAAGTAGAGGGGGAGCGAGGCATCAGCCTTGAAGCCAAGGCTTTCCAGCACCTGCACCACCTTGGTGCTACCCCAAAGACGAGGGCATCTGAAACTGCTGGGCTTAACGCCGCTGGCCTCAGTCACCTGCCGCGTGGCCTCCTTTATGCGCCCCTCTACCTCAAAGTCGCATACTGGCCAGTTGTTTGGCAATGGGAAAATAGCGTCACCCAAAGTCTCGTGCACAAGTGAATGGCATCCAATCTCATGCCCGGCCTCCACGACGGACTTGACCACGCTCTTGTTGTTGGTAGCAGCGTGCCCCGTCCAGAAATAGGTCGCTTTCGCGCCATTCTTCTCCATTATGTCTAAGAGGCGATATGTGCCGTGCTGGACGCCTTCATACATGTCAGTGAAGCTGCCAACATCGGTCTCCATGTCAATGCCGAGAACGATATCAAATTTGCTTTCCATGGCGTCACCTCACAGTTCAAAACTGTCCAGATTGGTGTGAATCTTGTCCATCTTGGGACTCATTGGCACAGCGCCCTTCTCGGTGATTTCGTAGCCTGTCTCAATTCTCACGCCATTGAATTCAGGATGCCCGAAGAAGCTGATGTCCACGCAGACAGTCATTCCAGGGACCAGCATGTCGTCGCTGTTGGGACCGAAGAATGGGCATTCCGCCTCAGTAATGCCGATGGTGTGGACGAATGGGCAGACAAGGTATTTCTCAAAGCCGTGGGCATTGAAATATTTACGTGCGGGAACATCAATCTCGCGGCCGACTTTGCCAGGAACCAGCATTTCCTTGGAGAGGCAGAATGCCTCGCGCAGATATTTCATGCACTCGATCTGCTTTGCGGAATACTTGCCATTCACGGGCAGAGCATCGCCCATGACGCCCGCATATCCGTTGATCTTCGGGGCAAGGCCAATCATCACCAATTCGCCATCCTTCATGATCTTGGAGGTCGCAGTTGGCACCACAGCGTTTCCGCGGATGCCGCTACCGACGATTGCGGTGAAGCCAAATCCGCTTGCACCACGGCTGCGCGCCGCATACTCGCCTGCGGCTGCGACTTGGATTTCGCTGTTGCCGACCTTGATCATGTCCTTCATGGCGTCATAACTCTTGTCCGCCAACTGGAAGGCCGCGCGTATCTGCTCCCTTTCCCAATCGCTCTTCACATATCTCATGCGCAGATATTCTGATGTGATATCGCAGATTTCAACGCCCGCGAAGCCTTCTGCTATGCCTCTGTAGCAACCATATGGCATTGCGTCAGCATCCACGATGCCAATGCGGTGCACTTTGCCAAGGGTGGCGTTGAGTTCAGCGTACAATTTCGGGAAGTCGATTATGGTCGCGGCTGGGTATTCTTCGTCAGGCACCATGAACACGGGGAAATTGCGCGTTTCACTGATTGCGCTGTCCTGCTTTGCGAAAGGCTCGCTTTCAGGTCCTCCCAGCAGAAGAGGCGTGCCCTTGCGAGGAACAAGCACCGCGCCGCTTTCAAACTGAGGGCACCAGCCCGTGAGATACCATCCGTTGGCTATGTGCGTCTCATCGTAGTAGATAAGCGCCAAATCCAAATTCTTTGCATCGAGAATGCTGCGCAGCGCTGCGATCCTGGCTTCATTTTCACTTTGTATCAGATAACCCATTGTTTTTCTCCCTACGCTTAAAGTTGAATGTTAATAGACGAACCACAAGAAAAAACTATCGCCGCCTCACAAGTCAGCCACCAACTGGGTTAGAGCCGCTCCGCAACGATTGTTTATCAGCCTACGAAGGCAATGGCAACAACAGACATTGTCAATAAGCCTGAATATGTAATCTTTCCTGTTCATAGAATAAGCGTAATATAGAAAAGAAAACCATTGAGGCAAATGGATAATTTGTTTTTTATCACAGATATCCCATAACTTTTGTAATGGGCCAATCTCCCCTTTGTGTTTCCATACGCCGTCGGCGTCCATGTTCGCGGCCATGAGCCGCGAACACAGGACGCGGGACTTCCAGCCAACATTGAGTTTGCATGGACAGTGTGCCCACAATTGCGTTTGGCAGTCCAACGTCCTGAGTTCGCGGCTCATGGCCGCGAACATAAATATTATTAAACAAATACAATATTTATCATAAAATCTCGTTAAATAGAAAAATATAAAACTCTATATATATTTAATGATACTAGTTTTTTATATGCATAATAAAATAACACATTTCTGCCGTTTTCATAACTATGACTACAGTCGTGGTGCAGTTGAGTTCATATCATTTCATTTACAGGACCGTCGTTATCCAGTATTCGGAGATATTACTCCTGATGGTGTTATGCACTTATCACAAGCAGGCATCATATTACAGGAAACCATATTATACGAGGCGAAACGTCCCAGTCCTGTTGAACTGAAGCGATATTGCATTATGCCAGAACATCTGCACTTGCGTCTATATCTCAATGCAGGACAACAGCAGGCATTGAGACACCAAGGCCAATTCATATCCAATTTAAAGTTTTGGAGTGCAAAAAAGTGCAATGAAATTGGTATAAAGATAGCCTGGCAAGAGAATTATCATGACTACCTTTGCCTGTCTAGTGAAATAATACAGAGGGTAGATGAATACATTGACCTAAATTCACATAAATGGGCGCTAATGCACAGTGAAAATCCACCGATGGGTGTCGTAGAACCAATTTATTCCCCTTTGCTACCAACCTACGAATGGTGGTCAGGTGTTGGAAATACCCAATTGCTCAACGGCACATACCGATTGCTCGCAATACGCTTGTCAAGGCAAATTCCAATCTCATCTGCAAATGGCATTATTGCCGCTTTGTTGAACGAGTGCAAGAAGGGATATGTTCCAATATCCACATTCATATCCCCGATAGAAAGAATCTTGTTCAAGCAACTCGGCCAATCAGATATTCCAATAATAAATGCAGTACCAGATCAACTAAAAAGCATATATCGCCCAACTGTGGAACAAACCAAACTCTTTGCCCAAGGCAGGCTGCTTATTATATCCCATTTGCAGGAAGCAAGCACCGCAAGGGAAAAATGCTGGCAAAATATTAACGACGACATCGCAAAAATGGCATACGCCAGCCATGGCAATGCAATTTACTGGCGTTAATGTGCGCGGCCATGAGCCGCGCACTCAGGACGCGGGAATGCCATTCGCAATTAACATTTCAAAGCCAGAAGCGAATGGAAACATCGCGTCCTGAATAGATGGCTGTTGTTATGCAAAGCCAGAG
>JAEEGL013844664.1_pt1 | contig 16721 bp, 12 predicted proteins | sample 9134231 | NCBI WGS metagenome assembly JAEEGL01 (sample SAMN16246548, study PRJNA631951) | gut metagenome | biome: gut microbiome; feature: rumen; material: fiber-attached | host: Bos | place: Iran: Karaj | collected 2018-10 | reverse complement strand
CCGTCGCGGCGTCCATGACCGTTCCCGAAACGGTATAGGTCTTCCCGGGCGTCAGGCCTTCGTAATAGACTGTATCGATCAGGACGGTCTTTCTTCCCAGCGTCGCGACGTGGGTGCGGTTCTCCCCGTCCCTCGCCAGCGTCCGGATATCCAGAAACTGTATCGTCTGTTCCATGTCCGTGAAATCCCGGTGGGAAGCCACGAGGCGGTCTTCCCGGTACAGGTCCTCGAAAACGGTGACGGCTGTTCCTGCCAAGCCCGACGCTCTGAACAGGAAAATGACTTCCGCGGTCCCGTCCGGTTCCTCCGGCGTGAAGACCGTTTCCGACCGCACCTCTTTTCCGCCGATCTTCAGGGGTTCTCCCGTCTCCGAATCCATGAGGATCCCTTTGACGGTGTAGGGGATCCCGGTCTTGAGGTTCCGGTACGTCACGGTATCCGTGACCGTTGCGGTCCCTACCGCCTGTTCCTCCCTCGCGCCGGTCCTTCCGCTCACGGCGGAAGTCCCGATAGCCGGGACTCTCAGGGTCTGGTCCTCGTCGTCCGTATCCGCATGGGACGCGAGCAGGATCTCCGACCCGTTCCACTCCTTATACAGATACTGGAAAACGCACAATGCCTTGCCTTCCAGATCCGTCGTATCCAGTTCCAGTTCCGCCGATACGGTCCCGGACGCCGTCTGCGCGTCTGCGGACGCTTTCGGCGCCCAGAAGGTCTGTTCCCCCTCCGCGAGGATCTGTTCCGGATTCCCGGACAGGACCACCTTCGTATGAAGGATATACTCCGTGCCGGGCGTGAGGTTCTCGTACCATACCGTATCCGTGACGGAGACGGTCTCTCCTGCCGGCAGTACGCCGTCCTCCGTCCCCGAGACCAGCGCCAGCGTACGCAGCGAGACGGGGCGGTTCACCATGTCCGGCAGTTCGGCGACAGTCTTGTCCTTCGTGATCCTCACCGTTTTGGAGATCAGAGGTTCATAGGCGCCGTCGGCAAGTTCCGGCGTCTGCAGTTCCACAACACGGTATCTGCCAGGCGTCAGCGCGCCGGCGTCCGCATCCGGTTCCCCATCCCCGAACCAGACTCCTTCCTTCCGTCCGGCCTGCGTATCCCCTGTCCAGGTCCCTCCGGACACGAACGCGTCCAGGGCGTTGTTCCTTCTTTTGCCGTTCCTGGAAGTGTCCAGGATCCCGTCCGTGCCGGTGAGCATGACGTGCGCCTCGGTGACGTTGCCGTCGCCGTCTACTTTCTGGATGAGGAACGGGACGCATGCCATGGGCGTCCCGTCTTCGTCCGTTTTTTTGAGGATCAGGTCTCCACGGATCTCAGGCTCCGGTCCCGGCTTTCCCTGAAACGTGCCGATGAGGATCGGCTGGTGGGAACCGTCTCCGTCCGTATACACGCCCGTATATTGATATTCCGGGACCGCCTCGTCCGGATTCGGATGGGCGTCCGCGAAAGCGAGCCCCAGACGGACCATCGTGTCGATACCGTTCTTCGTGGAAGCAGGAAGCCCCGGCGAGAACGCGCTTCCGAACATGAAATCCAGCGCGTGTGCGCCGTCTTCCGCATGAACGGAGCCGTACACGGCGTTGTTGCCGTCGTTGGTGCAGCACCAGGAAGCCAGGAACTGGATGGTATACGCCTCCAGCTGATTGTCCACGGTGAGCGCGCCGTCCGCCATCTGATACGCGTTGCCGTTCGCCCGGTTCCAGTCGTACTCCGCCTGTCCGTGATAGGTGATCCACGCCAGCGCTCTCTGTGCCCGTTGGGAAAGGATCCCAGTCCCTCCCTGATCGTGGGTATAGGTCAGGTAGGCTCTCGCGGCGTTGGACGCGATGGGTGCGGCGAAATAATACGTGCCGCTCACCATATGTTTTCTTGTGCTGCCGCAGGTCGCGCAGAGATAACCGTCTCCATGCGCCTGGAAAAAGTACACGCCCCGGTGTCCGTTGACGATCGCCGTGCTGGAATAGGTATCGTACGCTTCGCCGAGCTCCACGTAAAGGGAAGACGGCAAGCCAGAGACGGGAGCCGCTTCCATGAGCGACGCCCCACCGACGCGGAACCAGCCTGCTGCAGCGGAATAGTTCCCTTCCGCACGGACGTCCGTGTCTTGAGTTGCTTTGAAACTGATCTCCGCGATTCCGCTTTCCGTAAGCTGTGCATATTCCGTTCCATCCGAACAGCTGAAACCTATCTTCGCGTATTCCGGCTGCGCGATGCGGATCAGGACGTTCTCCCCCTCTTCCGCCTGGAAGTGGAAGATGCTCTCACCTTCCGGGGACAGGGACAGCGGGATCAGACTGTCCGAACCGGCCAGCCAGTAGGCCCCGTCATCCGGATCCGGGTTTCCGATGATATAAGTCGGTGTTCTTCCTTCCTTTTCGATCCGGATGCAGTCCCGGATGTCGTGGAGGATGAGCCGGATCTCATATTTAGTTTTTTCCGGTTCTTCCGGAGCTTGTGAATCATCCGGGGCCTGCTCCGGTTCCGGCTCCGTTTCAGGGACAGGAGTTTCTTCCTCCGGAGGCTGCTCTTCCGTCTGCGGCTCTTCCGGGACGGCTTCTTCCTCTTCTGTGAATTCTTCCTCCGGTTCTTCCGCCGTTTCCCCCTCCGTCACTTCCGCTTCGACCGGACGTTCCTCCGTGATCTCCTTCAGCGCTCTTCTTCTGTACGGCAGTTCCTCTTCCCTAGCAAAAGCCGCGCAGGGGATCTGTACAAGAAAGATCAGCAGCAGAAGCAGAGCGATTCGTTTTTTTCTTTTCGTCATTAGTTCTCCTTATAGAAATGCGCATCAAAAAAAGAGACCCGAGGGTCTCTTCTGATGAAATGATGTTGAGCCCTTTTCCCGTCGGAAAAGGACGCGGTATGTCGGCGCCTTTGATTGACGGTATCACTATACTACAGATCAGTTCCCTTTTTCGTCCCCGGTTTGATCCCTCATTTGTTCCTTTTTCTTCCCGGTTCTGTTCCCGGCCGCTCACTTACTGGAAACGCAGGAACTCCTTTGATAAAATGGTTCTATCCCCGTAAGACAGCAAGGAGCGCCCCCATGGATAATGACGATTTGCTTTTGAGTGAAAATGACGAGAACCCGGATGATTATTACGGTGAAAAACAGATCTGCCCTTATTGCGGACAGCCGCTGATAGGTAAAGACTTGTATGGAGCCATATGCTGCATGAACTGCGGCTACGGAATAGGCGATGCTTATCTGCCAAGAGACGGAGGTTCGCTGAGCAAATACGAGATCGCTCAGATCTGGCTGTCAAGCGGCAAGGATCCGGATTATACCTTCGGGTATACAGGAGAAGAACTGGAAGACGCTCTTAACAGCGGTTCCTGTGACGACGAAACCCTATAGTAAACTGGAACAGATCCTTCGTCACGATACAAAAAACTATTCTTTCATCAAAAGAGGCTGTGAACACAGCCTTTTTTCTGTTCCCTCATTCAGAACGACGACGCGTCAGCCCAATCGTCCGTCTCGCTCTGCCTGTTCAGCAATTCCTGAGCCATGGGAAGCGACTGCTCCATGAAAAGCAGTCCGAACAGCAAGAGCGCTTCCCTTCGTCTACGATAGAAATGAGTCCTTGCCATTCCGAGCTGTTCGCACACTTCCGTAGATTTATATCTGAACCGGCTCATATAAGACAGTTTCAGCATTTCGTAGTAAATCTCGCCATGATCTGGGAAAGCCTTTACTGCGATCGCCGCATCATCGATCATCTGAACCAGCATTGCTGATTCGAACAGCGACGTAACCCGATTCTCATACCATTCTCTTTCCCGGTCCCTGGCGAAGTCCGTCAGGTAGACAAGGGCGCCGTAGAGACTGTCCGATCCCAGTTCCGTCAGTTCCCGTTCCATATCCTTCGCGCGGAGCTCCGTCGCCCATGAGATTCTCCTGTAGTTCTTCAGCACCTTCTGTGCGATCTCAAGCACGTCTTTTTCGTTCAATTTCCGGTTTACAAGCATTTGCTCGATTTCCTTCAGTGCTTTCGTTTTTTCTTCCGGCAATCCTTTCACCTCCTTCAGAGCGTCGTGTGATCTTTTCCCGTGCATCTCATATTTTGGAATCGATCTTCTGGAGGACCCACCAGCGCCCCGCCTGCTCATAAAGATGGGTCTCGATTCCATTGATCGAAATGGAATAGTCTGTTTTGACCGGCTCGTTCATCTCCCGCGTCCTGATCTGCCGCGACCGGAGGACGCGCTGGATCACGAACTGTTTGTCTTCCCCAATGAGCGTGATCAGCCGCGGGATCACGCTGCCGTCCACTTCATGCACGGCAGTCACCTGAACAAAGCGTTTTCCCCGCGCCTGTTCCCGGATCGGCCGGCTCAGTTCCACGCTCAGATCTGATGCATATTCCGGTGACATGACCCGCCCTCCTTTCCGTTCATTCTTTGTAAGATCAATCGGCAAGTTCCGTGAACGGAACCGCTTCCTTGATCACGTGCGTCAGGACACCCTGGATATAGCATGTGCTCCAGTCCTTCATCTCAATGTCCGGGTAAATCGGATTCTCCGGATGAAGATAAGGCATCCCGTTCCTGTGGCGCATGAACCGCTTCAGCGTCGTCGTTCCGTCCAGCAGCGCGACGACGATATCTCCCGGTTCCGCGGTGACCTGTTTGCGGACGACGAGCATATCCCCGTCATTGATCCCGGCGTTGATCATGGAGTCGCCGTTTGCGTTGAGAAGGTATTTCTCTCCCTTTCCGAAAAGAGAGATCGGAAGCCGGATATACCGCTCAATATTCTCATCTTCATACGTCGGAGTTCCGCATGAGATCCCGTTTGCCAGTTTGGCGGCGATCTCCTGATCCGCGTCATATTTATCCAGCTGACGGCACAGCCTTTTCTTTTCGATCGTCCGCAGATAGTTGTGCGCCGTGCTCTTGGAAACGCTGAACCTGTCCCCTATTTCCCGGACCGTTGGACGCCGTGATTCCCTAATGATTATCTCTTCGATATAATCCGCTATTTTCCGGATCAGTTCCTCATCCTGATGTCTCATTTTTGTATTCCTCCAGATTCGCCGATCTTATGTTGGACATTTGTCCAACATGATTGTATGCACATTCTATCTGGCGTATCTTGGACATGCAAGAGTTTTTTTCAAAAAGAAAAAGAAGGTGTTCAAAAAAGACACCTTCTTTCAAACATTACATAGTTCTCAACTAGGATAGATGATGCCTACGGTGAGAATCCGAATTCTTACCCATTAAAAAGCATAGCTTCCAAACATCAATCAGCTACTTAATCTCCTCTTCAAAGATTCCTTCCTATAGTAGCTAGCAAAAGCAAATGTCCTTAGAACGGACCTATTCACCATCTACAATAGTTTCTGCTATCATACCAGTCACTCGTATCTGTTCCTCATTGGACAACTTATATGATGTCCGTATAACCATTTTCCCCAATACTGTATATGAACCTGAATAAAGCAACGTATTATCAAACTGCCCCAGATACTGACACCTGTTCATAGCAGCTTTCAATGTACTGTAAAGTTCTATCGCCCCTCCTGCATCCGTTCCCTTTCCAACCACACCTACTCCTGGAATGCTATTCTGATCAATTCCCTTCAAAGAAAAATAGATACATGAATAATAGCCTCCAACTTTTCCAAGCAATCCATCCGGATTGTTTTCCGGAGTTACTGTTCCGATATCCGATATCTCCTCAATAGTACTAATCCGCTCAATGACCCACTCTTCTGTCGGTTCTTCCAATCGGACAATCACTTTATAATCGTTCATCAGCTGCGCAAGTTCTGTTGTCAGTTCCTTAACATCAGCACGTTTGACAAGTTTGACATCATAGTCGGTCGGCTTGTAATCCACCGTTTCCGGCAGATTACTGATGTTTGCAATTGAGATTTCCTTAACACTTGCGTTGTAAGCCTCAGCGACTGTGTTGTAATTCGCAGTTAGGTTCGCAAACCGATTCCGTGTCTTTTTCTTTATGCCATTTGAAACCAGAAACGAAGTTACCAAGACTGGAACAATGATAAGAATAAGCAACCGAATGTTAATCCCTTTTCTGGGGGAAAAGATTCCCTTCTCTCCTGAAAGTGCCTTCTTTAACTTTATTATGTTTTTACCTGCAATATTCTGTTTGATAAGTCCTTCTTCCGCATAGGCCTCCACTATGAGGCTGTTGTCCTCTTTTCTTACTGCAACAACCGCATTTGCAAAAGCTGATGCCCCTTTGTTAACTGTATAGACATATATCTGGTTTTCCAGATCTTCTTCAATTATATTTCCAAGAAGCGCAATACGGTCCCGGATTTGAAGCAGAGATAATTCACAGTTTTCAATAACTTCCTGCTCTAAACTGCCTTTGCTCGGATCAACGTATTTTTTTATCACGGATTCAATCTTTTTTCCACTCATTTTTTAGCGAGCTCCTAATGAATAAATACAATATCCTGCAGTTCTTCTTTAAGAACATATCTCATTTCCTCATTCGAGGGCATTTTAATCTTTGCCCTTTCTGCAAGAGTCTTTTCAAAAAGCGGTTCCAGCAAGTCTCGAGCAAAGACATCCCGCTCCTCACTTGCAAACATTTCCTTTATGGTATCGCCTTCCAACTGAACCTTCAGTTGTTCGGCAATGCTGTTGGCCTCTTTCTCTGAAACAAGATAATCAGAACTATATTTATAAAACTCGTCCTGAATGATGTCCATCATTTTTTCGGCATCGCTTTTATAAAAAATATGCAGGACCGCATTTGCCCCGTATGTTCCAATCACTCCGCCGACAATTCCCCCTGCAATGCCTCCGACGGTACTTCCAGCTCCGGGAGCAATTGCACTGCCCGCAGCTGAACCAGCAATACCGCCGATGGTTGAACCCACTACACCGGCTGTCGCAGTAGCAAGATTCATCAACAGCTGTTGTGCGGATATTCTACCATTGATCAGATCAATGACGTCCGGAACGGAAAGAACGATGATGGTGACCGTCTGAACCAAGGCCTGGCTCTGAAGCAGAGTAACCGCAGCATTTGTCTTCGCTGTGTTTGTCAACATATTTACCCCATACGCCTTCAGGAGCACATTTGTAAAATCATCTCCGAACGTTTTTACCAAAGCTTCCGCAGCAGGTTTGAACAGAGTGACGACCTTCGTTTTTGCCAACTGAGAACTGATGACCGCAATTGCAAACACTTTCGCTCCTGTCTTCAAACCAAATACTGAGGATTCTTTCAATGCATCTTTCCAATTCTCTCCATTGTACAGTCTAAGAGCAAAATCCAACGTTGTACTGATGCCGAATGCAGTTGCAGCAGACACACATCCTTTAACAGCGTCATAGGTCAGCGATTCAATTGTTCCTGCTTTTGTAAGGTTTACCGCCTGCTTGTAAGTGATATTTCCCTGTCTAACTAGACTGGAAGCCTGTTCAGGATCGGTAATTCCAGGCACCTTCCCATCCCGAATCCGATTTTTCATTAATTCCAAGCAAGACTCGTACTGATCCTTCGGCACCTCAATCTGCATCGGACATCCGTTTCCATCCAGATATTTGAACATACCGTTTTCATCAAAACATGCGCCTATAGTATTTGAGGCAGTTGAGTAGTATTTATCCTGAATCAGGATTGGAACTCCGTCACGCCCAATGATCAACCGATCCGCTCCGTTTTTTGCGTTGTCATAACCGACGACTTCGGCCTTCTGTGTAATACTGTCAATTAAGTTGTTGGCTTCCTCTGCAGCAAACCCATGTCCGCTGCTATAGGTAAATCTGCTCTGGTTATAGAGTTCTTCTACGGTAAAGACACCGCTAGATGCGTAGGACCCAAATTGTGAAGCTGTGCGCATTGAGTTTTCCCGTGCAAAAACCGGGTTTGAAAACGCAACCACAAAACAGCAGATCGTAAGAAAACTGACCGTTCGAATCAACTTTGAATAATACTTCTTGCTCATTTGCCCTCCTTTTTCCCAATTGCATTAATTACAACCACAAAACTGGTTTGTATCACTTTACTCCAGTCTCGACAGCATGAACTGAGGAAAATCCTCTTTCTCCATTCTCCTGAGATCATCGTCTGTCCATTCTGTTAAAGTTGCCAATCTATTTGCCTGATTCTGATACGATGTCTCAAAAAGGTTTCTCATCTCTCTTCCGTTCGCAAAGTTTTCCGGTTTGTTGGATATTAACCAATCAAGATAATCGTGCAGGACGCCTTCCGCTTCTTCCGTGAGTTTTACATCATTTTTTTCACAGTACAGTATGAAAATAGAAGCCAGTTCTTTGCTGGAATAATCTTCAAACATTATCGTTTTATTAAATCTGGACTTTAACCCCGGATTTGATTCAAGAAATGCTTCCATCGGTTTGGGGTAACCGGCAACGATAACGACAAATTTGTCCCGACTATCCTCCATTGCCTTAAGCAGCGTGTCGATGGCTTCCTGTCCGAAATCAGATCCTTCTTTCACAAGAGAATACGCCTCGTCGATAAACAAAACTCCCCCCATCGCTTCTTCTATTTTGGTTTTTGTCTTTATCGCTGTCTGTCCGACATAACCGGCAACTAGTCCCTCCCGGTCCACTTCCACAACTTGCCCCTTTTCAAGCACCCCTAAAACTTTATAAATCTGCGAGATGAGCCTTGCGACAGTTGTTTTTCCTGTTCCTGGATTTCCTAGAAAAACTAAATGCTTTGAGATAGGTGCGCTTTTTATCCCACGTGCCTCTCTGATCTTGGCGATCTTTATCAGATTTATCATTGAGTCTACATCTTTTTTTACGCCGGACAATCCAATCAATGAGTTAAGCTCGTTGAGGAGTTCTTCAAGTGTTTTTTCCTGTTCTTCACTTCTCTTCTCCACCTCTTTGGTTTTTTCGACGCTTTTAAGATCTGCAGGAACAGGAGAAACGTCAGGTCCTTCTGACTTTTTTACTGGGTTACTCTCATCTCTTAGACCACTTTCAGATATTAATGACTGCATACTACTGAGAATATCTGTGACTTTCTTTGAATCAATGCTTTTCCTGTCAACCTTACTGAACAGATAATATTGTCCCAGTTCAGCAAAAAAGGATACAACGAGATCCGACAACAGATATCCTGTTGTTTTACTGATAACTCTATCCGCTTCCAGAAATCTGCGCAATGATAAGAACTCCTCCAACGTTTGCAGACCTTCCAATTTAGTTTCGATTGGTCTTTCGCGCAAGAAATAAGCATCAAAACGTGCACATCGATCATCCGTATCCGCAATTGAAATCATTCGAATGAAAGTATGGATGTCCAGCACAACTTGTTCTGTCAGTGACATCCCAAGCTGTGTATCTGTTCTAATATTGTCTATTCCTTGAGCTGCAGTAAGCAGTTTTTGGAGAGAATTCTGTAAATCAATCATCATCTCCGTTCCCTCTTTCCGCTGTCATGCAGCTAATGAAATTTCCAACGCTTTGTTAAACAATTCCGTCGTTTCAGAATCAGCATCTTCGCCGCATGCATCTTTAAATGCATTTTCTATATCGGCCTTAACCTCATCCAGTGTTATCTTTTGCAATTCATGAAGTTTTTCAACATTTTCACACGCCAGTAACAGATCCTGATTATCTTTTACTTCTGTCTTAAGAGCAGCAACCTGATCTATCAGACTGACGAAATAAATATCCGCTGTTCTTAAATCCCAATCGTTCTCCAAGACAGCATAATCCTGCAATCTTTCTTTCATGGGTTTAGACAACACACGATCGTAGATTGCTTCCCACTTGCTGTGTGAAATGTGCCATTTTTTCCCTTTTCTGCTTTTTTCGTGGTTGTTAGCATAGTACACTTCATCGAAGTAGCGAAGTGTAACAGTCAACATGCTGAGCAAAGAAAACATACTGAAGATTATTGCATCGTTGTCAAAACTGATGCTGTTTTCAAAGGCGTCCATCAGTAAACTGAGCACATTATATTCATCATCGACAAGTTCCCGAAGCTTTTCCTCCGGATATGGTTTTCCGTTTTCCTTGCAGTCAAGCATATCTGAATGGGTAGAGAACACTTTATTGAATTCAAATTTCAGGTTAGTATCGTTCCCTTTTTTCACAACATCGCCCAAATGTTTAATCTGATCAACAATCACCGCTTCCAGTTCATTCATCTTTTTATACATCACAGCGAAGCCAACACATGTAGCACAAAGGTTCAATCCGCTGAGCAAAAGGCCCAGTTGCTCCATTTTTGCCACAGACTGAATTAAGCCAAAACTTTTTTCTCCTAGACGAACGTTTTTGTTCAGCAATTCTGCAGCTTTTTCAATTGCTTGTTTCGCTTCACTTTGAGGCAGGTTTTCAAGGATTACTTTTTGGAACTGTTTGTATCGTTTATTCTTCTGCCGCAACACGATTTCCAATATCCCCTTTTCATTCAAAAAAGGTTTCAGTTCTTCCAAAGAAGCAATTTTCAAAATATCAGCCATTGTAATAGTCTCCCTCGACTTTCTCGCTTATTGCTACTGCCAACAGAATAATCAGCAGTATAAATGTACAGGTATCTGAACAATACAATTCTGTTGTGTTAAATAGCAATTTTCTTCCAAGGCCCCGTGAACCGGGCTCGGTCTTCATGTTTTGTATCATCTTATCAATATCCAACACAGAGACAGACATATCAACTTCTTCAACAACTTTGTTTTGTCTGACAACAGAAGACATGTATAGACAACCCATCAACCTGACATAGTCCGTCAATTGCCTTAACGAAATCTTCCGCGCCTCTTTAATTCTGGCTGCTTTTTCGTAATACTTTCTGGCGCGGGGGACTATAACCGGTGACGTTTTTCCCCTTCTCGGTTGAGGCGTTTTTGCTACACGTTTCTCAACGATAACGTCAAGATTCGACATAAACGCTTCCATATGCTTTTCAAATGATTTTCCTGTTTTCAGCTCCAGTTTTTCAAAATAGTCGCAGAGTTTTTCTGAAAGGATTATCGGCGTTAGATTTTTTTCCTCAAAGAAGAAAAAGGACAGATACTCTCCAACAAGTATGTTTTTCACCTTTTTAAAAAGTGGCTGTTCCAACCTAAAAATCGTTTTTTCGATAAACTCCTTATATTCCATATCCTTCCACTCCTTTGTACTAGGTAAAAGAAATATAATTTATCCATTAATCAAGACGGCAACCAGCTCCCTGCACATCGATAACGGGAACCCGGGAAACATGCTATCAAATGCTCGATCTTCTGACATATTCATCAATGCGCCTTCTCTAATCGAAGAATCATATGGATCCTTCGCCCATCCGTTCAACGGATCATCTTCTGAACCGATGAGACCTTCCTGCATAGCGTAATTCAAAACCACATTATCACGGATGCCCGTCGTACCGATCTCATCGAAATAGGCCTGTACGCACATGATTCTCTCCGGAAAAAGTTTCTGATATGTCAGAATGTACTGGATACCGCTCGGTTGCTTCAAATTCTTTACGATGCTGTAGGCATAATCATTACCGGTCGCGATCTCGACCAGACCCTGATTGCCTGCAAGAAACTGTCGTACCCCTTGAATCAAAGTCTCCTCATTCTGCGGGATAGCATGTTCATAAACATCGGGATAAACAAAAGCCAGGCACATCGCATTATCTGTCTGAACCATGAACGGAATTGAGTTATCCGGATCTCCCTGCTCCGATTTCACTTTCTGATAGTAGTCAGGAATACTGACCGTCATCCCCACCATTTCGATTTTCTGTATTTCCATCAAACAATCGCCTTTTCAATCGAACAAATCAAGCGTGTCATTAGCGTGTTTCTTTACCAACTACGAATCTCTATCTAAGTAAATCTAATAAACCCCATTCTATCATCTCAAATATACCCTATTATCATGTAAAAAAGAAAGCGCCTCCATCCAAGATGCGTTATTTTTGAAACAGCTTTATACTTTCCCTGCACAAAACAACTCAATAATAATGAGATGCATAATCCGCTTTTCTACAAACGCTTAATATTTGGCAACCCGCATCTGAATACATCTTATGTTCTTCTTCAATGCAATACTATCAAGGTAACTTTTATATCTTGCTGAACAGATCATTCTTGGCAAAATGACCTGCCATACAGGAGAATGATTTACGGTACTAGTACTAAGATCCAGACCAATCCGACAATCTCTTCTTTTTTGTTAAAGGTTTCCGAATTCCTGCGAGAAAAAAACTCTCTATATGTAAAACAGGCAGCCGATGGCTGCCTGTTTTGCATATACCGGTTTTGTTCTTCTCAGGTTAGATGCAGGATCTTATTGTTGAACCGATAGAGGAAGATCGTGAGCTGCGCTCTGGTGCAGTAATCCGTCGAATAGAACGGTTCCCCGCTGACTGTCGTCAGCTTGATGCTGGCCGCCCACATCAGCGCATTATACAGTTTTCCTCCTTCGGGGATCTGCTCCGAAGGAACGTCGGTAAACGGACTCGTCATGCCGGAGACGACAGGCTTGCCTGCGATCTTCCAGAAGATCATGATCATTGCGCCTCTGGTGATGGGATCTCCGGGCGAGAACGTGGTCTTCGTGGTTCCGTTGACATATCCCTTTTTGTACGCCCAGAGCACGGCTTTTGCGACCTTTGTTCCGCTCTGGATATCCGTAAACGGATTCGCGCAGGAAACAGCGGGGCTTCCGTGCATTTTCCAAAGCATCAGGACAAACTGGGCACGCGTGCAGTTCGCTGCAGGACTGAAAGTCGTCTGTGACGTTCCTGTCACGATCTTATTGTTATACGCCCACTGAACGGCTCTGAAATATGAAACGTCGCTCGGAAGATCGGTAAAAGGATTGAATAGAACGGTATCGGTCTCGCAGGCGCTGCTCGCCATCGAATCGTTTACCGCCTGTACGCGGTAGGTATACTTCGTTCCGAGCAGGACCTTGGCGTCGGTATAATATGTATTCTGCGTGGTTTTCAGTGTCTTCCAGCTTTCACCGGCAGCCTTGCGGGACACTTTATATTTCGTCGCTCCGTCAACTGCCGCCCATGTGATCCTGATCCCGTCCGAGGTCTGTTCGATCGTAACCATCGCCGGCGGCACGATGGAATTGTAATGGATCGAAGCGTTGAGAAGCGGATCGTTCTGATCCTCGATCGTGACAGCCTTCCACTGCGTCTTAGTGCCGACGTAATACACATCCGTCAGGGCTGTGCATTTATAAAAGGCAGCGTACCCGACGTGATCAAGACCGCTTCCAATCGTCAGGCTTTTCAGAGATTTGCATCCGTTAAAGGCGTTGCTCCCGATGTCCGTCACGCTGTCAGGAATCGATATATCCTTCAGCGCAGTGCAGTTGGCAAACGCGTACATTCCGATCTCGGTAATACCGTTTTCAAGCGTCACGCCTGTCAAAGCTTTGCAGGAGCCAAATGTTCTCACCCCGATGCTTGTCACAGACGAGGGAACGGTTATCTGTGTCAGGGAACTGCAGGCATAGAACACTTTGTCACCGAGTTTTTTCAGACCGCTTCCCAAAGACACATCCGTCAGGGAAGAACATTTGCTGAACGCACCGCCTCCCAGGTTCACGACTGAGTCGGGCAGCGCGATCTCCGTCAGAGCGGCGCAGTCCCCGAACGCATGCAGTCCGATATCGGTCACGGTATCCGGTATCGTCACCTTTTCCAGAACAGCAGCCCCGGAGAACGCATATGCCCCAATGGTTTTTACGCCGGACGGGACCGTGTAACCGCCTCCCTTGCCGCAGGGATAAGCAATGAGAACGGTCTTTGCTTTGTTGAAAAGCACCCCGTCCACCGATGCATATTGCTGGTTGTTTGATTTCACATTGATCGCCTGCAGCGAGGTGCACCCGTCGAACAGTCCGCTTCCGATACTCGTCACCTTTGCGCCGATCGTTACGCTCGATAACGAAGTGCATTCTTTGAAAGCGTTTTCTCCGATACCTGTAACCGTATCCGGGATCGTGACGGTTTCCAGCGATTTGCACTCGCTGAAAGCGTAGTCACCTATACTTGCTGAAAAGCCGCCGATCGTCAGATTGTTCAATGACGCACATCCCATGAATGCACCCTGTCCGAACGACGTCACACTCGCGGGGATCGTCACGGCTGTCAGAGATTTGCACATAGCGAAGGCATGATTACCAATCGTTTTTACGCCGTTTCCAATCGACAGACTTGTCACTGAAAAACACTCGGAAAAAGCGCCTAATCCGATCTCCGTCACCGAGTCCGGAATTGATATGCTTTTCAGAAGATCACAATAGGTAAACGCATCCTTGCCTATTCTTGTAACAGACGCGGCGATCGTGACGCTGTTCAGCGCCGTATCGTAATACGAATTATTAAACGCGTTGAACGCGTTATCCCCTATGGACGTAACGCCGTATTGAATGACGACGGATTTGATGCTCTCCGTCAGAGAGAACCAAGGGGTGTTGACGACCTCACATTCATTTTCGTCGACAGTCCAGGAAAAATCCGTCATCGGACCGGTACCGGAGATCGTCAAAACGCCGGCATTTGACAGCGTCCATGTCAGGTTTTCGCCGCATGTCCCTGACGCCGCGTTCTGAATCATCTCCGCTTCCGGGGAATCTTCCGCCGGTTCTTCCGGTTCTTCCGTGATTGCCGGCTGCTCTTCTGCAGCGATCACGACTTCCTGCCCGGATACATCTTCCTCCGCTGTTTCGGTAACGCCCTCTTCTTTCTGAAAAGGTTCCTCGGCCTCAACTGTCTTTTCCTCTTGCAGATCCGGAAGAGATCCGCCTGTCCTTTCCTCTTCTGCCCAGGCAGAAACGGGCATCATCGATACGGCAAGCAAAATGCATAGGACTGCCGCCAGAAATCTGCTGCCATAGCTTTTCATACTTTTCCTCCTGTATGACTTCCCGAAAATCAGGAATATTGATATCACGAACCGCCGGAGACCGCTTCTCACCACACCGGCGTGATCGCGACATTCACTCTCCAGACTGCGGTATTCCCGGCATATCTTCCCTTGTCCTCCGTGATCTCAACGTCTTTGGTCATGGAATATCCGTCTTTGGACAGGTTTCCGGAAACGGGTATCTCCACCGAAAACTCACCGACGTCAGGGAAAGTATCGTCCTCCGCCGCGTGAAACACAAACCGCAGCGACGATTTCTTGTCCAGAATCACGGTCGAGCCGCTTCTGAAATTCTCTCCGTCCACGATGAAAGAGATATCCCAGTTGTTTCCCACATGATCGTTGCTGAGCAGTTCCGCAGACCAGTCGATACTGAACATGTGATAGATCTGCGAGACCCTGACCGGGATCGTGACTGTCTGCCCATTCGGGGAATCGACTCTGATGTTCGTCGTTCCCTCTTCGCCAGCCACAGCGGTGCCATCCGCCGAGACGGCGACGACCGATTCATCTTCTGAAGAATACGACAGTTCCCTGTCCGCATCGATCCCGGGATATCCGGAAAGATCGATTCGGAACTGTTCCCCGGGAAAGACCTCTTTGATCCGCGGCTTTTCAGGAATACTCCTTATAATTTCAGCCGCATCAAAAGGAACCTCGCCCGCTGTTTTCCGCAGCACAGCGGTTTCTTCTCCGCTGTTTCCGGATTCACTGCGAAGTTCGTTACACGAACGGTTCTTTCCGTCCTCCGCTTTTTTGCGCAATTTGAAAACAGCCAGCAGAAACGCGGCTGCAGCCAACAGCACGATTGAGATCAGTTTTCTCATCATTTTCCGAACATTTCCTTACTTGTCCGATCCTTCCGGCGTTCTCCGGATCAGTTGCCCTTTCCCAGCGCCTCGGAGATCTCTCCCTTTATGGCGCTCTTCTGAAACAGCTGCGCCTTGTTCCGGGAATACGCCAGCAGGACCATCTCGATATCGTTATTCGTCACAGGCGCGTGGTGGTCGCACATGACCAGATAATACAGCCTGTCGCTCACGAGATACTGATCCAGTTCCTCAAACATTCCCCGGGGCACGCCTTCCAGCCCGTCGTCAGACTCCGCATACAGATCGCCCAGTCCGAGCGCGTGTCCGAACTCGTGCTTGGCGATATGCATGATCTCCTCATAATCCGTGAATTTCCCGTCGTCGCTCTCGATGTTGATGAGTTTCAATGAACCGGGAGACCATTTCCCGCCGACGTATACCATGGAAGACCGTTTGTCGTCGGCGACCGCTTTCATATTGTGCTTCATCCGTTCAGTCCCGAACCGCTCCGTGATCTCCCTGTATTTCTCCATCGATTTGCTGACGGAAGCCGTGACGAAGACCGTATCGATCAGGCGTTCTTCCGTGGTGAGATCCACTTCCACCCTGACCGGCTGATCGCCGAACACCGCGTATTGCCCTTCCCACAGTTTGATCCCTTTCAGGACCGCTACTTCGAAACGTCCTCTGTCCGGGACGTCGTCATCGTAGAAAAGGATGTTGGCGGACAGTCTGAGCACGTTCATGCCGTCCGCATATTCCAATACCGCGTCTATGGGGGTCAGAAGGCCCTTTTTGTTGATCCTGATCCTCTTGCCGTCAAATCCGGTCAGGGGATGATCTGCCTTCGCTTTGCGTACCGCTTTGGCTCCTGCCGTCATCTGACGGTTGAGAAGCGCCCTGGCCTCAGGATATCCTTTGGTCGCGGCATACCACAGATCGCTGATTCCTTCTTCCCTTGGATCTTTGTCCCTGACCTTCAGCGTTCCGTCCAGCAGCATCTTCCCGACCAGGTAACACGCTTCCGGATCACCTGCTTTCCGGG
>JAEEGL013412231.1_pt1 | contig 16721 bp, 15 predicted proteins | sample 9134231 | NCBI WGS metagenome assembly JAEEGL01 (sample SAMN16246548, study PRJNA631951) | gut metagenome | biome: gut microbiome; feature: rumen; material: fiber-attached | host: Bos | place: Iran: Karaj | collected 2018-10 | reverse complement strand
GATTATGTTAAAGAGCATCAGATTGAACAATATGTAAAGTTTATGCCGTTTACCACAAAACTTGATGAAATCAGAGAGAAGTGTGATATTGCGTTACAATGCTCTATTATGGAGGGAATGGGAAGGATAACTATAGAGTCAATGTTATGTCAACTTATTGTTATAGGCGCAAGATCCGGTGCCACCACTGAACTTATAGAAAACGGGGAAAATGGATGGCTGTATGAACCGGGTGATTCAGAGGATCTTGCAGAGCGAATCGATTTTGTATTGGATTACGAAGCTAGGGAGCGTGTTCGCAAGAATGCATATGAGTGGGCAAAAGCTAATTTTGATAACGAGATAATAACCGCGAAGTTTAAAAAGTTATACGGGGAGCTTTTGGAAGGCTAAATGAGTGAATGTTATAGACTGGCGATAATTACATCATGTTATAACAGAAAAGATCGTTCTGTAAGATGTGTAAATAGTTTGATAAAAGCGGCACAGAAGGTGCCGGACATAGATCTGACCTTTTATGTCTGGGATGATGGCTCAACAGACGGAACTGCCGATGCATTAAGAGCGATTTCCGAACGGGTGCAGGTGTATGTAGGCCCGGGGGATTACTTCTGGTCAAAAAGTATGCATGAGGTCATGAAAGAAGCCGTTAAGAATAACCATGATCTTTATCTGATGGTAAATGATGATGTGGAGTTTTTTGAGGATTCATTAAGTACAATGACAGAAAACTACAAAGAGTCGGGCGGACAATGTGGTATCGTCGGTTCAATGAAGTTTGACGGACGGTTTACATATGGTGGAAGAGATTCTGATTATTGCGATATAGAGCCGAAAGGAAGACTTGCGGAATGCCTGTATTCAAATTGGAATTGTTTTCTTATAGATCGTTTTGTAGTTAAAAGGATTGGGTTGATAAGCGATAAATATGTTCATTCTTTTGGAGACTATGATTATTCTGTCAGAATGAACAGGGCCGGTATCCCGCAGTATGTTGCTGCTAAATACGTGGGAGAGTGCAAGGGATGTGATCCGATGCCATGCTATTATAATCCGAAGCTTACGATATCAGAAAGGTTTAAACTGCTGATTTCTCCAAAGGGACAGCCTTTTTTCTCTTTTTTCAGATATCATTGGGTTGATAAGAGGTTTAAGGGGATTGTGATTGCGGCGGTTACGTATGTTATGATTGTAATAAAGCTGATTTCTATAAGCTTTTCTAAACGGTAATAAATATGGAAGATATCAGAACACTTAAAAACATGATCGTTCACCTTATGGTGATACTGGATAAAAAGCAGAGATGGCAAATGCTGGGAATGATGTTTGTTATTTTAGTAGGATCATTATTTGAATTGCTGGGTGTATCGGCAATGTTGCCATTCGTTCAGGCGCTTCTTGAGCCGGAGAAACTATTGGCAAAACCTTATATTCGCTTTTTTGTCGAACTGTTCGGAATTACGGAGACCGGGCATGTTATTACGATGATTGGTGCGGGTATCGTGGTCATATATCTTATTAAAAACATCTACCTTTCCATTTCGTCATATCTTCAAGTGTCATTTAGCTGTAATATACGGAGACGTCTTTCGGGACTGATGTTGAGATCGTACATGAACAGGCCGTACTCTTTTTTTGTAGATACGGGGAGTGGCGTTCTTCATCGCGGATGTAAAAGCGATATCCAGGGTGTAGGGGATGTTGTTGCAAACCTGTTTAAGATCGCTGTTGAAGGATTCGTAGTTTTAGTTGTAGCCATATATCTGTTTTCTGTTGATACGATTTTGGCGATGGGCGTGCTTGTTACCGGGCTTCTTTGTGTTACGGTCATTGTCTTCGGCGTAAAAAAAATGTTAACAAGGCTTTCTTATGTTTTCATGAAAGCCTCGGAAGAGTTGGGGAACTATATTAATCAGGTTAATGAAGGAATCAAGGATATTATGGTCTTCGACAGAAGAGAAATGTTTCTTGAAAGGTATGATAGGTCCTATGAGAAACTAAACGACGCCGGGATTAAAAGCGATTTTGCCAGTCTAATGCCGGAAAGGATTATTGAGGCTTCTTGTATTTCCGGTGTAATAATCATGGTGTTAGTTCGACTGAAAATGGGTGTAGATCCGGCGGATTTTGTTCCCCAGATGGCTGTTTTTGCAATGGGTGCTTTTAGACTGTTGCCATCTATCTCCAGGCTGGCCGGATACGTGTCCATGATCATATACTACAGACCAATGCTTGAATCGACCTATGACAACATTATGTCGGCAAGACAGTATCAGTCCGAAGTAAATGAAAAGATCGTTGCCGATTTTGATAACGGACAATTGTCATTTTCAGATACTTTGGATATCAGAGATCTGAACTGGAAATATCCTGAGGGAAAAGGCAATGTTCTTGAAGGATTAAACCTGTCAATAAAAAAAGGTGAGGCTGTCGGTATTATTGGTGAGTCCGGATCCGGAAAATCAACATTGGCCGATCTTGTTCTTAGACTGTATAAACCACAAAAAGGTGGGATATTTATGGATGGTGTAGATATATCATCTATTCCGAAGACATGGTCAAGAGTAATGGCATATGTGCCTCAAAGTGTATTCTTGATGGATGATACAATAAGGGCAAACGTTGCCTTTGGGTCAGAGTCCTTTAGTGATGATGATGTATGGAAAGTGCTTGAAAGATCGTCGCTGGCGGACTTTGTCAGAAACCTGCCTGACGGTCTTGATACAGTTGTGGGTGAACGTGGAATCAAGTTTTCGGGAGGACAGAGGCAAAGAATAGCAATAGCCAGAGCTCTGTTTATCAATCCTCAAATAATGATACTCGATGAGGCAACATCAGCGCTTGATAATGAAACGGAAGAAGCAGTCATGGAGGCGATTGACGCACTTGCCGGATCTATGACGCTTATTATAATAGCGCACAGAGTTACCACACTAAAGAATTGCGACAGAATATTTGAGATTACCGGTGGAAAGGCCGTAGAACGGACCAAGGAAGAAGTGATAAGAGTATGAGATCGTTTTCACTTAGCGTTCCGGTTGTATTTTGCACTTTTAACAGATATGACGTCACAATGAAGGTTTTTCTCGGGATAAAGAGTGCAAAACCGAACAAATTATATCTTGTCTCTGACGGAGCAAGAGATTCAAAAACCGGAGAGAGAGCAGAGGTAGACCGAATCAGATCCGAGATTGAAAGATCAATCGATTGGGACTGTGAACTCATAAAACTATATGCTGATAATAATATGGGATGTGCCGAGAGGATCTCAAGCGCGTTGGATATTGTGTTTGAGAATGAAGAGATGGCGATAATACTGGAGGATGATTGTTATCCTGCGGCTTCTTTTTTTGAATTTTGCCAAACATTACTTGAAAAGTATAAAGATGATGACAGAATAATGTCTATCGGGGGGAATACAGTTATAGATTACCATCCGAAGGATAATACCGATTACTACTATACAACAGAGTTCAGTTGCTGGGGATGGGCAACATGGAAAAGGTCATGGGATCTGTTTGATATTGATATGAAGGATTTTCCTGTTAAGATCAAATCACAGAAAAGATATTTGAAAAGCACAATATTTGACAAAAGAGCCTATTGGAATTACATGGCTCAGTGGAGAACGCTATTTAAGACCTCCTCGAAGAACTCATGGGCTTATGTTTTCTTTTATGAATCGGTCATAAATGAAAAGCTTAATATTCTTCCCGCTCAGAACCTGATTAGGAATCTCGGATTTGGTAAAGAAGCGACAAACACGGAGAATAATGAGGATTATTACGTTTCATATCTTGGAGAAATCTCGTTTCCGCTTAGGAGCCCCGGCAGTGTAGAGCGAGAATTGCAATATGATTCCCTGTATTACAAGCTTACCCAAAGAGCCGGGTTAGTAATACGAATAAAGGAAATTTTGGGGTTGGATATAAACAAACGCATTTCACAGATCATAAAACGATGAGAGTATTAGTGGTCAATACGGTGTGTGAAGGATTCAGCACCGGGAAAATAGCTTACAGATTCTGTGAGGAATTATATCGACGCGGTGAAGAAGCTGTTTTGGCATACGGATATGAAAACGGCCATACAAAGTTTGACCACACTGTCAGGTTGTCAAACGGGTTCGAGTATTTTGTTCACCATTGTATCAATGCTATCACAGGCTATCACTCGGCATGGGCCCCTCTTCCGCTTGCCCGGTTCAAGAAGGTTTTTGAAGAATTTAAACCGGATATCGTTCAATTGTATAATCTTCATGGTTATTATATCGATATATACGGATTGTTTGATTATCTGGCACAGCAGAATATCCCGGTTGTCTATGGAATGCTTGATGAACATCCGTATCTTGGTTATTGCGCATACGCATATGATTGCGAGCAGTTCAAAACGGGATGTATGGATTGCAAAGGAATAAGGATCAGGGGATATTTGGGCAGCTGGTTCTTTAACAGAGCAAGACAGACATTCTTAATGAAGCAGAGAGCTTATGAAAAGAACAATATCTGCTTTACAGGCCCCAAGTGGGTGATCGAGCGAGCAAGGAGTTCGGCACTCCTTAAAGATGCAGTCCTGTATGAACTGGATGAGTTTATTGATAATGATAAGACATATATTCCACGGGATAAGAGTACAGTAAGGAACAGACTCGGTATAGGGGATGAAGAAATAATGGTTCTAAATGTGGCACCTTCCGCGGATCCGCGTAAAGGAGTCAGAGATTTTGTTGAGTACGCACGTTCCGTCTCCGGTAAAAGAATACGGTTTGTAAACGTTGGCGATCAGGAGAAAAAAGGCGATTTTCCCGAAAATTATTCGGGTGTCCCTTATATTTCGGATCAAATTGAACTCTCTCACTATTATTCTGCAGCAGACATACTTTTTTGCACGAGTTATGCGGATACGATGCCTAATGTGTGTCTTGAGGCGCTGTCGTGCGGAACGCCCGTTATGGGATATGATGTTACTGGTGTACCGTATGTGGCATCAAAGCCTTTAGGTCATTTTTTTAATTCGAACGATAAAAAAGAAATCCTTCGTTTTATCAATTCGCTTGAGAGAAAGACGGAAGCAATTGAAGAAAAGTGTAGGGAATATGCATTGTAAAGGTATTCTCTTAAAGTGTATACAGACAGACTGTTGGAAATATATAGAAAGATGTTAGACAAATGACGCTGTTTTCAGTAGAATTTCTGTTTTTTTTCTGTGTAACTTTTATAGTTTATTATTTGGTCAAGCCACAATATAGATATATATGGCTCTTGATACAAGGATTGATCTTCTATCATAGCATGGGAGCTAAGTGGCTATTAGTTCTTCTGTTCGTTGTTGCAGTATCGTTCTTTGATGCATTACTTATCAATTCTTTTCGAAATAGATCTATATCAGCTTTCTTTTTTGTGACCGGTGTCATATCACTTGTTGGGGTTTTGTTCTGTTTTAGATACGTAAGTGCATTGGATTCGATCGGTTCACCTATAGGCTTATCCTTTTATACCCTCGCATCAATAGGATATCTTGTAGATGTATATAAAGGAGATTGTGAAGGTGAACATAATATCGCTAGATATGCCCTTTTTATATCTTTTTTTCCTTGTGTTCTTTCCGGACCTATCGAAAGAACCGGCAATCTATTGGTACAGCTCAGAAAAGAGGTGACATTTTCGTATGATAAGACCAAAAGAGGTCTTCTCCACATGCTTCTGGGCTTTTATATCAAGCTTCTCATTGCAGACAGACTGGCTGTTATAGTTAATTCTGCTTTTGACAGTTACCGGGAGCAAACCGGTGCAACAATGATGTTTGCGGTTGTTTTGTTCGGACTTCAATTATATGCGGATTTTGCCGGATATAGCTATATTGTGATCGGATTAGCTGAGACTCTGGGCTTATCAATCCTTGAAAACTTCAGGCAACCGTATTTTTCCACAAGTATAAGAGAGTTTTGGGGGAGATGGCATATCAGTCTGTCAAACTGGCTCAAGGATTATATCTATATTCCTCTAGGAGGCAACAGAAGTGGTAAGATAAGACAGTATATAAATCTGATGATCACTTTTGTTGTAAGCGGAATCTGGCATGGAAGGGGGACGCATTATCTGATCTGGGGTATTCTTCATGGACTATATCAGATAATTGAAAGGATTATTTCGCCTTTAAGAAGTCTTTTTAATACAAAGATGCGAGTGAGAACAAACTGCCTCAGTTATAGGTTTATGAGATGTTTGTTTACATTTTGCCTTGTGGATTTCGCCTGGCTTTTCTTTCGGGCACCGTCAACATCGATCGCATTAGGCGTTATTAGGATGATTGTGACAGAATTCAGATTGGGAAGCACTTTGTCTGACAGATTGTATCTGGTGGGTTATGACTATGAGCGTTTTATTATACTTATAGCTGAGATTATTGTATGGTTCTGTATTGATTGTATACATGAAAAGAGAGTCAGTTTGACCGGCTGGTTAAATAAACAGAATACACTGTTTCGTTGGACCGCCTATCTCGCTATGGCCATTATCCTTCTGGTCGGGATAATACATGACTATGGCGAATCAGTATCGACATTTATTTATACACGTTTTTGATTGTTTACATGGAAGACAGAAAAGAGTTAAGAAGATTCTATAGGGATACAGCCATATTTTTAGTGATATTGCTGGCACTTGTTATTTGTTTGGATTATCTGTCCACACAGGGTTCATGGGGGTATTTGCTGGCAAAATACACAGACAGCTGGGATTATTTTACCGTTAATGCCGGACCTGAAGAGGTAAATCCATATATTGAAAAGGTCAGAAAACAAGATGATACGACAAAACTGATAATAGGAGACAGCGTATGTTGTCAGTTATTTAATGATCTGCAGAAGTACAACAATGATTTTTCCATAGCCGGTACAAATGGAGCTGTTTCCATGGCCGGTCAGTATATTCTTGCAAAAGAGTATTTGGATAATCATCCGGGCGCAACGGATGTGTTTCTTGTTGTTTTGCCTGAATCGTTTTGGCAGGCCTTTGATACAAAATGGGGGTATCAGTATACGGTAATGCCTTTTGTTGAAACTGATACATTAAGATATTTGGATAAGGATACGATAAGGATCATGGAATCGGTCTATGGGAGCCTTTTTATGAGTAAGGATGTTGTTGAATTGATTGACGATTCTCCGGTCAACAGGAAGATATATTTAAATCTTCTCCGACAATATAGTCGCGGGTACGATATGCCGCATTTTGAACTTGCAGACAAATATGTGACCAAGATTGATGAAATGTGTAAGAGTAAGAACGTCTCATTTCATATGTATCCCGGACCGGTTTCGGATGGCAAGAAGGATTTGTGTGTTGAATACAATAAGGAATTCGTAAATTCGGCTATATACAGTATCAATCCTAGATTCTTTGAGGAAATCTATTACTATCCGGCTGAACAGGCAGCGGATGGTTTTCATTTTAGCGGAGAATACGCAAATAGAGAGCACTTTAACAGTGTTATCAGGGAAGTGATTAAGGATACCGAGTTACAAAAGATGTTGAGGCTGGAGTGATAATTATGAATAGAACAGTGTTTAAACGAACAATGCTTTGTTCGACCATAATAGGATTGGTCGCGCATGGATATTTCATCACAAACTTCCTGTATTCCCATGACAGCCTGCAGATGCTGTATATTTCGGGAGCGGGAGATGCTTTTCAGATAGCACTTGGAAGACCTGTTAATACTTTGTATAACTGGTTAACGTCGACTATTATTGCTGTTCCCTTTCTGCAGGGTTTGTCGGTTATACTATGGCTTGGACTATCTGCATATGTTTTTAATCGGATATTCAATATTTCAGATTGGATTAAAATAGCAGTTGTTGCAGGGGTATTTGAGACTAATCTTGCAGTTTTGAGTCTTTTGGCAACATATGCACCGGATGCGGCACCGGATTGTTTTGGTATCTTTTTAGCGACACTTTCGGCGTTGTTTTGGAATGATAATATCAATAATTTCAGGAAAAGAAATCTGTTCATCTCAGCTTTTTTGTTAGCCTCTTCGCTGGCTGTATATCAGTGCAATGGAGTGTTGTTTACGGTAATAGTTGTATTTGTATTGATAAGAAATGCGTGCGGTAAAGGAGAGACCCATACCATAAGAGATGGCGCATATGCTTTTGCGGTCGTCCTGATTTCAGGGGTTCTGTACTTTATAATTGTGAAACTGTTTCTGTATGCGTGCTCGGTGAATTTGATAGAAGACAGCTACATGTCTCTTTCAAATGCGTGGACAAATTATGAAAGCATAATTGACCGTATTATAGCTGCATACAGTCAAGTCAAGGGCGTGTTGTGGAACAATGCAGTTGCCGTTTCATACCAGTGGCTTATAAGGCTTATAAATGTTGTCACGATTGTCGTAGCCATTTTGATGGCACTTATCTGCTTATACCGGAACAATAAACTTCGAGGCTTATGTTCGGTATATGTAGCGGTTCTTTTTGCTGCTTTTCCTATTGCGGCAAATTATGTCAGAATATTTAATAAAACTACACATAGTTGTCATTATTTCGGAATATGGATGCTGTATCTTTTGCCGGTTGTACTGTATGATCCTGAGATGTTCAAAGGCATTGCCGACCGTGCAGGAAAAGCCATTCCGCTAGTCATTGCTTCTTTGATGATCCTGAACAATACTCAGGTTTCTAATGCGGCCTATATTAAGAAACAGATAGATTGGAACAGGGTGTCATCGGTGATGACTGATGTATTAAACAGAGTAGGAATGATTGAGGGATATCGGGAGGGTGTTACGAAAATATCCTTTGTTGGGAGCCCCGCAGACGCACTTTTGCCAGCATATGTAACAACAAGCCTATCGTCGTTGGAAGGCATGAGTGTGGTTGTGATGCAGGATATAGAGCATTATAGAGCATATTCAGAGTTTATTCTTGGACGAGACAAGTTGTTGTTTGTTGATGAATCTGAGTTGAACGATAGTGTTATGGACGTTGTAAGTGAGATGGAAGTGTATCCTTCTAACGGTTCGGTAAAACAAATAGATGATACTGTTATAGTTCGATTTAAATAACCCGTTTACGAAAGGACAAGGATGATAAAATGCTAAGAGACAAAAGTCCGTATTTATTAAGACGTTTGCTTCAGGTCAGGAAAATTGACTCGATTTTGTGGAATTGCAGTAAGATCGTTGATCAGCAAAACACCGATATTTATGCATATCATTATAAGGATAAAGTGCTTAGGGATAAGCTGATTCAGATTCGAAATCTTCTTGTTGTTCAGGATGTGGATCATAGTTTGGATACAGGGAAATATGTCAGGATAGGAAGGGACAATGATGGCGGATATGTGATGCTGAACGAGTTCGAGAGAATTAATGCGGCATATAGTTTTGGAATATGTGATGATATATCGTGGGATCTGTTTTTTGCCAAACGCGGGATTGATGTCTATATGTACGATCATACCATCAAAAGACTTCCGCGCAGAAATAAGAAGTTCCATTGGTTTAAACTGGGTGTGTGTGGTGAACGGGATAAAAGAGAGAATATGGATTCTTTGAATGGGATAATCCGGTCAAACGGACACGAAAACGCGAATAATCTGATTCTAAAGATGGATATAGAAGGCTGGGAATGGAAGGTGTTTCCCGATATAGATGAAGATGTGATGAACTGCTTTGATCAGATAGTTTGCGAGTTTCATGGGATGTATAAAGTTGACAACCTGGATAGTATTATACGATCTCTCGACAATTTAAACAGAACACATCAATTGATCCACATTCATGCAAACAATAATTGCTCTGTATTGAAACTTGATGAACTGTTTATGCCTGATTTGATTGAAGTAACATATGTGAAGAAGAATAGTCATAGTTTTGTTGAATCTGACAGATTTTTTCCTACGAATGTGGATCAGAGGAACAATGTGTTTGGGCAGGATTTGCCTATGGGTTATTGGAATAGATCAATATAGAGGCGCTTATGATCATTGCAAAACTAACTAATCAGCTGGGCAATCAGATGTTTGCGTACGCTTCTGTAAAGAGCATTGCCCTGGATAAAGGATTCGATTTCAAGTATTGCAGGACACCTTTGGTAACCGGGGATTGTAATGATGCTGACAAAAAATACGGTACCGAATTGAGAGATATTTTCGGATCAATTCCGGATTCGGAATACATCGAGTATAGCGATATTCCGTCCAAGATCAATGTTTATAAGGAAAGAAAGATCAAGGACAGGTTCGATCATAATTATTCACAAACAGTTCTGGCTGAAATACCGGATGATACGTTACTTGAGGGACATTTTGCAACGAGCGTTTTCTTTTCTGACAAAATCGATCTTGTCAGAGAGTGGTTTGTTTTTCCGCGGGATATCAGCGATTTTGTTGACGGCAAAATAGAATCGTTACATGAGAAGCTTTCCTGTGATACGCTCCTGGTGTCAGTACATTTCAGGTGTGGAAATGATTATCTCAAGAGCGGATTTAAACTTAGTGACACGTACTGGTACGATGCCGTGGAGTATGTCAAGGATTTCTATGCAAAACAGAAAAAAAAGATAAAGATCATTACTCTGTATGATAAGCGTACCAGAGCAATAGACAGGTTCATTAAAAAATATGATTCGTTTGTTCAACATGGAAGCATGGTTGAAGATATGTGTTTTATATCGAAGTGTAATGTTAACATCGTGTGTAACAGCTCGTTTTCTTGTATGGCATCGATACTCAACTCTAACTGTATGATGACTGTTCGACCGGCAAGGTACCCTACTGAGGCGGGATATTTTCCGGAAAGTATTTTTATGCCTGAGTGGATAAGTATCGGAGACGGGAAACGATCTTTAGTATCGCAGTTATATTATGTAAAGAAAAGATATTGGAGCAATCTGGTAAGAAGGCTTGTGAAGAAACTGATAAAATGAACGCTTTCATGGAAAAACAACCTGACCAATACAATTACACCATAGCATTTATGAAAGCCTTTTTCAGCTTTTGCGTTGTTTGCCGACATTATTGGGAAGGTGGAGGTTCAACGCTTCCCGAACAAGCGTTTTGGCGAATGTGTAATTCTGCAGTTCCTGTTTTTATGATCCTCTCATTCTATCTTACTTCAAAGGATTATTTGAATATAGCGGATTGGGGTAAAAGAAGAAAGCGTTTGGGAAGACTTCTGATCCCATACGTATCGTGGGCATTTATTCATTATTTTGGTTATTTGGCGGGCTATTATCTTTTTAAACTTGCCGGAAGAGAGGATAGTTTTCACATAGAGTTTTCAATAAAGGATCTTTTCTGGCAACTTGCTTTTGGGTGCGACGAGTACCTGTGCGCACAGTTGTGGTATTTATTTGATTTGATCGTTATTACGGTCTTGTTATGGATGGTATCCTGTAAAAGAGAATATACGATCAGAATTGCCGTGTTGCTTGGAGTTCTTGCAGTTGCTGTTCAGTATTTCGGAATCAATCTGGCTGTATTTGGTGGGTTGCCTTACGAAGCAAGGTATTCAATGGGAAGATTGGCGGAAATGATTCCGTTCGCCTGTGGAGGCTTGGTTATCGGTGGTATCGGTGTTTATGACCGGTTATCAGCCCATAGATGGTATGTTTTCACCTTGTTGGTTTTTCTTTTAACACTTATTTCGAATTGCGACGTGTTTGTGCCGATAGAAGGCTTTAGTTATCAGGGCTTGTTTATGCTATCTTATTCATTTTTTCTGTTTTTGGTGTTTGATATGCTTCCGATGAATTCATTGAATAGTGTTATAAAGAAAATCATCAAGTTCTTATCAAAATACAGTTTGGGAGTATTCTGTGTTCATGTAGGTGTAGGAACTCTATGGTACGGATTGGAAAAAGCAGTTGCCCCCGGACTTGGAATGATCGGACTTTTTACAAAGTCTGTTATAATATATTTGATCAGCGTTGCTGTCTCGTGGACGGTTGGAGTTATTCCGTTGAAGTGGACTGATAAGCTCGTGGAATAGTCAATATGATGGGTGATATGGGATATGAGAATAATTAAGAGAGTGTTATCAAAAGCAAATCCGTTTCTGGACAAGAAGTGTTTGTGCTGTGGTTATCGGGTTAACAGGTGGCTACCTTGGGGAAGCAACTCGGGAATCTATAAAGAACATACTATAATCGGCGGAGGTCGGAGAGATTGTCTATGCCCTATATGTGGTGCTATTGACAGACACAGATGGCTTGAATATGTTTTGACAAATTATACGGATATATACAGTAGCGAGAAAAGGGTCTTGCATTTTGCTCCTGAAAAATCTGTCAGGAAAAAATTGGAAAATAGTGATAAATGTTGGTATATTTCCGGTGATATCGACAAAGATGTTGCCCCTCTTTACCTGGATGTTTTGGACATACCATTTAAGGATAAGTGGTTTGACTATATAATCATTAATCATGTTGTCAGCTATATCAAAGATGAAAAGAAGTGCTTTGATGAACTGAAAAGGTGTCTTAAGGATGAGGGTATTTTAATAATGTCATTTCCGGTGAGGATGGATGTGGATACATATTCAAGATATGATCTGTCTTCGGAAGAATCAGAACGAGAATTCGGAACAGCAAATAATTGCAGAATGTACGGGCGTGATTTCAAGGAATATTTAAAAAAATATGGGATTGATGTGTATAAAACATACTCCCCGGCAGAAATGTTGAATGACGATGAGATCGATAAATACGGGCTGTTAAGCAGCGACTTGTTGATTTTTGCCAGAAAAAATGATGATAACGAATAGTTTACAACTTACCGTGATCACAGTTGTATATAATGCAGCTGACAGAATAAAAGCAACAATTGAGTCGGTCATATCACAGGATTATGATAACATTGAGTTCATAATCAAGGATGGCGGATCTACAGACGGGACACTGTGTACTGTTAATGATTATGCGGACCGATTTGATAATATCAGCGTTATCACGGGCAAAGATAGGGGTATTTATGACGCTATGAACATAGCGTTGTCAGCCGCTTCAGGAGATGTAGTAGAGTTTCTGAATGCCGGGGACAGGTTTGCTTCTTCGGATACGGTTTCAAAGGCTATGGCTGCGATGAGTGAAACAGGAGCTGATATTGTTTATGGTGATGTCATTTATGAGAATCCTGATGGAACAACGAATGTTCGGACTTATCCACAGTCGTGTTCGAGCAGATTCTATTTTCTGACAGGGGATTGTATCAATCATCAGGTTATGTTCACAAGAAATGAACTTTTCATAGGGGAGGATTTTGATACATCATTTAAGATTTGTGCTGATCGGGAGTGGATGCTAAGAGCCGGTGCATACAGACCCAAACGTAGGATGAGTGCGCTCGGGTTCGCAGTGGCGATTTACCCGCTTGATGGAGCATCTGTGGTCAACAAGGAACTATATAAGCGGGAAGCTGATATTTGTATCAAAAGATATATGCCGTGGGGCTATCCCATATATGCTTTATTCGATCTTTTTAGGTCGAACGGGTTTTTATCCGTAATACTCCATAACATCTATGAGCGAATTTATTATAAGGATCGAGAGCAATGAATGAGATCAATGTGATCTATCAGTTTAATGAGAAGTATGTGCCATACGCAGGGGTGTCCATGACATCCCTGTTTATTAATAATTCAGATGTGCCCGATATTAATGTCTATATTTTCGGAGAAGAGTTATCAGACAGTTCAATTGAGCTGTTGAACAAAGCAGCAAAAAGGTACGGAAGAGATTTGATTTTTCCACAAACAGCTCTCCAACTTGATGAGTTCAAGAAAATGGGCATGATACCTTATAGGGGAGCATATTCTGTATATTTAAGATTGTTCTTTACGCAAATGGTAGATTTACGCGGGAAGAGAGCGGTTTATCTTGATTCGGATACAATAATCAACGGAAGCCTTTTACCTCTTGTGAATTATGATCTGGGAGGCAAGAGCATTGGAATGGTGCTGGAGTCAATTAGAGATGATTACAAGGTCATGATAGGAATGAAACTTGACTCTGAATACTTTAATTCTGGAATGATACTGTTTGACGTGGATAAGTGGACTGGAAACAGGTATCCGGAACGTATTGTGGAACATATACAAAATGTTAGAAGCAGTTATATAGGGGATCAGGATTATCTCAATATTGTATGTGAAGGGGATGTTTGCCGACTGCCGATGGTATATAATTATCAGCCATTGCATGGACGGTATACAGCAAATGAGTACTTCGGAGCTTATCCCGGAGTTAAGGAGTATTACAGCCCGGATGAAATCGATAGAGCCCGTAAAGGCGCGGTAGTATATCATTGTTACAGATGGCTGGGAGAGTTTCCGTGGAATAGGGGTAATCGTCATCCGTTCAATGATTTATTTGATGGTTATCTCAAACAATCATTTTGGCAAGGGTATATAAAGAAAAAAGCTGATACTGGATTTGCCCTTAAGGTTGAAAAAATGCTGTATATAATCTTCTCTAAGAAAGTCTTTATAAGAATTTTTAAACTGGCCCATGAAAGAATGCTCAGAAAGGCGGAAGGTGAAGCAAGACGTCACAAGTCAAATGAGATAGCATAGTATTCGTAAACTTGTGACATAGAGCAAAATTTGGTAGAATAATTGAGTTATATTGGTTGATAAATGGACTCTTTATTAAGGAGGTTCTGGTATGGATCCGAAGGTAATGCAGAAACTTAGTTATGGATTATTTGTTCTTACAGCGAAGGATGGAGATAAGGATAATGGCTGTATCATAAATACGGCAATACAGGTCACAAGTGAGCCTAACAGAATATCAATCGCAGTTAATAAAGGGAATTATACGCACGATATGGTTCTTAAGACAGGTGTGTTTAATGTCTCTATTTTGAGTGAAGCTGCCCAATTTACCACATTTAAGCATTTCGGTTTCCAAAGCGGTAGAGATGTCGATAAGGCTGTCGGTATCACATACAAGAGATCTGCAAATGATGTGATCTATTTGGACTCTGCAGAGGTGAATGCCTATATTTCCGGAAAGGTCATTCAGACAGTTGATCTTGGAACGCATACGCTCTTTATAGCGGATGTAACGGATGGAGAAGTGCTTAGTAGTATAGCATCAGCTACATACGCTTATTATTTCGCGCATATCAAGCCGGCTCCTGAAGCAAAACAGGAGAGTAAGAAGGGGTGGATATGTACAATCTGTGGCTATATTTATGAAGGTGATCCGCTTCCGGAGGATTTCACATGTCCGGTGTGTAAGCATCCGGCTTCAGATTTCAAAAAAATATAGAGGAGTTATTCATGGGAAAGAAAGCATTAATTACGGGAGTAACAGGGCAGGACGGGTCATATCTGGCCGAGTTCCTGCTTGATAAGGGATATGAAGTATACGGTATGATCAGAAGATCTTCCGTGGATTTCAGGGAGAGAATAGCACATCTTGAGGGGAAACCTCATTTTCACCTGCGTTATGGGGATCTTAGTGATTCAATGAGTATCGTTGCGGTAGTGGCATCGGTACGCCCGGATGAGATATATAATCTTGCGGCTCAGTCGCATGTTCAGGTTAGTTTTGATTCGCCAGAGTTTACAGCAGATATTGATGCGACCGGTGTACTTCGTGTACTTGAGGCGGTCAGGAACTGCGGCCTTGCCGATACTTGCAAAGTCTATCAGGCTTCAACCTCCGAGTTATACGGCAAGGTCGAGGAAGTTCCTCAAAATGAGGAAACTCCGTTCCACCCATATAGTCCATATGCTGTTGCTAAGCAGTACGGTTACTGGATCGTTAAGGAATATCGCGAGGCATACAACATGTTCTGCTGCAGCGGTATACTGTTCAATCACGAGTCTGAGCGTCGTGGTGAGACGTTCGTTACAAGGAAGATTACTCTTGCTGCTTCACGTATTGCTCAGGGGAAGCAGGATAAACTGTATCTCGGTAATTTGTCATCTCTTCGTGATTGGGGGTATGCAAAGGATTATGTTGAATGTATGTGGCTGATACTTCAACAGGATAAACCAGATGATTTTGTCATAGCATCCGGTGTACAACACTCTGTCAGGGAGTTTTGTGAATTGGCATTCCACTATGCGGGGATCGAACTTGAATTCAAAGGCGAGGGAATGGATGAGAAGGGATATGATAAGGCCACGGGCAAGGTTCTTGTTGAGGTATCCCCTGATTTCTACAGGCCTACTGATGTTGTAAATCTGTTCGGTGATCCTTCAAAGGCAAAGAGAGTACTTGGCTGGAATCCCCAGTCAACGACATTTGAAGAACTTGTTAAGATCATGGTTGATCATGATATGGCTAAGGTAGCTGTCGAACGTGCCGAGGAGCATATCATGATGAATTTGGAAGAATACCTTGAAAAGGGCGTTGTTAAATAGATCATAAGGAGGGGCCCGCTTGCGGGAAGATTCCTTATGACATGGCGACATCTGCGAAGCAGATGTTGGGAGGATGAAGATTATACATGATGAATAAAGACGCAAAAATCTACGTTGCAGGTCACCGTGGAATGGTTGGCTCTGCGATAGTCAGGGAACTTGAGAAGCAGGGTTACACAAATATCATTACAAGGACCCATAATGAACTTGATCTGTGTGATCAGGCTGCTGTTGAGAAGTTCTTTGAAGAAGAGAAGCCGGAGTATGTGTTCCTTGCGGCTGCAAAGGTTGGTGGAATTGCGGCCAACAATGAAGCTCTTGCTGACTTCATGTATGAG
>JAEEGL012609837.1_pt1 | contig 16721 bp, 14 predicted proteins | sample 9134231 | NCBI WGS metagenome assembly JAEEGL01 (sample SAMN16246548, study PRJNA631951) | gut metagenome | biome: gut microbiome; feature: rumen; material: fiber-attached | host: Bos | place: Iran: Karaj | collected 2018-10 | reverse complement strand
CTGCCCCATACACAGGAAAAGTTTTATCCATAATTATGTCTGACAGGTGAATTCATGCCCGGTATTTCGGAAATTTCCTATAACAATCTAAAACCGGTTTCCGATGTATCTTCTTCCAATGTATCGGGAGAAGGCTATTCTTATCTGTCTTCACTGAAAAACGGCGACACTTTTTCCGCAAAAGTCGTCAGCACAAACGGTTCGGATGTTACATTGAGACTTCCCGGAGGAGCTATGGTCAATGCCAGGCTTTCATCCGATATGAACATTTCCGAGGGCCAGACCGTTTCTTTTGAACTCAAAAGTTCGGGTTCTTCCATTTCAATATCACCCCTTCTTACTAATACCGCAACGGATCCCAGCGTCTTAAAAGCCCTTGACCAGGCATCCATTCCCGTGACGGACTCAACTGTCGGCATGACTGTGGAGATGATGAAGGCCGGTCTTTCCATCGATAAGAATTCACTTCTTAAGATGTACGAAAATGTAAGGACTTATCCGGAAGCAAATGTTTCGGATATGGCGGACCTTACCAAACTCGGCCTTAAGGTTGATGCGGATAATCTTAAGAATATCGAAAACTATAAGAATCTTTCATACCAGATCGATCAGGGAATGAAGGATATTGCGGAAAAAACGGATCAGGCACTTATGTCCCTTGTAAGAAACGGTGATACCGGAAACGCCGCAAAACTTATGGATACCATACTTGATATCGCTCTTTCCGAGGATGGGCCTGAGGCTCCGGAAGACCTGAAGGCTGTGATCTCACAGGACACTGTTTTGGATGTCCCTGTTTCTGATGAAAGAGCGGCCGGTGATGAAACGTTAAAAGCAGATGTATCAGCCGATAAAAACATCATTACGGAAGAGTTTGTAGGTTCTGCCTCAGAAGCGGAAAGTTCTCCCGGTATTTCAGGCGTGGTAAAGGACGATGAAATCATTCAGGACCCTGCTGCCAGAGCTTTGCAGCTTCTCAAGGCATTACAGGATAATCCCGAAGACGCAAAGACCGCGGCCAAAACAGGTGCTGCCTCTAATGATCCGGTTTTAAACCCGGCAGATAATTCTTCTGTCGTACAGTCACAGACTTCAAATGCACCCGCACTTACTACGGAAGAAGCTTTTAAACTCGCTCTTGAAGAATACAGGTCCGTATCCGGGGATTCGGAATATGTTCCTTCTGATACCGGAGATCTGCTTAATAAGCTCTCGGAATTTGTAAAAACAAATATAAACGGCGGTGATGCCGAAAAACTCAAAAACCTTTTATCCGACGACGGTGTAAGAAAGCTTGTCTTTGATGCTGTAAAGGATAAATGGAGTATTTCTCCTTCTGAGGTAGCTGACAAGGATAAAGTGGAATCTCTTTACAGGAGGCTTTCATCCCAGATAAAACTCATAAGCGAAGGCCTTGCATCCGCAGGGGCCCAGAATACTCCCGCATATAATGCTGCATCAAATATGAGTTCAAACATTGATTTCCTTCAGCAGCTCAATCAGATGTATGCATATATCCAGCTTCCTCTAAAGCTTTCCGGCGGAGATAATGCACATGGGGATCTCTATGTGTATTCGAATAAAAGGAGCCTTTCCGATGATGATTCCAATGTGACGGCTTTCCTTCATCTGGACATGGATAATCTCGGACCTGTGGATGTGTTTGTTTCCATGGATGTTAAAGCAGGCGGAAAGGTGTCCACCAGATTCACCGTAGCGGATGATGAGACTCTGGATTTTTTGTCCGATCATATGGATATCCTTAATGAACGTCTCAGGAAAAGGGGTTATGAACTGAACTGTACCATGGGAGTTAAGGGAGATGATCCCGACCCTGAAGAGGAAGCACTTGATAAGGGCGGAGTAAACCTTTTGCTTCTTCATGCGGGAAGCGGCATAGGCCTTGGATCTTCCGGTATGCGGTCTTTTGATGTGAGGGCATAATGGCAGAAGAGAAGAAAAAAATAAAAACAGCCGTGGCTCTTGAATATGATCCTTCGGATGATGCCCCCAGGGTAATTGCTTCGGGAAGGGGAGCTCTTGCGGATAAGATCATTGAGAAAGCCAAAGAGAGCGATGTTCCCATCCATGAGGATGACAAGCTTGCTGCAACTCTTTCAAAGCTTGAGATCGGAGATATGATCCCACCTGAACTGTATGAGGTTGTGGCTGAGATCCTTATCTTTGTTGATTCCATGGATAAGATCAAGAACAAGATGATGGGAGTAAAATGATAAATAACCGGAAGACCGGTTCCCGGCATGAAGACGAGGCGGTATCATACCTCGAATCAAAAGGGCACCGGATCATCGCAAGAAATGAACTTAACAGGTTCGGAGAGATCGATATCATTAGTTTTTCCCCGGAAGGGATACTTGTTTTTACGGAAGTAAAATACAGAAACAGCGAAAAATCCGGGAATCCGCTGGAAGCTGTGGATCAAAGAAAGATACGGAAGATCTGCAGGGCCTCGCTTATGTATATTGACTGTCATAAGCAGTATTCCGATCAAAGGATAAGATATGATGTCATCGGGATAAGCCCGGAGGGTATTACCCATATAGAGAATGCATTTGATTATACGGAGTGATTATGGCGAATATACTTGTTTGTGATGATGATAAGGATATAGTTAATTCCATTGAAGTATACCTGCAGGAAGACGGGCATATCATTTATAAAGCATATAATGGCCTGGAAGCCGTTGAGATGAATGAGAAGGAAGATATACAGCTTATCATTCTGGATATAATGATGCCCGAATTAAGCGGTATCGAAGCTGCCAAGAAGATCAGGGAAAACAGTTCCGTTCCCATAATCTTTCTTTCCGCAAGAAGTGAAGAAGCGGATAAGATAGAAGGTCTTAATGCAGGCGGTGATGATTATGTGACAAAACCCTTTTCGCCGGCCGAACTCAATGCCAGGGTACGTTCCGCTCTCAGAAGATATACCCTTCTGGGAAGCATAAATGAAACCGATTCCCATATGTATTCTTCGGGAAATCTCTGTATAAATGATGAGACCAAGAGTGTTACCGTTGACGGAGTTCCCGTTAAGCTTACCCCCATCGAGTACAGTATTTTGCTGCTGCTCATCAAGAATAAGGGTACGGTTTTTTCCAGCGACAGCATCTATGAGTCCATTTGGAACGAAAAACCCATTTCCACCGACAATACCGTTGCCGTCCATATCAGGCATATTAGGGAAAAGATAGAAGCAAATCCCGGAAATCCCATATATCTTAAAGTTGTCTGGGGAGTCGGTTACAAGATCGAAGCAATATGATATAATAACGATTCGGTTAAGACAAAAAAACAGTAAGGAACATATCATGCCAAATATACTTGAACTTGAAAATTCAATGCCCGTAGGTCCTCTTAAGCTTATCGTTCATCCTTCCTTTGCAGGAAAGGGAGAGAGGATCAATCAGTACCTGGCTCTTTTCCGCAGGGATATCCATAACGATCTTGTAAAGAACGATCCCGCATTCCAGGGATATCAGATGGATAATTATATGCTCCCTTTTTCCGTGCCCAGATTCGGAAGCGGTGAAGCTAAGGGAAGACTTTCCGAGTCAGCCAGAGGAAAGGATATCTTTATCCTTGTGGATGTGTGCAACCACTCCATTACATACAATATGAACGGCTTTGAGAACCATATGTCTCCCGATGATATTTATCAGGACCTTAAGAGGATCATCGCTGCCATTGACGGCAAAGCCACCAGGATCAATGTCATAATGCCTTTTCTCTATGAGGGAAGACAGCACAGAAGGAACGGCCGTGAATCCATGGATGCAGCTTACATGTTAAAAGAGCTCCATAACATGGGTATGGTCAATTTCATCACCTTTGACGCACATGATCCCAGAGTATGTAATTCCATTCCCTTAAGCGGTTTTGATAACTTCATGCCTCCTTATCAGTTCATAAAGGCTCTTCTTACCAATGAGGATGACCTTATAGTCGATGAGGATCATATGGTGGTTATCTCACCTGATGAAGGTGCCATGGACAGGGCAATCTATTTTGCATCCGTTTTAAGTCTTAATACCGGTACATTCTATAAGAGAAGAGATTATTCCAAGATCGTAAACGGTAAGAACCCCATAGTTGCCCATGAATTTCTTGGTGATAATATCGACAGCAAGGATGTGGTCATTATCGATGATATGATCTCTTCCGGCGGTTCCATGCTGGATACAGCCCGTCAGCTCAAGGAAATGAATGCAAGACGTGTTTATATCTGTACTACCTTCGGTCTTTTCACAGACGGTCTTGCAGGCTTTGATAAGGCTTACGAAAAGGGATATTTCGACAGGGTAATAACCACAAACCTTACTTATCTGCCTCCCGAGATCTACGATAAGCCATATTTCATCGAGGTTGATATGTGCAAGTTCATTGCATCCATAATCGATTTCATGAACCATGACTCATCCATGTCCAATGTTATGGATAATACCCAGAAGATGCATGCCGTTCTGGAGAACTATAACGCAAGAAGAAATATAGAGATCTGATGAAGCAAAAAGGTCACGTTGTAAAAAGTGTAAATAAAGGTTCTATAGGCGACACGCTGGGCATTTTGCCCGGCGATGTTGTTATAAAGATAGATGATAATGAGATCGAAGATATCTTCGATTATCAGTTTTATACCCTTACCGATTACCTTGTCCTTACCGTATTAAGGGACGGCGAAGAGTGGGAATATGAGATCGAAAAGGGCGAAAACGAAGATCTCGGACTTGTCTTTGAAAACGGAATGATGGGAGATTACAGAAGATGCAGCAATAATTGTATTTTCTGCTTTATCGACCAGATGCCACCCGGTATGAGGGAAACTCTGTATTTTAAGGACGACGATTCCAGGCTTTCTTTCCTTCAGGGTAATTACATTACTCTTACCAATCTTTCCGAAAAGGATCTGAACAGGATCATCAGGTATAATCTTTCTCCCGTAAACGTTTCGGTTCACACCATGAATCCCGAACTTCGCTGTAAGATGCTGGGCAACAGATTTGCCGGTTCATCTCTTTCGAAACTGGATGTCCTGGCAGATGCGGGAATAGAGATGAATGGCCAGGTGGTTCTTTGTAAGGGCATAAATGACGGAAAAGAACTGGAATTTACCATTTCCGAACTGATGAAATACATTCCTGCCTTCAGAAGTCTTTCAGTGGTTCCCGTGGGACTTTCAAAATACCGTGACGGACTTTTTCATCTTGAACCCTTCGGAAAAGAAGACAGTGCAGAGGTCATTGATATCATAGAAAGATTCCAGAAGATCTGCTATGAAAAACACGGCATTCATTTTGTGCATGCAAGCGATGAGTGGTATCTGACCGCAGAAAGAGATCTGCCCGAGGCTGAAAGATATGACGGTTATCTCCAGCTCGATAACGGTGTCGGGATGATGAGGTCCTTTATTGACGAGATCGATGAGCAGATAAAAAAACGAAGCTCAGACGGCAGCCTTTCATCCTGTGACCCTGGTAGAAGGATATCCCTTGTGACCGGTATGCTTGCCTATCCCATAATCCAATCAAGTGCCAAAAAAATTGAGGCACTAGTTCCGGGACTGACCATACAGGTAATACCTGTGAGAAATGATTTTTTCGGCCCCAGGATCACCGTTTCCGGGCTTCTTACGGGGCAGGATATCATTGCTCAGCTGCAGGGCATGGACCTGGGAGATGAGGTCCGTTTGCCTGAGAGCGTGGTGAGGGCCGGAACCGATGTTTTCCTTGATGATTACACGATCCCGCAGGTCTCGGATGCTTTACAAGTACGCGTGGTTACGATAAAATCTAATGGTTACGAGTTTGTTGATACTTGCCTCGGAATAGGCGTTATTTAAGATATGAGTACAAAACCTATAGTCGCCGTGGTCGGAAGACCGAATGTCGGAAAATCCACCCTGTTTAATGCCCTTGCGGGTGAGAGAATCTCCATCGTCAAGGATACTCCCGGAGTTACCAGAGACAGGATCTATGCCGATGTTTCATGGCTTAATTACAATTTTACGATGATTGATACCGGTGGTATCGAGCCTGAATCTAAGGATCTGATATTAAGTTCCATGAGGGATCAGGCCCAGATTGCCATAGATACAGCGGATGTAATACTTTTTATCACGGATGTTAAGACAGGACTGCAGGATGCCGATGCGGGTGTTGCCGCAATGCTCCGTAAATCAGGCAAGCCTGTTGTTCTTGTTGTAAATAAAGTCGATTCTTTCGAAAAACAGATGCCGGATGTGTATGAATTTTATAATCTGGGCATCGGAGAGCCCTTTCCCATATCCGCAACGGGAATGCTTGGTTTCGGAGAACTTCTCGATAAGGTTGTAAGCTTTTTCCCCGAGGAAACCGCTGAAGATGAAAAAGATGATATTCCCAAGGTTGCGGTGATCGGTAAACCCAATACCGGAAAATCATCGCTGATAAATAAGCTGCTGGGAGAGAACAGACTTATTGTTTCCGATATTGCGGGAACTACCAGAGATGCCGTCGATACAAAGGTTAGTTTTGATGGTAAGGATTACATTTTCATCGATACCGCAGGCTTAAGAAGAAAGAATAAGATCAAGGACGATCTTGAGCATTATATGATAGTAAGGACCGTAGGAGCGGTAGAACGTGCCGATATAGCGGTTCTTGTAATAGATGCCACAGAGGGCGTCACCGAACAGGATGCCAAGATCGCAGGTATCGCCCATGACAGAGGCAAGGCTGTGATCATTGCGGTAAATAAATGGGATGCTGTTGAAAAAGACGACAAGACCATTTACAAGTTTACCGAAAACGTCAGGAACATCCTTTCCTTTATGCCCTATGCGGAGATCATCTTTATATCCGCAATGACCGGTCAGAGGCTTAACAAACTCTACGAGACTATCGACATGGTAAGGGAGAGCCAGGACAGAAGAGTGGGTACCGGTGCTCTTAATGAGATCCTTGCAGAGGCAGTTGCCATGCAGCAGCCTCCCAACGATAAGGGAAGATTCCTGAAGCTTTATTACATTACTCAGGTTGCCAACAGGCCTCCTACCTTCGTTATATTCGTTAATGACAAGGAACTTGCCCACTTTTCATATATCAGATATATCGAGAACCAGATAAGACAGACCTTTGCTTTTAAAGGCACACCTCTCAAGTTCATAGTAAGAGAGAGAAAAGGTGAACAGTAATGGCACGAATATGGTGTTTTTTGATCGGATATGCTCTTGGGCTTATCCAGACAGCTTTCCTGTATGGCAAGCATAAGGGCGTCGATATAAGAAATTTCGGAAGCGGTAATTCCGGTACCACAAATGCCCTCAGGGTTCTCGGACCCAAGGCAGGTCTTGTAGTGTTTTGCGGAGACCTTCTTAAGGCTGTCGTTGCCTCACTTATCATCAGATTTTCCTTCGGATATGTTTATCCCGAACTGAAATATCTCCTTATCATCTACGGAGGAGCGGGATGCATTCTGGCTCATGATTTTCCTTTTTATATGCATTTCAAGGGCGGTAAGGGAATAGCTGCAACAGGTGGAATGATCATCGGTTTTCACTGGCTTTTTTCCATTCCCGGTGTGATCCTGTTTTTCGGCGGATTTTTCATCACCCATATTGTCAGCCTTTGTTCACTTTTCGTATATGCGTTCTTTACCGCAGAGCTGATCATAATAGGTCAGACCAATTTCCTCGGTATATTTGACGGTGTTTCACAGGCTACTCTTACAGAGATGTATGCAATTGTCATTCTTCTTATGATCCTTGCTTACTGGCAGCACAGAACCAATATTGTGCGTCTTCTTAAGGGCGAGGAAAAGAAGACATATATCAAAAAGAAAAAGGAAGAGGAGAACTAATCAATGGCAAAGATCACGGTTTTAGGCGGCGGTACCTGGGGAATAGCTCTTACAATACTGCTTTCCAATGCCGGACATGATGTTTGTGTCTGGTCTGCTCTTGAATCAGAACTTGAAAGCCTGAAAGCTGACCACGCTCATAAGGGACTTCCCGGTGCGGTGATTCCTGAAAGCGTTACCTATACTCTTGATGATAAGGAAGCTGTCACCGACAGGGATGTTCTTGTAATGGCCGTTGCCAGCTCTTTTACAAGAAAAACTGCCAAAAGACTTGCTCCCCATATCAAGAAAGGCCAGATAATCGTAGATGTTGCCAAGGGCATCGAAGAGGGTACTCTCATGACCCTTTCCGAACAGATAAAGGAAGAGATCCCGGATGCCGATGTATGTGTTCTTTCGGGACCTACCCATGCTGAGGAAGTAAGCCGCCTCATGCCTACAACGATAGTTGTTTCCGCAACCACCAAGGAGACAGCCACTTTTGTTCAGGATGTCTTTATGACGGACACTTTCCGCGTATATACCAGCTCTGATGTTAAAGGCGTGGAGCTTGGAGGATCCCTTAAAAATGTGGTTGCTCTTGCGGCAGGAATTGCAGATGGCCTCGGATACGGTGATAATGCAAAGGCCGCTCTTATAACAAGAGGCATTGCAGAGATCTCAAGACTGGGCGTTGCCATGGGATGCAGGCCCGAGACTTTTAACGGCCTTTCCGGAATCGGTGATCTTATCGTTACCTGTGCCAGCATGCATTCCAGAAACAGAAGATGCGGAATACTTCTCGGTCAGGGCAAGACACTTGATGAAGCCCGTGCGGAAGTCGGACAGGTTGTAGAAGGTATCTATTCCGCAAAGGCTGCCATCGAACTCGGCAGAAAATATAATGTAAGCCTTCCGATCATTGAACAGGTTAATCTTATCCTCTTTGAGGGAAAAGACGCGGGTCTTGCAGTCAGGGAACTGATGGTAAGGGAAAAGAAGGATGAAGTATCAGATACTCAGTGGTGATATCACTGTTTACATTACTATATTGATGGTCCTTTTTGTCATCACGATATTTCTTTTTCTCGTGTTGTATTTTTCTCATGTTTCTTTCAAACATAAAAAAGAGCTCCAGCTTAAAGAATTAAAAAAAGATTACGACAGACTCCATGACAACAATATTATTCTCCTGAAGAATATGTCCCGTGAGATCAGAAATAATATGATCAACGTCATGGGAATGAGTGAACTTATCCTTCGTGAAAGTTCTGATGAGACCGTAAGGGACAATGCATCGTTTATCAGATCTTCAGGTTCCGATATTCTTTCCATACTTCAGGGAACTCTTGATTATTCTAATATCGAGAACGGACTGACCGAGATCATCAATGATGAATTTGATATGTCTTCCCTTATCATTGATACGGTATCCATGGCCGGTCCCCTTTTGAAATATAAGGGGATGAATCTTGATATTCATATCGACAGGTCCACCCCCAAGATGGTTACCGGCGATTTCAAGAAGATCAGAAGACTTCTTCTTTATATCCTTTCTTTTATCAGGAAAAATTCAGAAAAAGAAAACGTAAGCTTTACTGTTGAATCGAAGAAAACCGGAGATGATAAGGTTTGTATCTCCTATGAGATAAAGACCAGGAAGTTTGCGGTCTCCACCGAAGACCTTAAGAAAGTCGTAAGCAGATATCCCTCAGAGAACAAAAATCTTTTTTCACAATATGATTATGATTATCTTGAGCTGATGCTGGCCGGAAGTATCCTTAAAACCTTCGGGTCTTCGCTGAATGTATCGGAGACCGATTCCAAAGAGATCATCTTTTCCTTCAGTCTCAATCATAACGTTACTTCCTGGGAATGCATCGGAGATATAAGGGCAATGAGTAACGGCCGTACCAATGCCGAATCTGTCGGTAAGTTCAGAGCCACAGGAGCCAGGATCCTTGTTGCGGACACTAACAGTAACAGTCTTGATATCATAAAGAGATTCATATCCAAGTCGGGTGTAAGGGTTGATGAAGCTTATTCAGTTGAAGAGATCCTTCAAAAGATCGCCGGTTATGAATATGATGTTATGTTCATAGATGAGTCCTTCAGGGACGATGAAGGAAGGAAGATCGTTGATAAGATCAGGGAGGGATCCGCAAACATCCTGAACGCACATAAACCCTGTATCTGCTTTACAAGTGACATCGGTAAGAAGATATCAGACAATCCGGAAGATGCCGAATACAGCGAATATCTTTCCAAGCCTGTCAATCCTTCTTCTTTTGAGGACTGTCTTATCAAATATCTTCCCGAAGGTAAGACCGAGCTTGTGGATGTGAGTACCAGATGTCCCGGCATACTCGGTTCGGAAGATATAAGAAAGTATTCCGAGGGATATGACGATCTTTACCAGAATGCACTGACCATTTATAAGAGAGCCAAGAACTACAGATAAAGGTAAACTTATGAATTTTCAGCTTGAATACAATGTATTGTTTGAACTTTCGATATTGCCGGTGGATGTGATACTGGTCTTATTTGTTATGTCCACATATAACAATGATGACGAAAAGAACTACAGATTTAAGATCTTTTCATCCTTTGTTACGGTTTCGACTATGTTCAACATAACCAATGCCATTGTAATGAGTATGCACACATCCGTGCCTTTGTGGTTTCATAAATCCTTTAACTCATTTAATCTTGTTTTGTCTATTTCATGTTCCATGACATTTTTCTATTATGCCGTTGTCTTTGTCGGTGCGCTCAAGCATAAGAAGATTCTTTACATCTATTCCTATGTAGTGGGGGTTCTCTTTTTAATCCTGCTTGCCGTGAATCTGTTTACCGGAATAATCTTTTCATATGATTCGAATTATACAATGGTCAAAACCCCTCTTTGGGGTGTGATGGCATTTATGGTTCCGTTGTCTTTTGTTGTCATTAGTGTATTTATCTTTATTTTCATGAAGAGAAAACTAAGCAGTGCACAGATCTTTTATCTGAGTCTTGGATTGCTTACTCTGATAGTTGTGTTCTCTATTCAGATGCTTCTTTATGAAAACATGCTTATCTCTTACTATATTGTTTCAGTCGGAATGTTCATGGTCTTCCTTACCCTTGAAACTCCCGACTATTCCAAACTGTTACGTACTCTTGCCGAACTTGATGAAACCAGGGAGAGAGAGAAGAAGGCACTGGAAAAACTTAAGACTTCGGATGAAAACAAGAGTAAGATACTTACTTATCTTTCTCATGAGCTCAAGACTCCCATCAATGCAATACTCGGATATAATGAAGAGATCATGTATTCGGATGCTCCCGCACATATAAAGGAGAGTGCATCCAATGCATTTAAGGGAGCCAAGAGACTTAACCAGTTCTTCTCCGATATCGTTAATGAACTGGCGGATATTGAAGGATTCGGCGATGCGAGCCTTGCATCCTTTGGTGATTATGATGATAATGTCAAAACTTCTTCGGGAACTTCCGCAGATGTTAGGGATTCGGGAAGGAAAAATGTTCCTGCAGGTGATAGCAATAATCTGACGGTTTCTAACCGCAGGAATAACGGAAAAGCATTTATCCGTGATTCTTCTGATTACAGGATACTCTGTGTTGATGATAACGAGATGAACATGGATCTGCTTGTCCGTACCATCAATTCCTTCGGATTTACTACCGAGACAGCGGTTGACGGAAAACAGGCCGTTGATATGGTACGAAAAAATACCTATGATCTCATCCTTATGGATCATATGATGCCTGTAATGGACGGTATCGAAGCTCTTCATGTGATCCGAGATGAGAACCTTTGTAATCTCACACCTGTCATCGTTGTTACAGCTAACTCCGTAAAGGGTGAGAGGGATAAGTATCTCAGCGAAGGATTTGATTCATATATTCCCAAGCCTTTCACAGGTGGCTCACTGCTGCGTGCCATCGGTAAGTTCCTTCCAATAGCTACCATGGAAACCCTTGTTAAGACCAATTCAAAAGTTGGTATAAGCAGGATCATGCTGGCTTCAACATTCTCGAGACCTCTTATCGCCCCCGGAGCCAGGATCCTTGTTGCCGGAACGGACAGATTTGTGGTCGACAGATTTGCAAGAAGATTGTCCACCACCATGGCGTGGGTGGATGTTTCCTATAACGGCGATGACTGCATCAGGAACCTTTCCGAAAATGAATATGACATTTTGTTTGTGGAAGATGATCTCAAGTATTCCGAGAACAGACTTGTGAAAGCCTTTATCTGGAACTGCGTTGATGCTTCCTCCATTGTACTTGTGAAATCCGGTATCCAGAGCGATCCTTCCATTCTTTACGATAGTTATACCGATTATATCGATAATAATGCCGATCCCGATATTATCGATGCAATGCTTCTTTTGTATCTGTCTAAGAACAAGGTAAGCGTTATAGGTTCCGATAAGAATGATGATGTCTATAAGCCTTCTGAGTCCAAAACGGAAGATGAAGCTGAAGTGACATATAGTTTCCCCAAAAAGGCAGTAAAGGAAGAACCTGAAGAACTATCAATCTCTGAGCCTGATGAAGAAGAGGCTGAACTTCCCAAGATCGATTGCATCGATGTAAATATGGGAGTTGAAAACTGCGGTTCGGTGGACGGACTTCTCAGGGCAATTGAGATATTTGTAAGCACTTCTGATTCAAAGATCGCTGAGATCGAAGAACTTTACAGAACGGACGATGTTGAGGGCTATACCATTAGAGTCCATGCTCTGAAGAGTTCCGCAAGGATCATTGGAGCTATGGAAGTGTCCGAGCTTGCAAGACAGCTGGAAGAAGCAGGCAAGAACAAGGATAAGCTGTTCATTGAATCTAAGAACCTGGAACTTATTGAAAAATACAGGAAGCTTTCTGATGATCTTAAGTCCGGTAGCAAGAAGGAAGAGAAGGCCAAAAAGCTTCCTCCCGAAGGACTTTTGTATGATGCATATTCATCTATCTATGAACTGGCGGGGATGATGGATTATGACAGCATTGAGATGATATTTGATACTCTCAGAGAATACAGCTTTGAAGATGAGGACCAGGAAAGAATTGACCGAATTAAAAAAGCCATGGACGACCTGAACTGGGAAAATGTTCAGAAGTTTGCAAAGGAGGCCCTATGAATGAATCCGTTCTCATAATCAGCAAGAATGAAAGTTTCATGGTAAATGCCATTAAACTTAAACTGGAAGCGGAAGGCTTCATGTGTTCTTTTCAGTCTACCGAATCCCAGTTCATCATGAACGCCATCGACAGTACCAGGGTTATGATCCTTTATGTTGAGGAATCCATATTTGAGAAGACCAATCTTCTTATTTACCTTAAGGATAAATGTAATGATGATGATAAGAAACTTATCCTTATCGGATCACCTACGGATTTTAACCTTATAGGTGAATATATATCCGATAACTTTCTTGCAGGTAAGCTTGAACGTCCCATTGATATGCGTGAGCTTACCAGGATCCTTAAGAGTGTCCAGTCCACAGCCCAGGAGGAGGCGGATAAAAAGAGCATCCTCATCGTTGATGATGATGCGGCATACTTAAGAACCGTCCGTGACTGGCTTAAGGATATTTATAAGGTTTATATGGCTAACTCCGGCATACAGGCTCTTACCTGGCTTGCCAAGAACCATGCGGATCTTGTTCTTCTTGATTATATGATGCCTGTAGCTTCCGGTCCCGAGATCCTTGAAATGATCAGAAGCGAAGAGGAGTCCAGGGACATTCCCGTAATCTTTCTTACCAGTAAATCAGATAAGGAAAGCGTCAGAAATGTTCTAAAACTTAAGCCCAACGGTTATCTTCTGAAGTCGATCAATATGGGTGCTCTCAGAAGTGAACTTGCAAAATTTTTTAACGGAGAAAACATAAATGGATAAATTCGAAGGTACAAAAGGTTATGTTGCGAGTCCCGAACTCATGGATTCGGTAAACATCGCCATTGCACTTAAAAAGCCACTGCTCATAAAGGGAGAACCCGGAACCGGTAAGACAATGCTGGCTCAGTCTGTTGCGGATGCTCTCGGAAAAAAACTCATCATCTGGAATATCAAATCCACTACAAAAGCCCAGGATGGTCTTTATATGTATGACACCATTCAGAGACTCTATGACGGACAATTTGGTGAGGGCGGTGTCGACGATATAGCTCATTACATCAAACTCGGAAAGCTTGGTGAAGCTTTTGACAGCGATGACCAGGTGGTCCTTCTTATCGATGAGATTGATAAAGCCGATCTTGAATTCCCTAATGACCTTCTCTGGGAACTTGATCAGATGGAGTTGTATATCAACGAGACAAAGAGAACCGTCAAGGCAAAGAATCGTCCCATAGTTATCATTACATCCAATGCAGAGAAGGAACTTCCCGATGCATTCTTAAGAAGATGTATTTTCCATTACATAGAATTCCCCGGAAGAGAGCTGATGGAAGAGATCATCAGGGTTCATTTCCCTGAAGTAGAGGAGCATCTCCTTAATGAGGCTATGGATGTGTTCTATCAGATCCGCGATATCCGTGATATCAGAAAGAAGCCTTCGACTTCGGAACTCATTGACTGGATCAATGCTCTGCAGATCGGGGGGATTCCCTATGGACAGATCAAATCAAGGCTGCCTTTCATCGGAGTAGTGGTCAAAAAAGACGAGGACCTTGAGCAGACGGTCCACACCAATTTCGAATAACCACACTTTAGCCACGTACGAGTCAAGCCGAAAGACCTAGTTTCTTACACGGGTCCTGTCGTTATGAAAATTGTCTCCTTACTTCAGCGCTAGGCGGAAATGCTTTTCGACATTTGTGTTAATTCATTCCGCAGGCCACTCACTTCGTTCGGGCCAGGCGACCGCATTTCTCGCAAGCGCTTCGACGTCGACAACTTTTCATAACGCCTCCCGTGGGCCAACTTTTATATGCTTACGTCCACGGGTGACGCGGGCGTATAAATGTTGACGACGAGGCGAGTGCGGGAAATGTGGCCGCCCGGACGTCGCGAAGCGACTGTCCTCGCGTCATGAGTTGAAGCCCGCTTCGTGAAACATTTCCGCTTCGAGCCGAAGTAAGGAAACATTTATACCGAGCGGCAGGACCCGTGTAAGAGATGAAAGTTTTTTCGGGTGGCAGGACCCGTGTCAGGAATGAAAGAGTATGTTTTTGAATTTTTTTGAAAGTTTAAGAAAGCACGGGATCCATGTAACTCTCGGCGAGTGGCTGGACCTTGAAAATGCGCTGGATTCCCAGTTGATCGGAGGGCAGCTTTCAAGGTTCTACATTTGCGCGAGAATGATCCTTGTGAAGTCTGAAACCGATTTTGATAAATACGATGAGGCATTTGAAGAATGCTTCGGCAAAGTGAAGAACGATCCCGAAGTCGGTAAGGAAATGCTCCGCTGGCTCGACAAATCCGATATGATGCAGCTTGCGGAAATGGAAGCCAAGGACCATCTGAATAAGATGGAAGGTGAAGGCATCATAATCGACAAAGAAGATGTTGAGCAGAAGTTCAAGCAAAGACTGAAGGACCAGGATTCCGAACATAACGGCGGCTCCTTCTGGATAGGCACCATGGGTAAGACCTCTTTCGGTAATACCGGTGGAAATATCGGCGGTGTAAGAGTAGGTGGTATGACCGGATATCAGTCTGCATTTGCCGTGATCGGTGCCAGAAAATACAGGGATTTCCGTGATGACAGAGTTATGACCAACAGGCAGTTTCAGTTGGCCTTCAGAAGACTCAGACAGTTTTCCTCAAGACTTGAAACTCCCGAGAGAGAACTTGATATAGACAGGACCATAGATGAGACCTGTAATCAGGGCGGAGTACTTAAGGTTGAGATGAGAAAGCCCAGGAAGAATTCCGTAAAGCTTTTGCTTCTTATGGATTCGGGCGGAACAATGATCCCTTATTCAACTCTTTTGAATGATCTGTTTCAGGCAGTTAATAAGAGCAATCATTTTAAAGAGGTTAAATGCTATTATTTTCATAACTGCATTTATTCGCACCTTTATAAAACTCCGGAATGTGAGAACGGAGACTGGGTTGAGACTAAATGGCTTTTCCGTAACACGGATTCCGATTTCAAGGTTATAATAGTCGGTGATGCTGCCATGGCTCCCGAGGAACTGTATTCCAATACGGGTAATTACCGTGGCCCCAATGACGGCCTCAGTGGCGAAGAGTGGCTTAAATCCCTCAAGAGGCATTACAAGAAGGTGGTTTGGCTTAATCCCAAGATGGCACCCGGAAATGCTCCTTGGAGAGAAGCGGAAACTGCTGTTAAGAAGATATTTCCAATGTACAAGCTCACCATCGGTGGCCTGGACCAGGCAATGACCAAACTGATGGAAACGAGATAGATTATATTACAGGTCTAATGATTATCTGTTATGATCGTAGTATGATCATAAGAAAAATATTTAAAGGAGATTTAAAAAATGGGTATTTATGAAGAGCTGCAGGTAAGAGGCCTTATTGCTCAGACCACAGACGAAAAAGAGATAAGGGAGCTTGTTAATAACGGTAAAGCGACTTTTTATATAGGTTTTGACTGTACTGCCGATTCTCTTACCGCAGGCCATTTCATGGCCCTTACACTTATGAAGAGACTTCAGATGGCAGGCAATAAGCCCATCGCTCTTATCGGTGGCGGTACCACCATGATCGGTGATCCTTCCGGAAGATCCGATATGAGAAAGATGCTTACAAGGGAAGATATCGATCATAATGCAGAGTGCTTCAAGAAGCAGATGGAGAAATTCATTGATTTCGGTGAAGGTAAAGCCATGATGGTCAACAATGCGGACTGGCTTATGAACCTTAACTACATCGAACTTCTTCGCGAGGTTGGTGCATGCTTT
>JAEEGL011131495.1_pt1 | contig 16721 bp, 14 predicted proteins | sample 9134231 | NCBI WGS metagenome assembly JAEEGL01 (sample SAMN16246548, study PRJNA631951) | gut metagenome | biome: gut microbiome; feature: rumen; material: fiber-attached | host: Bos | place: Iran: Karaj | collected 2018-10 | reverse complement strand
TAAGGGTCAAAAGTAAATTTTGCCCCTTACTGATGATACGAATTGCTTCGTTTCTTCGAAACTATCGCAATTCTAAAACATTCGGAATCCGCTAATTTACTGCGTAAATTGCTACTTCCTCATGTTTTGCGGGTCAAGAAGTCATGATGCGATTTATGCAACCATTATCGCATTATGACCTTTGACCCTATCATCATTAAATTATATGTGAAAGGGGTAATGTTATGAACAGAAAGAAAGTAACAAAAATTGCGGCAATGATAATTAGTTTTACGCTTATGCTTGCGATGTTTCCGGCGGTGATATCTGAGGCCAAAACATACAAGCAGCCTGAAGAGGTTTATTATCTGACTAGGAAGCCCGGTGCATCTGGCAGTACTCAATATTCACCTATATCACTATACTCAGACTCAGGCTATACCAAGATTAAGTCAGTAAAGTCCTCTAAGAAAAATATCGCAAAGGTTTCAGGATACTCCGCTGGCACAACAGATAATTGGAATTATGATGATAATGGTAAGCTCATTAAAAGTAAATATAGCAGTGTTCATGCGAGTTTTGAAGCTGTTGCTCCAGGAACAACGACGTTATCATTTCTTGCATCAAAGGGAAGCAGCAAATACGATACATATACTAAAAAACTGACTGTAAAGGCCTATGAAAATCCAATTAAGAGCCTGAGAATTACAAATACAAAGACCAGAGGGCAAAAGCCTATAAGTGAATTAAAGGGAGGGTTCTCTGAAACTAACTATGAAAACTTCAACATCACCAAAGGTGGCACAATCAGATTGTCTGCAACTGCTGCAAAAGGATGGAAGATAAAAGAAATTCAGTTTGACAACTATGAAGGCAGTTATGACTCAGACAACAGCAGAAGATCTGTAGACCGTGAAAGCGGTACAGGCGTTGCCAAAATGGAAGTTGTATTAAGAGATTATAATGTCAATGGAAATGGAAATTTTACTATAACCATGGTAAACACCAAGACAAAAGGAGAGCTAAAGATTAACGGACATATTGGGAAAAAGTCCGCTTACTGATTCCGGATTATAACGATGGGACCACTGATTCAGAAATCAGTGGTCCTTTTTGTTACAAAAAATGTAAAAAATTTCTTGCAATAAAGGATTACTGTGATATAATTTCAAAGGCGGAGTGAAAAAAGGTTATGAAAAATTTATAAAGTTTATGAAAAGTTTATAAATAGGAAGGGGAATAAAATGAAAAAAAGTATAGGCAGGATTTTTGCAGCAGCACTTGCATTTGTGATGATTTTCTCACTTACACCATCACTTACAGCAGAAGCTTCTACACTTGCAGCCAAGACAGTTTATATGACTTCTGCAACAACAGCTCCTTCATTTAGCATTTTGGCCAGTGGTGCTACCAAGGTGTCAAATGTAAAGAGCAGCAACAGTAAGGTTGTAAAACCTAGCAGCTATAACATAAGTAAAGATAACAGCGTTGATCTGACAAACAAGAAGAAGAGCAGCAGCAATTCTGCTACTGTTCACTTCCAGCCCAAAAAGCCGGGAAAGGCTACTGTTTCATTTAAAGCCGGCAAGACATCATATTCGCAGAAGGTTACAGTTAAGAAATATGTCAATCCTTTGGCATCTCTTACTGTATCTAACGTAAACGGCGGTAAGGATATTCATTCTGTATTTAAGAAGAGCGCATCTGCACCTTATGGTACACTTAAGGTCAAAGGTGCTACTAAGATAAAGGTTAGTGCCAAAGCTATTAAAGGATGGGAGATTACTTATATTAGTGCGTCTAACAGTTCTTCCAATTCAAAGGGATATCTTTACACAGGTACTTATCGCGATTTTTCAACTAAGGCATCCAGTGCATCATGCACACTTAATGATACCGGAAAAAAAGGATATTCATACGTTAATGTGACACTTAAAAACAAGAAGGATAATGGCACAATTACTATCTCCATGAACTTGTATCCCAAGAACTGAATCAATAAAGATAACTACATTTTCATAACTAATCCGTGAATACTTAGTCCCCATACCAGTCAAATGGTATGGGGGTTTTTTGATTCTATGCATTCCGCTGTAAAATTGTATGGCAAATTTGTGAAAAGTATCTTAAATAAGGGGCAGATGCTTGAAAAATCATACTATTTGCATATAATAATAATTAGAACTGATTTATCAGTTTTCCTGAGATGCACGACAACTCCTGTGTAATTTGAACCTACATTACTTTAAACGGGATTCTTAAATCGCCTATTTGAATGTCACGCCTCCGGCCCTGCGTATACGCAGACAAGCTATGGGAGAGGAAGGCAGGAATTTAGGTTGCGGTAACCCACCTGGCGTCAGCTAGGAGTCAAATAACAGGAAACGGCATTTTGGGATATTCCATTAGGAATTAAAGCAGTCATTCATATGCGGTGGCTGCTTTTTCATTGATGGGAATCTTAGTGGTTTATGAAAAGGGGCATGAAAACTGATGAAACTCAACGATAAATTCTTCAAGCAAAAGTGGGTGTCCTACACCATTGCAACATGTTCGGCGGTTATTCTGTACATGCTTTTATCGAACTTTGGCAAGATCTTTTCGGGTATGGCAAGGTTTATGGCTTTTATCAGGCCTGTCGCATCTGCGATTATTATCGGGTACGTGCTCAATCCTTTTGCCAATCTTTTTAAGAATAAGCTCTTTACCAAAATTAAAAATGAAACAACAAAATGGACGCTCTCTGTTGTGGCAGCGCTGATAACCCTGCTTGCGCTGGTAATACTTTTGGCTGTCGCACTAGTGCCGCAGCTTGCGGAGAGTATTTCGACTCTTGCTTCCAACATGGATGATTATCTTGATGCGCTGCAGGAACTGCTCAGGAAGGCGGAGAGCGGTACGGGGAATGGAATTCTGGGATTTGATTTAGGGACAATCGCTAACTTTGGCGATATGATACTTGATAAGATTCAGGAGTACTTTGCCAACAATGCAGGCAATCTTGTCAATAAATCAGCAGATATTGGCAGAACAGTATTTGATGCAGTTATTTCATGTATACTTGCTATTTATTTCCTGATGGACAAACACAGGATTGTTCACGGCTGCAGTAAGATCATGTCTCTTACAATGAAAAAGGAAAGCTTTGAAAAGACCTGCAGTTTTCTTGGCAGATGCAACGATATCATAATCAGATACATTAGCGTTGATATTATTGATGGGCTTATCGTTGGCATGATCAATTTTGTATTTATGCTGATAGTGAGGATGCCATACTCGGTTCTCATATCTGTGATCGTTGGCGTTACTAACCTTGCTCCGACTTTCGGACCGATCGTAGGTGCCGTGATAGGTGCTTTCATACTCGTACTGGTTGAGCCATGGCAGGCACTTGTTTTCCTGATATTTACGATCGTTCTTCAGACGCTGGACGGATATATACTAAAGCCAAAACTCTTTGGAGGAAGCCTCGGAGTATCTGCCCTGATGATATTGATATCTATTATTCTTGGCGGAAGGCTCTTTGGGGTTATGGGCATTCTTGTGGCGATTCCGTTTGCAGCAATTCTTGACTTTACCTGGAAGGATTTTGTACTAAAAAAACTTGAGGAAAGACATGCAAAGCGGTACAATGAATAGTAAGAAGGTATATTTTCACTACTAGATATAGGATAAGGGGGCTCTACTATGGATATCATGACTTATGTTGATTCTGCCATTGAATTTGGCAAGGACAAGCTTGACAAACTAGGCGATTTTTGGGAGAGCATTGATGATGACAGGAAGAAACTCCTGATCGGATGCGCTATTGCAGCTGTTTCAATTGTTGTGATCGCTTCGATTGCCTACGCTATCGGCAAAGCGCACGGCAAGAGAATCGCATTCGAGGAAGAGGAGTTTTAAGACTGGTTTGTATGACCGGGGAGCTTCTGCAAAAGAGGCTCCCTTTTAAGGTTGCGTGGGATTAATGAAGAAAATTATCAACACTATCATATGTTTTTTTCTCATACTCGCGGTAATAGTCGGTGCAATAATAGCATACCTTTCTGTGTCGGAATTCATGCCGGATGAGCGGGAAGAAATTGATGTGAGCGGATCTGCTGCGCGGATGATAAAAAGAGATGAACGATCCTGCATTATGACGTGGAATATCGGGTACGGTGCTCTGGGTGATAATGCGGATTTCTTTATGGACGGCGGCAGAATGGTCTACACAGCTGACAGGGACAGGGTATGTGCCAATCTGGACGGCATTGCACGGGAAATTGACAAGGTATCGCCTGACATTTTGTTTACGCAGGAACTTGATCTTGGCTCATCAAGGTCTTATTTTATTGATGAATCCGACTATCTGATAAAAAAAGGGAAGGCAGAGGTCCTGCATGGTGAGAGAGCGTGTGCTATCAACTTCCTTGTGCCTTTTGTGCCTCTTCCAATCCCGCCAATAGGCAAGGTTAATGGTGGAATTGAGATATTTAGCGGCTATGATATGTCCGGAGCCGGCAGAGTATCGCTTCCATGTCCCTTCAAATGGCCGCTAAGGACTTTTAACTTAAAGAGGTGTCTTGAGGTAGCAAGACTTTCGGTTGAAGGAACTGACAGGCAGCTGGTTCTCATCAATCTCCACCTTGAAGCTTATGATTCGGGAGAGGGCAAGATTGCACAGACCAGAGTTCTTAAGGACATTCTGCAAAAAGAGGTGGATGCGGGAAATTATGTCATAGTCGGAGGAGATTTCAATCAGGTCTTTTCCAATATAGATGTCAGTGCATACCCGGTACTTGAGGGAAAGTGGGAAGCGGGCTCGATAGATGTGGATGAGTTTGATGACAGATTTTCATTCCATGCCGATGAGAGAGCTCCTAGCTGCAGGTCTTTAGACAGGGCGCTTTCGACCGCAGAAAGCCGGGATCCTGCTGATTTTCAGTATTATGTTATAGATGGCTTCATCGTATCGTCCAATGTGGAGGTCGAGTCAGTTACCACGGATGATCTTGGATTTGTATCTTCTGACCACAATCCTGTAATTATGTACTTTAAACTGAAATGATTTTATTATAAAATAGATTTTAGGTTTTTCTAGTCAATACGAAAGGGGACAGGATTTAATGGTACAAAAAGCAAAACGTAATGTAATTGTTGGGCAGTCAGGAGGACCGACAGCGGCGATCAACTCATCGCTTGCCGGAGTTTACAGGACTGCGATCGATCGTGGATATAAGAAGGTATACGGCATGATCCACGGCGTTCAGGGACTTATGGAGGGCAGATATGTAGATCTTTCCGATCACATTCAGTCCGGACTTGATATCGAGCTTTTGAAGAGAACACCTTCAGCGTATCTTGGTTCTTGCAGATACAAGCTGCCCGAGATCTTTGAGAGCAAGGATGTTTATGAGAAGATATTCGAGATCCTCAACAAGCTGGAGATCGACTGCTTTATCTATATCGGTGGTAACGATTCAATGGATACCATCAAGAAGCTTTCAGATTACGCGATCATCACAGGATCAGCCATCAGATTTGTAGGCTGCCCCAAGACAATTGATAATGACCTCGCGCTTACAGACCACACACCTGGATACGGCTCAGCTGCCAAGTATATCGGAACATCTGTAAAAGAGATCATAAGAGACAGCTGGTCACTTGAGACAACAAGCGGACAGGTTATCATCGTCGAAGTTATGGGAAGAAACGCAGGATGGCTCACAGGCGCGACAGCACTTGCAAAGGGCGAGGACTGCGACGGACCTGATGCTATCTACCTTCCTGAGCTTGCATTTGATATGGATGCGTTCCTCAAGAAGATCAAATCACTTCTCAAGAACAAAGCTTCAATCGTTGTTGCTGTATCTGAAGGTATCAGGACCAAGGACGGCAAGTACATCAGCGAACTTGGTAGCAGCATTGAGTATGTAGACGCATTCGGTCACAAGCAGCTCACAGGAACTGCAAGATACCTCTGCGATGTTGTAGCCAAGGAGTGCGGATGCAAGACCCGTGCAATCGAGCTCTCAACTCTTCAGAGAGCAGCAAGCCACTGCGCTTCACGTGTTGATATTCTTGAAGCTTATGAGGTTGGTGGTGCAGCTATGAAGGCCGCAGATGAAGGCGATTCAGGCAAGATGGTTGTTATCGAGAGACTTTCCGATGATCCTTACCAGGCTGGAACAGAGGTCAAGGATGTTCACAAGATTGCCAATGATGAGCGTACCGTTCCGAGGAACTGGATCAGCAAGGATGGCACATATGTGACCAATGAGTTTATCACTTATGTAAGACCGCTTATCCAGGGCGATGTAGGACCTATCATGGTTGATGGTATTCCGAGACATCTTTACAGACCAGGTTTCCAGGATATCCTTTAAAAAACCTACAAAAGCCGACAAAATGGGCATTTATTGTTGTTATGTGCATGAAATAGTAGTAAAATAGGCAATGTAGTAAATAATTTCTTTTTGGAGGGAAACCAAATGAATAAGACAGAACTTATCGATGCAATCGCAAAGGAAACAGGGCTTTCTAAGAAAGATGCGACTGCAGCACTGAACGCTTTCACAGATACTGTGACTAAGGAGCTTAAGAAGAAAGGCAAAGTTCAGCTTGTTGGTTTTGGAACATTTGAGACAAGCAAGAGAGCAGCAAGAACCGGCAAGAATCCTCAGACCGGCGAAGCTATCAAGATTCCGGCTTCTGTAGCACCTAAGTTCAAAGCAGGTAAGGCTCTTAAGGATCTTGTAAACAAGAAATAATTTATTATATGATTAAGGCTGCGCATTTAATGCGCAGCTTTTTTCATTATATTAGCAATTGAAAAAATGATAAAAATTTTATAAAATTGAATTAGATCTTACTTTGCGGGGTTACATGCAGAATGACATTTGATAGAAGCTTTACCAATTTTGTTCAGATACTGTCAGAGGAGGAGGTTACACCGGAGATCGTGCCAAGTTCTTTGGCAGATCTTGCTAAGGAGTTTGATCTTCGCTCCATCGTTGCGCATGTATCCTTTAAAAATGATTCCGACAGGTCAGGGGAGCCGGAGACGGTCATACCTCTGTTTGGTCCTGTCATCGATTTTAAATCTCCTGACTATATATTTAAGAGCAATATGTCCGGAGACAAGACAATCGTCTATAAAGTCTATATGATTGGAGAGCGCAGACTCTCTGACGAGGAATACAATAATTTCTCAGTTATCATAGATGTCCTTTCATTTCACCTGGAGAGATTTCTTTTAATAAGTGTTGTCAGGAACAGCGCGCTGACGCAGTACCTTACAGGGCTTCCTAATTCAGGCGGTTATCTTGAGTTTGTCGCAGGCAAGTTTAAGAGTGGAGAGATAATGAAGTACGATGCCTTCTATCTCAACCTCAAGAGCTTTGGACTTATCAGCAGGAGATACGGTCTTGCCGAGGGAGATGAGATCATGAAGCGCTATGCCAGGAAGCTGCGAGAGTTCATCGAAAAAGATGAAATCCTTGCGCATTTTGGCGGAGACAATTTTACTGCGCTCATCAGGAAGGAGAGAACCAAGAAGTTCATTAAATACATCTCAGCGATCCCTGTATATGGAATGAGAAATGACAGGAGAGATGATTTTACAATCTCTGCTGTAGCAGGCATATATGCCATAGATGAGTCAATGAGCAGCCCCGGGCAGGCAATTTCAAGGGCTGTTATGGCGTGCAATTATGCCAAAAATGTCGCCAACAAGCCCTATGTATTTGTCAATAAGGCCATGAGCACAAGGATCTACAGACAGAAGCAGATAGAGGACAGATATGAAGAGGCTCTTGCGGGTGATGAGTTCAGGATCTATCTTCAGCCCAAGGTACATGTGGACAGCGGAAGGATTGTGGGTGCAGAGTCGCTTGCGAGATGGTTCTGTAACGGAATAGTACTCTATCCTACAGAGTTTGTGCCAATCCTCGAGCAGGAGGGCATGGTTGCGACTCTCGACCTGTATGTCCTTAAGAAGACCTGTGAGTATATCAAAGAGTGGATCAGTAAGGGCATTACACCTGTACAGGTTTCGGTGAACTTTTCAAGAAGGGATCTTGCGTACAAGAATCTTGCAAAAGAGATTATGTCGATAATAGATTCTTACGGCATCGACAGAAAATATATTGAGATCGAGGTAACTGAGACGGCGAGCGAAGATGAAAGAGTTCTTATGACAAACTTCCTTGCAAGGCTTAAGGATGCCAATATAGCAACAGCCATAGATGATTTTGGAACAGGCTATTCATCGCTTTCTACGCTTCGTGACTTCCCTGTTTCTGTGATCAAGATAGACAGGTCATTTATCAACAATGAAGAACTCAACGTCAATGATGAGATTGTTCTAAGGAACATCGTGTCAATGGCTGGAGACCTTGGGATAGATGTTGTGACCGAGGGAGTTGAGAGACCTGATCAGACACAGCTGCTTCGCAGAGTCGGCTGTCATGTTGTTCAGGGGTTTTTGTATGATAATCCCATGCCCAAAGATGAATTCGAAAAAAGGCTTGTAAAGGGATTCTATGATGAATAGGGTGACTCAAAACTAAGCGCCCCCGCAGTATTGCGGGGGCGTTGAATTATGATCAAAATCTTTTTCTCAGTCAACTCTCTTTGATCCCCAGAAGAACAGAGCGACTGTTCCGGGACCGGTATGGCTTCCGATAGTTGTACCGATACTTACTATCTTTACTTTGCCCTTAAGATTTTTAAACTTTGATTCAATCAGGTCAGCGACCTGTCTTGCCTCTTCATAGCAATCGGAACAGGAGATATAGCAGTCACCGTTATAGTCAAGACCGCCATCTGCAAGCTTCTCCATCTGTGCAACCTGAGCCTTGATAACGGCATTGATTCCTCTTAACTTAGAGCGAACAATAAGACGGCCCTGATAATCTACATTGAGCAGAGGGCAGATCTTGAGAGCTCCGCCGATGACGCCTGCCGCCTTGGAAACGCGACCGCCTCTTACAAGATAGGTGAGATCTGTAACGAAAAACCAGTGCTGACATTCGAGTCTGTGTTCAATGACCCATTGATAGAGATCGTCAATTGATTTTCCCTCATCACGAAGATCTGCCAGCTTGTTCATCATAAGACCATAACCTGCAGAAGCTGCAAGCGAATCAACCACATAGATCTTTCTGTCCTGGTATTTTTCTTTGAGCTGATCTCTGGCTATTGTGGCAGAGTTGAGAGTTCCCGATATACCCGAACTCAAGGTGAGATGAAGGATATCTTTTCCTTCTTTTAAGAACTTTTCAAAATATGTTATGTACTCACCGACACTGACCTGCGATGTCTTGGTCATGGCACCTTTTGCCATAGCGGCATAGAAGTCGCTGAAAGGATAGGATATTCCAAGATCATCGGGATAATCCTTACCATCAACACTAAAGTGGAAGCAGACATAACTTATATCACGCTCCTTAAAGTGCTCCGCAGTCAGATCAGCGGTAGAACAACAACTGAGAATATAACTCATGGGTAAAGCACCTCCAATATTTTCAATTAGTTTTATAATACCATTTCTAATAACAATCTAGCAATATATTAAGCTTTTATGCGGTAAGCATTGACAAAAGTTCTTTTGCAAAATAAAATTAGAAATTGTATTGAATAAAAAATGCACTGATGGTGTGGGACAGCTGTCCCGACATGATATATTCAGCTTTACAGAGAGCCGGAGCCACGGGCTGAGAGCCCCGGAAGATTTGGATATACTCGGAAATTTCGCACCGGAGCAGTCTGCGTGAAAGCTTCTGAATTTAGAGGAGCCGGTAGTGCGGAACGATTCATCCACGTCATGGATGGTTAAGAGTCTGCGTGTTTTTGAGACATGCAGGAAGTAGGGTGGTACCGCGGATAATATTCGTCCCTGAAGCATTGTTTTGCTTACAGGGGCGTTTTTTTGTTTTAACTAGGATATTACTCTGTAAACAACAGAATTTAAGGAGGAAAACATGATTAACGAACAGCTTGAGAAGATCAGAGAAGAAGCCCTTAAGCAGCTTTCTGAGACAGAAGGCCTTGACAGGCTCAATGAGATCAGGGTGAACTTCCTTGGTAAGAAGGGTCAGCTCACAGGCATTTTAAAGAGCATGAAGGACATCCCGCCGGAGGAGAGACCTAAATTCGGACAGCTTGTCAATGAAGTAAGAGCCCAGCTTGAAAAAGAGATGGAGGAGAGAAAGACCAAATTTGAGGAGGCAGCCAGAAACGCAAGGCTTAAGGCTGAAGTTATCGATGTTACACTTCCAGCAAAAAAGAACAAAGTAGGTCATAAGCATCCCAATACGGTTGCTCTCGAGGAAGTTGAGAGGATCTTTACCGGAATGGGCTATGAAGTTGTTGAGGGACCGGAGGTTGAGAAGGATTATTACAACTTTGAGGCGCTCAATATTCCCGCTGATCACCCCGCCAAGGATGAGCAGGATACTTTCTATATAAGCGGAGACATTCTTTTGAGGACTCAGACATCATCTACGCAGGTCCATGAGATGGAGAAGGGACGTATCCCTATCAAGATGATCGCGCCCGGAAGAGTTTTCCGTGCCGACGAAGTTGACGCGACACACTCACCTTCCTTCCATCAGGTTGAGGGACTTGTAATTGACAAGGACATAACTTTTGCAGATCTTAAGGGAACACTTGCGGAATTTGCCAGACAGCTCTTTGGCCCTGAGACCAGGACCAAGTTCAGGCCGCATCACTTCCCATTCACAGAGCCCTCTGCGGAGATGGATGTGAGCTGCTTTAAGTGCGGCGGAAAAGGCTGCAGGTTCTGTAAGGGTGAGGGCTGGATTGAAATCCTCGGCTGCGGAATGGTTCATCCTCATGTGCTTGAGATGAGTGGGATCGATCCCAAGGAATACGTTGGATTTGCCTTTGGTGTTGGACTTGAGAGAATCGCGCTTCTTAAATATGAGATAGACGACATGCGTCTTCTCTATGAGAATGACATCCGATTCCTTAACCAGTTCTGATTAAATGTTGATGAGCCGCGTTTCCATATATAAATCACTTTTATTTATGTTTAACACAAAAGGAGAACGAAAATGAATTCATCTAAATCATGGATTAAAGCATATGTGCCTGATCTTAATTGCACAGACCAGGAATTCTTTGACGCAATGACTCTTTCAGGCACCAAGACAGAAGGCTATACCAGACTTGACAAGAATCTGGAAAAGATTGTTGTCGGCCAGATCAAAGAGATCGCGCCGCATCCCGATGCTGACAAGCTCGTGATCTGTCAGGTTGACATAGGCTCTGAGACGATACAGATCGTAACAGGAGCCAATAATATGAAGGAGGGCGACAAGGTTCCCGTAGTCCTTGACGGCGGAAGGGTTGCCGGCGGACATGACGGCGGCCCGCTTCCGGAAGAAGGGATTAAGATCAAGGGAGGGAAACTTCGCGGGGTTCCTTCAGCCGGTATGATGTGCTCGATTGAAGAACTTGGATCTACTAGGGACTTCTACCCGGATGCACCCGAAGAAGGCCTTTATATTCTTCCCGAAGATACTGAAGTTGGAGCAGACGCTGTGGAAGTTTTGGGACTTCATGACACTGTATTTGAGTTTGAGGTAACTTCAAACCGTGTTGACTGCTACAGCATACTTGGAATTGCAAGAGAGACTGCAGCCACCTTCAACCTTCCGTTTAATGCTCCCAAGGTTGAGGTTAAGCAGGAGGCGGATGGAAATGCTGCTGATATGATCAGTGTTGAGATTAGGGACACAGATCTTTGCAGTAACTACTGCGCAAGGGTGGCAAAAGACATTAAGATAGGACCTTCACCTGAGTGGATGCAGAGGCGTCTGGCAAGCGTTGGAATCAGACCTATCAACAATCTGGTTGACATTACCAACTATGTCATGATGGAGTATGGCCAGCCTATGCACGCCTATGATATGTCAACCATCGCAGGCAACAGGATAATCGTAAGAAGAGCGGCTGACGGTGACAAGTTCACTACTCTTGACGGGCAGGAGAGGAACCTCGACGAAGAGGTGCTTATGATCTGCGACGGAGAGAAGGAAGTGGGAATTGCAGGTATCATGGGTGGTGAGAATTCCATGATAACAGACTCTGTGGACACTGTTCTGTTTGAGGCTGCGACTTTCAACGGACCTAATATCAGAAAATCCGCCAAGAGAGTTGGTCTTCGTACTGACGCGTCAGGTCTTTTCGAGAAAGGCCTCGATCCTGCCAATGCTCTTGACGCAATAAACAGGGCATGCCAGCTCGTTGAGGAGCTTGGCTGCGGCAAGGTTGTTCCCGGAGTTGTTCAGGTAGGACTTCCCATCAAGCCGCTTAAGAGATTTGCTCTTGAAGCCGACAGGATCAACAAGCTTCTCGGTACAGACATTTCCAAAGATGAAATGATAAAGATACTTGCAAAAGAGGAAGTTGAGTATGATGCGCAATCAGATGAAGTGATAATCCCGTCCTTCAGGCAGGACCTTAATGAGATGTGTGACATTGCAGAGGAGGTAGCAAGGTTCTTTGGCTATGACAAGATACCTACAACTCTTCCTAAGAACTCAGCCACAACAGGTGGCATCTCCTTCAAGATGAGAGTCGAGAAGAAAGCAAGGGAGATAGCTCAGTTCTGCGGTTTCTCACAGGGGTATACATATTCCTTCGAGAGTCCCAAGGTATTTGATAAACTTCTTTTACCTGAAGATGCGCCTGAGAGAGCAGCGATCAAGATATCCAATCCTCTGGGAGAAGATTTCTCGATCATGAGAACGATTCCTCTCAACGGTATGCTGACAAGTCTTGCAACCAACTATAACAGAAGAAACAAGGATGTTCGCCTCTATGAAATGGGCAACATCTATGTTCCGAAGAGCCTGCCGCTTACTGAACTTCCTGATGAGAGAATGCAGTTTACACTTGGATTCTACGGCGAGGGCGACTTCTTTACAATGAAGGGCGTGGTTGAAGAATTCCTTGACAGCGTGCACATGCTTGGGAAGGTAAGCTATGACCCTGATGCGAAAAAGACTTTCCTGCATCCCGGAAGACAGGCAAATATAGTTTATGACAATACAGTTATCGGATATCTTGGAGAGGTTCACCCGGCAGTATGCGACAACTACGACATCGATACAAGAGTATATGTAGCCGTTCTTGATATGCCTTATGTGGTTGAACATGCATGCTTTGACACGATCTACACAGGAATTGCCAAATTCCCTGCTGTGACCAGAGATATCTCAATGGTAGTACCTAAGGATGTACTTGCCGGAGACATTGAGAAGATGATCAGACAGCGCGCAGGCAAGAAGCTTGAGAGCCTGGAACTCTTTGACATCTATGAGGGAGCCCAGATCATGACCGGCTTCAAGTCAATGGCATACTCATTAGTCTTCAGAGATAAAGAGAAGACAATGGAAGACGACGAAGTGAACAGCGCAATGAAAAAGATACTCAACGGGCTGGAGTTAATGAATATTGAACTTCGTTCCTAATATGGTACAATCATAGCAAAGAGGAGAAGCTAAGACATTTCTTCGTATAATAATGGGGATGATGTGAAAACGTCATCCTCTTTGCATTTTTTAGAATGGAGGTCATGGAATGAACAGAAAAAATGCGTGGACAACCTATGGTGAAGAGCAGCTTAAGGAAGTTGAGCAGTTTGCCGAGGACTACAAGGAGTTCCTCAACAACAGCAAGACTGAGCGCGAAGCTATAGACACTATCGTTAATGAAATTGAGCAGGCCGGATACAGAGAACTTAACACTCTGATCGGCAGCAAAACAAAGCTGAAAAAGGGTGACAAGGTTTACAGCGTCTGGATGAACAAGTCGATTGTGATCTTCCAGATGGGCTCGGATCCACTTGAAGCAGGACTGAACATACTGGGCGCTCACATCGATTCCCCAAGGCTTGATGTTAAGCAGAACCCTCTTTATGAGGATGGCGGTATTGCTTATCTTGATACCCACTACTACGGCGGTATCAAGAAATATCAGTATGTTACCATCCCGCTTGCCATCCATGGTGTTATTGTAAAAACTGACGGAACGACCGTTCAGCTCTGCGTGGGTGAGGACGAGGATGATCCGGTATTCTTTGTTTCGGATCTTCTGATACATCTTGCACAGGATCAGCTTGGCAAGAAGGCATCGAATGTGATCGAAGGCGAGGCTCTTGATCTCATTGTCGGAAACAGGCCTTTTGTGATCGAGAGTGACGAGAAGGAGAAAGCTGAAAAGAAAAAAGCCGGGCTGTCTGAAGGCGAGAAATATGCCATTGCTGCAGAAAAGGCAGAAAAGGCTGACAGCGGCAAGGTATCGGGCGCTGTAAGGAGAGGCATCCTGGCAATTTTAAAGGATCTCTACGGTATTGAGGAAGAGGATTTCCTCTCAGCAGAGCTTGAGATTGTTCCTGCTGGTAAGGCAAGGGATGCCGGATTTGACAGATCCATGATCCTTGGATACGGGCATGACGACAGGGTATGTGCATATCCGTCAATGAGGGCTATCCTTGAAGCTAAGGATCTTAAGAGGACTGCATGTTGCATACTTGTTGATAAAGAGGAGATCGGAAGCGTGGGCGCAACCGGAATGAGGAGCAGATTCTTTGAGAATTCTGTTGCCGAGCTTATGAACCTTACCAAGGAAGGATTTTCTGACCTCGCGCTCAGAAGATGCCTTGCAAATTCCTGCATGCTCTCATCTGATGTCAGCGCTGCTTTTGATCCAAGCTATGCTTCGAGCTTTGAGAAAAAGAATGCCGCGTTCCTCGGAGGCGGACTTGTTTTCAATAAGTTTACCGGCAGCCGCGGCAAGAGCGGATCCAATGATGCTAATGCCGAATACATCGCTGAGATCAGGAAAGCTTTTGAAAAAGACAACATCATCTATCACACAGCAGAGCTTGGCAAGGTTGATGTTGGCGGCGGCGGAACCATTGCATATATACTTGCCCTCTATGGGATGAATGTAATAGACAGCGGAGTTGCTGTTCTGAGCATGCACTCACCATGGGAGGCGATAAGCAAGGCAGACCTGTTTGAAGCATACAGAGGATACATTTCTTTCCTCAAAAATATTGATTTCAGAAATGAGTGAGCTATGAGTGAAACACAGACGCTGGGACTTAGCACTTCGGATTATTACTTTGACCTTCCACAGGAGCTTATCGCTCAGGACCCTATGCTAAAGAGGGATGAGTGCAGACTTCTCGTGCTGGATAAAAAGACCGGTGAGGTAAGCCACCACAGATTTAACGAAATAATAAACTACCTTGAGCCGGGAGACTGCCTGGTTCTGAACAATACCAAGGTTATTCCCGCAAGGCTTCTCGGACAGAAGGAGGACACAGGCGCTGCTGTTGAGATACTTCTTTTGAAGAGGAAGGAAGCTGACGTATGGGAGAGCCTTGTTAAACCGGGTAAAAAACTGCGCCCCGGAGCAAGAGTCTCCTTCGGGGATGGACTTCTTAAGGCGGAGATCCTTGACATTGTGGAGGATGGTAACCGTCTGGTTAAGTTCTACTATGATGGAATATGGGAAGAGGTGCTCGACAGACTCGGCGAGATGCCGCTTCCTCCATACATTACTAAAAAACTCGAAGACCGCAATATGTATCAGACGGTGTACGCCAAATATGACGGCTCAGCTGCCGCGCCTACCGCAGGACTTCACTTTACGAAGGAACTCCTTAAGGACATCGAGAACAAGGGGATAGACATAGCCTTTGTAACTCTTCATGTCGGACTTGGCACATTCAGACCGGTGAAGGTCACAAATGTAAAAGAGCATCACATGCACACCGAGTGGTATCAGGTTACGCAGGATGCCGCAGATAAGATCAACAGGGCAAAAGAAACCGGCCACAGGGTAGTCTGCGTAGGTACCACGAGCTGTCGTACTATAGAGAGCGCTGCTGATGAGAGCGGACATCTTAAGCCATGCAGCGGCGATACATCGATCTTTATCTATCCCGGATACAGGTTTAAGGTACTCGATCAGCTCATAACCAATTTCCACCTTCCCGAATCGACACTTGTAATGCTCGTTTCGGCACTTGCAGGAAGAGAGAGAGTTCTTTCGGCATACGAAGAAGCAATAAAGGAGCGATACCGATTCTTTTCCTTCGGCGATGCAATGTTTATTAAATGATCAGAGGATCTCATATCTAAACTTGATGATATTCAGTTTATGGAGTATCATTAAATTAGATATTTCTTAATGAACACAGAACGGGGGACATTATGGAAGATAAGAGAAAACATAAAAGACTTGCACTTTCAGGTGAGCTTATTCTTAAGCAGCTTGGCGGAAGCGGTGATGCCGAGACAGCTCAAATTGAGATTACTGACTGCTCAAGGGATGGAGTGGGATTTTCCACTGATGCCCAGCTTACCATCGGAGATAACTATGAAGCAAATCTGACCCTCTGGACCAAGGAAGTTCTTCATGTTTTTGTTCAAATCGTTAGGGCAGCCAAGATCGATGATATGTTCCACTACGGCGGAATCTTTATCGGCATGCCTGATTCTGACAAGATGAGGATTGAAGTATATGAGACAGTAAGAGATCAGCTCGACGGAAAAGAATAAATAGAAAGAATAGATGGGGCTGTCGCTTTAGATGATTAAATCATCTGGGCGAAGCCCTTTTTCCATACCATGAATTGTGGATTTGATGAATGGATATCTTTCCTGTTGTCAAAAATAGTGTACTTTAATAAGCCGATGTACTAATCGGGGCAACGT
>JAEEGL015876188.1_pt1 | contig 16722 bp, 15 predicted proteins | sample 9134231 | NCBI WGS metagenome assembly JAEEGL01 (sample SAMN16246548, study PRJNA631951) | gut metagenome | biome: gut microbiome; feature: rumen; material: fiber-attached | host: Bos | place: Iran: Karaj | collected 2018-10 | reverse complement strand
GTGCTTAAGGTGACTTCAGGCGACAAGGTGATAAGGAAACTCAACAAGAGAAAACTGATGCCGAGCGAGATGGAAAGAGTTCTTCTCACGGCAAAGGAGATACGGCGGTTGGATGACGATGTCGTCATTTCGGTCGAGGAGGTGGAATAATGGCAGAACGAGAACTCATATGCATAAGCTGCCCTATGGGATGCAGGCTGACGGTCAAGCTTGAAGGCAATGAGGTAGTCAGCGTCACGGGCAATACCTGTCCAAGGGGCGAGGAATATGCAAGGAAGGAATGCACCAATCCTGAAAGGATACTTACTTCTACAGTTAAGATCAACGGAGCCGTGCACAGGGTCCTTCCGGTCATCACTGACAGGGAGATACCTCTCGGAAAGCTGTTTGAGGCCATGGAAGCCATCAGAAAGGTAGAGGTAGATGCACCGGTTAAGGAGGGTGACATCCTCATAGAGGATATCCTCGGAACGGGAGCAAATGTCATAGCCTCAAGATCCATGGACAGGATCCGGCAGTAAAAGACAGGATGCTTCCTGTCAGTAAAGGCGTTATACAGACCTGCGGTCGAGCATTCGGCTGCAGGTTCTCTGCATTATATATATGTGTGCAGTGCGTTTGCCGAGGCAGCAGGACGTTCCTGATGTCATTGTATGGATCACCAAAATGGTGTATAATTAACCAAATATTGATCAGAAGCAGTTTGACTTGAAGAAGAAAAGAAAGATATCTTCGGCATATCTGATACCGGGGAGTTTCATGCTCACGATACTTCTGGGGGCTCTTGCCCTGATGCTGCCTGTCTGCAGTGCTTCAGGAGAGTTCACGGATCCCATAACAGCGCTTTTTACGGCCACCACATCAGTGTGTGTGACCGGTCTTGTCGTTGTAGACACTTACAGCTACTGGAGCGTGTTCGGCCAGGCTGTCATCCTTTTTCTCATACAGATCGGAGGTCTGGGCATAATCACCGTTACTTCGGCGCTCATGATGGTGTCCCGGAGGAAATTTGCTCTCGGGGACAGGATGATGCTCCGGGATGCGCTCAATGTCAATTCAAGCCGGGGAATAATCAGGTTTCTGACAAGGATCATCACCGGCACGTTTTTGGTCGAGTTCCTGGGGGCCGTGTTCTATGCTTTCAGATTCATTCCCGAGCACGGACCGGTAAAGGGAACGTGGATATCGGTATTCACTGCCGTATCCGCCTTCTGCAATGCCGGTATAGACATCATAGGACCCTCCAGCCTTGAGGGATACCGGACCGATCCTCTGGTGATCATCGTGACCATGACGCTCATAATACTCGGGGGGCTGGGTTATGTGGTCTGGTTCGATATCCAACAGAAGACAGCAGACGGCTATTTCAAGAAATACTCTGCCGGACAGATCTGGTCAAGATTTTCAGAGCACACGAAGCTTGTGCTGTGCCTTACGGCAGGACTGATCCTCACGGGAACAGCGCTCGTCTTTGCCACTGAACACTCCAATCCACGGACGATCGGCGATATGAGCACGGGCTATAAGCTGCTTAACAGCCTGTTTGAATCGGTAACCTTCAGGACGGCCGGCTTTGCCACCTTCCCCCAGAAGGCACTGAATGAATCCAGCTGCATCACAGCCTTTGTGTGGATGTTCATCGGAGGTTCCCCTGTCGGAACGGCGGGAGGAGTCAAGACTGTGACGTTCTTCCTTGTGATGATGAACATCATCTACTATATCCAGGGAAGGCAGCCAAAGGTATTCAGGAAGGCGATAAGCGAGGAAATGATGAGAAAGGCTACGGCAATAGTGGCCGTGGCTCTCTCGACAGTGATGGTTCTGACCCTGCTGCTTCTGGCCACTAATCCCGTCAGCCTGACGGACGGTCTCTTCGAAGTCGTCAGCGGCTGCGCCACCGTCGGCCTTACAAGGGGGCTGACGCCTCAGCTCAACACGACGGGAAGGCTTATTATAATCCTTTCGATGTACCTTGGAAGGATCGGACCGATATCAATGGCGGTCATGTTCGTGAAACTGGGACATAACGAGAATATCAACAAATATACGGAAGGCAACTTCTTTGTAGGATGATAAGGAGAATCACATGAAGAAATCATTTGCGGTTATCGGAGCGGGAAGATACGGCGGAAGTCTTGCCAAAAGTCTGTACAGCATGGGCCGGGACGTCCTTCTCGTGGACAGCGATCCTGACAGACTCAAGAGATTCGACGGATGGTGCACTGCTGCTGTAGTGGCGGACATGACGGATGAAAGGGAGATAAGGGCCCTGGGACTGGGAAACATGGATGTCGTCGTGACAGCCATGGCTTCCAATCTGAACCGGAGCATCCTCGCCGTTGCCATAGCCAAGGAAGAGGGTGTGAAGTCAGTCATAGCCAAGAGCGCCTCACATACCATGTCCAGCATCCTGGAGAAGGTGGGGGCAGACAAGACGATAATCCCTGAAGAGGAGGAGGGCGAGCGTTCCGCAAGGATCCTGTGGTCCGACACGGTACTGGACTACTTCCGGGTGGGAAGCAATCTTTCTATGGTAGAGATGGTACCGTTTTCGGACTGGATCGGCAAGAGTCCGATGGAACTCAATCTCAGGAAGAACTATAACCTGAATATAATCGCCACAAAAGATGATAACGACCAGTGGCAGCTGACCGATCCGAGCAAAAAGCTGGAGGCCGGAGAAAAACTGCTGATAGTGACAGATAACAAGGAACTAGGAAACCTCAACATGGAATAACCATACTTGCGTATTAATGCACCTCGTGTTTTGACACGGGGTGTTTTTGTGTCAATCATTGGCTAAATTAAAAAATTCTGGTAATCATAACTTATTACTTTTATATGCGAGGATGTCTATCAGTATGTCGTTCAACTTTAAATATATGTCATTCAACCACTATTTCTTGACTGCATATTGAATAGGGTTTTCTTTTATTTTGGAGTAGTGTATTCCAATCCGGTTTTTAATACCATAGAGTAAAGCATGTATGATTCAGAGAATTTGGCTAATGAAAACCATAATCATGTCATCCATCTTTAATATATTAATGACTGCTTATTAATTGGCGTTATGAAAACCGTGTTATCCCATGTATAATAGTATTATAATCGCTTGACTATAATAATATTTTGCAAAGCAGATATTGGAATAACACTATTAGTCGGGGACGGAAAAATGATAACTATTTCAATATGTGATGATAATCGAGCAGTCCTTAGTGTCGTTAAGCATATTCTGGAACGATACTGTATTTCTAAAAATATAGATGCTGTTATTAATGAGTACAGTGTTCTAGATGAAGCATGTATCAAAGAACTATCAAAGAGTACTATTGTATTCCTTGACATAGAAATGGGTAAAATAGATGGTATCACTGCGGCAAGGATGATAAGAGATCTTTCCGCAACAGTGAAAATAGTGTATTTGACGAGTTTTGCCAAATACTCTTTACAAGGATATGATGCCATGGCATCAGGGTATCTATTAAAAACCAATAAAGATATGGACGCAGTTATTACGGAAAAGATGGACGGCCTATTACGATTTATCAAACGCGACAGCCTCCTTATTAAGTTTGATGACAATAACAGGAGTATATCCATACCGATTGTTGATGTGATACTCTTTGAAACTGGTGAAAAAGGTATGGTTCTAGTCAAAACTAAAGATGATAAATACTATAAGTATAGGGCTACGCTAAAGCAGCTGGCCAGACAATACGGAGAATATGGGTTTCTACGTGTCAACAGAAGGATGCTGATCAATATGAGATTTATCATTAAGATTTCAGGATATACGGTTTATCTAAACAATGGAGAATCATATCAAACAACCGACATAAACTATCGACAGTTGATCGAGACGTTTGTCGCATGGGAAGGCAATCAATAATGGAGTATGTACTTAGTTTGCGGATGCTTTTTTTAGAAGTGATCAGTTTGAAGAATATTGGGGAAGGATTGTTTGTCTATCGTGTAGATTGCAGAGACAAGCTTTGGTACGCCATCTATTTCCTCATGACATTTATAGGGGTAAACTTCTTTTTCAGAAACATCAGGATCGGCAAAGTCCTTTTTACTGTATTTACATTGGTAAGCCTCTATCAAATAGTTTTCGTCGGCTCATTATCACTTAAAATTGTCGCTGCATTTTCTTTTCTCATTATGACTTACGCTGCCGACTATTCGGTTTCTTTGATAGTAATTCACTTATTCAAAGTGGACTTTTCATATATCTATAGTAGTCCGATCACCTATACTATTGTTGTCCTTACATCAAAGACGATCCTAATCATGACATCATATTTGATAAAAAGATTGTTCTCCAGAAAAAAGAATAGCGGCTTTTTGAACAGCATTATGTTTGCAGTCTTGCCTGTTGTAACTTTGCTTACGATTATTGCCATGCTCCGTTTGTCACTGAATGATAATATAGTGTATTGGTGGTTTATACCGCTAGTCCGGGGTCTTATCCTGGCCAACATTGTAGTTATGGCAGCTCTTGACAGTATGGAAGTAGAGAACAGTCGACTTGTCGATACAATTGTTTTTTCTCAAAGGCAACTGGTCGAAAGCTCTACATATGGAGCTATAAAAGAAATACAAGAAAAACAAATGAAAATGGCTCATGACATTCGTAATCACATTTCTGCTGTTTTGGCATTGCAGAATGCCGACAGTGGCTGTGATGATGAGTACATTGACCGGGTGGTAAATGAGGTCTTGCAATCTTCTTCAGTAGTCGACTGTAACAATCTAACTGTAAATGCAATTTTAAATCTAAAGTACACTGAAGCAGTAAAAAACGGGGTTGATATATTGTTCGACATCAATGACCTCTCCGGTATCCAGATAATGGAAAAAGACTTAGTGACTATACTGTCGAATGCAATTGATAATGCAATCGAAAATACGAAGGAGGATTCCAATAGAGTAATCCAGATAAAATTGAATGACAATGAATATAGGACTGTCTTTTCAATTATTAATCCATCAAAAGAATTAGTAATCAATGAGGGTATCATTCAAACGACTAAAGAAGATAAAGGAAGACATGGATACGGATTGAAGAACATAAAAAGTGCTGTTGAAAACAATAACGGGATAATGGTAACCAAATATGAAAATGGATATTTCAAGTTGACAGTTGTGTTTAACAAGTAAAGCTATATCTCATTCAGCCACTAAAACATGTCATTCACCTAAAAGAACTAATGTAATAGTCCTTAATGGAGAAATATTTACAATAATTATGGATAGAAGTTATAATTTAGAAAACAAACCGTTTATACATCATTTGTTGAAAATTGCCTTGATTGCTATGGTTATGATACTGATGGTTTCATGCAATAGCGGAAATATAAACAATGATAGCAACAGTATCAGTCCAAGTGGCGGGAAGAATTTGAATGTTCGCCTCATTTCATACGGCAACCAGCAATCAAGTGCTATGACATATGCCGTAGATGATGATGGGTATTACAGCATATCCAATGTTTTGGGAACCAATAATATCATTTATTCTGACTTTAAATCTGTTAAATCATTCATACTGTGCGGTGACGCCGGATGCAACCACATGCATGAGGGATGCAACAGTTTTCTTCCGGGGAATGGGTGGATGTTCAGTGACGGAGATAAGCTGTACTACATTTCATTTAACCTTTCAGACACGTGGGGAGAACACCGACAGCAGTTTTGTGTCATGGAAAAGAATGGTGGCAACCGAAGAGTTTTCTATGAACCAGTTGAAAAGGCGATGTATGATGGAGATCATGTGTGTACGGATGGAGAAAACCTATATACCTATTTGGTAGACAATGGGGAAAAGTATCTTTACAGGATAGGAATCGAAAGCGGTTCTGTGGAAAATCTCAGACCTATAGATGAATACGAATACATGATAACAGCATTTGATCAGTTCATTGTATTCAGCATCGTCGAACCATATGATAAGACGCAATACATGGGACCTACAAAAGTAGGATTGCGAATATATGATGTCACTAACGGTGATACTGAAGATATATATCCTTTTGACGAAGTTCAGTTTGAAGAGGTACAGGTCGGTTCAAGATCAATGTACAAACCCGTTACCGGAACAGGATTATTCTGTGAGGAAAACGTTATCTACTATATGAACAACAAGGATCTTGTTATTCACCGGTATGATTTCAGAAAAAAGTCTGAACTATGGAGCAGAGATCTTAAGGACATGGGATTCAATTATGAATACGGGTGCGGACTACTATACTATTACGAAGACAAAGCGGTTATTAGCTACAGCGAAGCAGAAGTTAATATTGGAGATCCTCTCGAGTATATGGTCATAGATCTTAACAATGGAGAAATGGGTAAGATTACCGTGACAAGATATAATCAAAGATATCATAGGGAAGAACCGTTTTACCCGTTTGGGTTTTCCAAAAACAGGATCTTATACGGCAATGGAGGAGTCGATTATGAGGTCAAAATGGAACTTCCAGACGGTTCTTATGAGCTGATCACCAACCCTTTGACCTACATATCATATATAGAGCTGGAAGATGTTATAAACAACAGTATTAAGGTCTATACTATGAGTTTTGTAAATGGATGATATAACAATCATGTTGGTCAATACGTTCATGGTTCGATTGGAGGCTGATTGGCATTCATGGCTGAAATTGTCATTTGCTTTTTTCACGCCTTATGGCTTAGGATGAATTCCGCGTAATTATCGGATAATTAATTATCGAGTTATTCTTTATATATCATATTAGAAGATTTATTTGATAAAGAATATATCATTCAAAGATATTTGACTGAAAAGGAGGTCAATTCAATGAAAAGTACACATTTCATTTATTTGCATACTTGCTCTTTCTCTTTTATTGATTATTAATTGTGTTATTATCGCGAATTTAATCCCTACACTCAGAATTATGATGATACATTTAAAAGTTAACAAACATTTTAGTGTGCTGATTGCATTACTTGTCATATTCCTTCTAACGGTTGCCTGCTCATATCAGGAAACCGAGGATGGTGAAGGTGAGGCAAACAAATCAAGAGAAAAGGAAATCAGCAGGCTCCATATGGTGGCAGATGGAAATAAGGGCCTAAATCAAGTCGGTGTCACACATAATGGTCTAATGTATGATGTTTTCGATAGATCTGATCATATTAATATTACAGTCACAGATATTGATAATGGTGTAAGAACGTATCTATCTAGCGATGCAACCGTTCCTCGGTATCAGCCAGAAAATACTAGTTTCTTCCCGGCTATGTATGGAATGCACCCACTTCTCTGCTTAGATGATAAACTTGCTATTTTGCAAATTAGTTCGCAGCTTCTCGTTCGTTCCTATGGTGAAAGTGCGCTTCCCCGGCTATACACTATGGATTATAACGGCGAGAACCGAGAAAAAGTATTTACCCTTAAAGCCAATCAGTGGATCAACTGGAATGGAGGTATTGCTGCAGACGAAGAGTACCTTTACATGATCGTAAATGAACTCGGTGAAAAAGACCTTTCAGAAAGAGCGTATCTCCTTAAAATCAGTTATCATACCGGCGAGAGAGAAATACTCTGCGATGTCGATAAAAGAAACCCGGCAAAAATAATATCAGCATATGATGATACTATAGTTTTGCAGGCATATAATCTTGACGATCCGTCGAAGCTGTATATAGAACAGACAAAGACGATGTATTTCACTTTGTATGGAGTGGATAGAAACACCGGAGAAAAGCATGAGATAATGGATATCCATCCAACAGAGATGTTTCATATAGCCTACGATGACAAGTTGGTATTGGATGATAGAATAGAGAAAACAATTAATATTTATGACTATAGGACAGGAAAAATACAGTATGTAGCCGAGATACCTAATGGCTATGATTATTATGTATTGAGATATGAAAAGTTTGACCAACACCTTTATATGGTGTGCTTTCACATAGGCGATGAACTTGGAGAGTTATACTGGGTAGATCTCGTAACAGGAGAGACAAAACCCGTAACGATCACATACAACGGAGAGTTTGTTGGCATTTATGCAGAAAGTGAAGAAATGTTCCTTGTATCTGTTGGTAAAAAGAAATATATGACCAGAGAATATGGTAAGGGTGGGGAAGAGATGCTTGTCGAGGCAGAGACTCCGGATTTTAGACTTATCAGAAAAGAGGACTACTGGAACAACGATCCCAAACTGATAGATATCAAGGATCTGGTCTATACAGATGAAATAATAAAGTGAAAAAGTAAGTAAAGGGCTCGAGTAAAACAAGCAGTTTAGCTGACGAGCAGTCGAATAATAACAGTACTCCTAGAGAAATCAACGTAGCTATAGCTATATCGGAAGGACCCTATAAGCAGTAATAGCAACTCATTTAGAGATTATCCAAAGCGTATCATTAAGAATAGATAATAGTATTTGAGACAGAACCAACGATAAGGAATAATTAGAAACAGTCATTATTATTCTAATGATTTGTCTGCTAATATGCTATTCAACAAGATTTCATTTTTACAATTTAAAAGAGGTTTTTTGAAAATAAAAAGTAATATGTTTAATGGGAAACACACAGTTCTCGCGGTTAGATTCGCAATTGCTTTTTTAGGAGCGTCTATCACTGCAAGTGCTGCTACGTTTATTAGTAATCTTCGTGTATTATGATGATGTTGTTCTCAGTCAGGGAATCACTGGTGTAGGTGCTTCTACAATAAAATGGGCAAACAGAGATAGATATCTATATGTGACCACAACTAATACTTCAGTCTATGATGCTAATGGAAAGGTGGTTCAGTGGAATGCGGCAGGCACAAGTTGGATACATGAGGCATAGTAGACTCATAATTGTTTTGATGCTGCTATTAGCTATTATTGTGTCATGTAAGATCGAAGGTCCGACAGAGGAGAAAAATGAAACGGGCGACATCGGTCTGATTACTCATCCAGATGGATTGTTGACTAATTTTTATGCAGACTGCAGAAACGGTTGCTTTCATATTTATCAATATTCAGATGACTTTCATCGGAATATAGTTTACTTGGATTATGAAACAGCCACTCAGGTGTTCTTATCTGCGGATGCTACCATTCCAGAGGATTCTCCTGAAAATACAAGTTATATACCGAATGCATATAGCGGTATGTATTTAGCATGCGATAAAGATGGCTTATACTTGTTTAAATCCTCAAATGATCTTTTGATAAAGAAGTATGGTGAAAAAGCATTAGGCTGCATTTCTTCCCTGAGTTTTAATGGAGATGACAGAAAAATAATCAAACAATTCAAAGCAAATGAGTGGTTCCGGGATACCAGCGCAGTAGCGGCTGATGACAAGTATCTTTACTATATCGTATATGAACTAGATGAAGCCAATGATGATAGAATTGTCAGCTGTAAGTTGATTCAAAAGGGTAAACACAGTGATAAAGAAAACACCATACTTACTCTGGATGGCGAGGATCGACATTTTATAATTGGGCGGACAGGGAATACACTCATTATGAAAACCATTTCCGCCCCAGAAAAGGATGATCCGATATATCTTCAATTAACCAATCAGAATCACAAAGTATATGCGGTTAATGTTTATTCCAAAGAAGAGGAATTATTGACAGAGTATAAGCAAGGAGAAGGGGACCGGCTATTTTATTTGGACAACCTCTACATAATTGATAAGAAGGAAAAAATGGTATATAGGAAGGCTCGTCTCGATGATTCATATGAACCGATAATTGATTTTTCAGTTATATATGCTGAAAGTGGACAAATACTGGATGTGTATTTTATTCAGAGAGTTTTTGACAATCATCTTATGATAGCAGTAGTTGAAGGTGAAACGACAAGTATATATGCTTATGATATTCAATCTAATACTATCAATCAGATCACCCCATACATCGGAGATTATTTCTGCGGCATTTACGGTGAGTCAGAAAAACAGTTTTTGGTAGCGAAGGGGGAAAAGCTATTTTGCTATGATACTGTTATTTACGGGAAAAAGGAAAAGCAGACAGCAGAGGTTCTCGATTTTGTACTTATCGATAAAACCGATTATTGGAATAGTGAGATGAATTTAATAGATGTTGTTGATTATGTATATGTAGAATGACATGTTAAATTCGAGTAGAAAAAGCGATCTGGCCTATACAGATGGAAACATAGGATGAAAGAAGATATCGAAATAAGACTTGCAGTCACGGAACTTACCAAGAAGTACATAGTGCCGCAGAGGCTCTTTGCAAAGAGCGTTGAAAACAGAATAAGAACGACAAAAGCCCTGGATAAGGTCAGCTTCATGCTGACCCCGGGGCTTTACGGCATTTTAGGACCGAACGGAGCGGGCAAGAGTACTCTGATCAATCTCATCACAGGGACACTTCTCCCCAATGGAGGGACCGTCAAGTGGAACGATGTCAACATAAAGAAACTGGGCAGGAAGTACAGGAGACAGATAGGCTACATGCCCCAGCAGCAGACTCTCTATGATTCCTTCACGGGAGGGCAGTTCCTTTCATATATGTGTGCATTGAAGGAGATAAGCAGAGAGGATAACGTAAGGGAAGTGGAAGAGGCTGCGGAAAAAGTAAATCTCGCAGGTGAGCTTTCAAAGAGACTGTCGGCATATTCGGGCGGAATGAAACAGAGACTTCTGGCAGCAGGGCGGATACTGGGACATCCAAAGCTGATGATCTTCGACGAACCCACCCGGGGACTTGACCCCAAAGAGAGATACCGTCTACGCAGTCTTCTGAAGGAATTGAGCAGAGACAGCATAGTGATAACTGCCACACATGTGGTAAGCGATGTGGAGAGCGTTGCAGACGAGATACTTCTTCTCAGGGAAGGGAAACTGGTGGATAAGGCTCCTGTGGATGTATTGATCGAAAGATATGCAAAGGGAGGAGATCTGGAACAGGTATATCTGAACATATTCAGTGAGGAGGGGAAGGCTTGAGACTTTTTCTCTATGAGATGAAGAAGCTGTGGAGCAAGAAGGAATTCCTGCTCTATTTAAGCCTACTCCTTTTTGTGAACATAATGCTTCTTTGGATAAATGTTCAGCCGGCACCATACAGGCCGGCTGCATCGGCATACAGAAGACTGTCCGGTGACATCGCATCCATGACCCAGGAAGAGAAGACTGAGTACATAACACAAAGAGCAGACATGATGAGAGCTGTCACCATAATCGACAATGTGATGCAGATATCGAAGACCCATCCTGCAGAGGGCAGGAGGATGAGAGCTGCAGACTACAGGGAGGAATTTGACAGATGGTATCCCGAATATGCTAAGGGAGACTATCTCAGATATACAGACAATATCTTCTCCGAATACAGTTTTCTCGATCAGATGTCCATGGAGATAAGGGAAGTTGACGGGTATGAGGACTTTCTCAGAGGAGTTGAGGAAAAGGCTGAACTTCTCTCACTGATATCCATATTCAACAAAGAGGGAAGCTATGACATGCTCAATATCGAGAAGACCAGGAAGGCCTATGAGGGCATGTCGGGGATACCCATAGACTATTATCCTCAGATGGGGCTGGTGAAGGCGATAACCTTCAGATACTCGGATCTTGTGCTCATCTTCATGATGATCCTTCTTTCATCCTTCATCATAAGGGAAGAGAAGGACAGCGGGATGATGACTCTTTTAAGGACGCAGGCAGGAGGAAAGCTGGATACCGGGATCGCAAAGCTGGCGGCAATGGGAGCAAGCCTTTTGGCTGCAGTTGTGCTGACATATACAGGCAATCTGCTCTTCTGTAATGCGATATACGGGATAGGATCCCTGTCAAGAAGCATCCAGTCAGTGCCTTTTCTCATGAGGAGTACATTGAAGGTCAGTGTGTTTGAGTATCTGTGCCTGTTCATGATAACGAAGCGGATGGCGGCCTTCATACTTGGAGTATGGATACTGCTGTGCATGTTCATTACAAGAAGAGCGTTCATGGGATATATCCTGGCTCTTCTCATGCCGTTGGTGAATCTTATGATCAGAAACAGGATAGAGGCAACAAGCCATCTGAATGTGATAAAGTACTCCAATCTCATAAGCTTCATGACGACCAATGAGATACTAGGAGGCTACAGGAACCTGTACTGGTTCGGAAGGCCTGTTACCATCTTCTTTGTGGAGATGTGTGCAGGGGCAGTGTTCGCTGCAGTATTCATTACCATATATCTTGTGAGCTATGAGAAGATGCACGTGGCTAGTGCAGGGAAGATATCTCTTCCTTCACTGTCAAGCAGAAGGATAAAGGCAACTACAGTGACAAGGCAGGAGCTGTTCAAATTACTGATCATGAACGGCGGAGCTGTGATACTGGCAATATTCCTGGGATATGAAGGATACATTGCATACAGTGCCAATAACTACATAACTGCGGATGAGATGTATTATGCCTACTACATGAAGGAGCTCACAGGGGAATACACGCAGGAAAAGTATGACTTCATGGTAGAGGAGTATGAGAAGTTCGAGCCGATACTTCATGCGCAGTATCTTTACAGAAACCATCGGATAGGACAGACGGAATATCAGCGGATAATGGATTCCTACTTCTCGCTGAACATGGAATACAACATATATCTGAAAGCTGCAGGAAAGATCAGAGACCTTAGCAGATATCCGGGAGCACATCTGGTATATGACACGGGATACATCAAGCTGTTTGACATCGGAACTCAGAATGATCTCAGAGACTATCTGTTGTTATGTCTGGTGACCTGTACACTCTTTGCAGGACTGTTTGTGATTGAGAAGACGAGTGGGATGAAGAAGGTGATAGAGGCTACACCTCTGGGAAGGGAGTATACGACAGAAACAAAGGTGAGGATAACTGCAGCAGGCAGTGTGATGATAGCAATAGTATCGATGATGCCCAGGCTATGGCAGGTGTATAAGGGATACGGCTACAGGGGACTGCTATCTCCTCTGAGCAGTCTTGACGGTTTCAGAAACATATGGCCGATAGTACCGATAATCGGTGGGATCATATTCATGATCATGCTGAGGGCACTGACAGTGTTTACCTTGGCCATGGTGACACTGTACATATCCGAAAAATCATTCAGCTATCTGTCACGGGTGATGTTCAGTCTGGTGCTGTTCCGGTTGCCCGGACTTCTCTATTACCTTGGCATAGGTTGGGTGAAATATCTGACGCTCTATCCTTTATTCCACAGTATGGGAAGTGTCGGGGCAAAGATGAATGCTTTTCTTGCTGTAGTGTATTCAGCAATATGCATTTTGACTGTACATCTTTGCAGAAGAGAACTTATAAAGTAAACAGTGTGTGACAAATAATGTGAGAAATAAGATGTTGAGAATGTAGTTTGTAATAGACCACTATATATATTATGATAGGAAATGTAGCAGTTCGCAAAAACCCTTGAAAATAAAGGATTTACGAAGACGTGGTGTACGAATTTACGCCAAACTTACGCCAAATGCTCGATTATATATAGTTTTCTGAAAAGAGAAAGGACAGAAAAGTGTACATAATACAAGAGCAAATAATTATATATTGGCAAGAAAGATGATACGTAAGTATTAATGGAATAGATAATTAGCAAAATAACAAAATAACAAAAAATATATTGAATATTTGTTATTTATTATAATATCATATTACTGAACATGAGAGACTTTGCCATTGGAATAATTGTATGAAAAAATATAGGCTGCTTATATGTAACACGGTGCTTATAATTGCTGTGTTCTGCATATACTTTCTGCAAAAACGAATAGAAAGGTTCGAGGGGTTTGATCAAAATTTTATTCTTATCGTTTGGCCTGCACTTCTGATAGTACCTTTCTTAATATATGCACTTATCGCATATGTACTAGTTAGATCTGAAAAGCTGTACTCCTTATATGTGTTTATTTCGGCAGTGGCTTTTACGTTGTTGTTTCAAGTGTTTATACACGATTCCATGGCCGTATATAAACATTTTCAAAATGCTGTAGTTATAAGAAACAATAGATATGAAGTAGAAGACATAGATCTATACTCGTTAAAAACGATTGGAAAGAAAGACTGTCTAGTATATATAGGTAGACCATCTTGCAATCAGTGTGTTGATGCTGAAAAGATTATTAAAAATATAATGTCTGATCAGCCAGTGAGGGTATATTACTACAATACAGAAAAAGATAGAAAAAATAATCGAGAAGAAATGATAGATTTGTTGAACAACTATTCTGTTTATTATGTACCTGCAATACTTTTCTTTGTGGACGGAAGACTTGACAGAATCTTATACTATGATCAGATTGAATCAAATCTCGGAGAAATAATACACGTATACAAGATGGACAACATATATTTTACCCGATGATGAATATAACGCTCGAACTTAGGTATAGAGCAATACGGAGTAAAGCGAGTTGCTAAAAAATAGGGTATACAGACTGAATCTGTGTACCCTAATCATTCTTTCGGTTAATTATTATTTTATGATAGGAAATGTAGCAGTTCAAGAAAACCCTTGAAAATAAAGGATTTACGAAGACGTGGTGTACGAATTTACGCCAAACTTACGCCAAATGCTCGATTATATAATTGTACGTAATTCATGGCAGTTATTACATAGTGGCAAGGAAGATGATGTGTACGTGGGGCTTGTTCCCTTTGAACTATTCCAAAGGATTCAAATCGTTCAAAGAGATCTGGAGGCATGAGTTTCATCATCTCCAAAGGAGATGAATTGATATGGGACAGAGCCAGATTGAGTTTATCCTGGGAAACCAGTCCCAAAGCTCTTAGATCCGCATGTTTGGGGCAAATGTACCTAAGCAGCTCATGATTGTTCTCAAGACTGCCTTTCAGGCCTTAACGCACAAGTTATAATAATAATCGAATAGATATATGGAGCAGGAATCTCATTTGAGGAGATGCCTGCTTTTTTTAATCCGGAAAGTGTTAATTGCGACGTTGCCGAGCATGTATATGGTGAATATAAAAAGGAAAAAGAGAGGAGAGATATATGACAGGACATGATAAATCATCAGCTATCCTTTTAAGGATAACCGAAGGGGATCTGTACGGAAACAGGGACCTGGGTTCGCTCTCCGGAATAGCGGAATCCATATCCGGGCTCATAAAGAACACTTCGTCAGCCATCCTGTATGCCGTGGTGCCGCTTACGGCACTAATAATGCTGTACAACCTGGTGATAATGATGACAAGCTCTGACCAGAGAAAGGTGGATTCAAGCAGGGCATGGCTGGTAAGAGCAGCCATAGTTCTGGTGGTGATAATCGCACTCCCGTACATAATCAGCTTTGTGCGGGATATAGGAAGGGCCCTATCACGGTGATGACACAAGGTACAGAATGGAACTCGCTCAGGACTGCTCTGACATCTTCGCTGGGTGCGTTCAGAGGACTGGCTGAGTACATAGCCATTCCCCTTTGCGCGCTGATGCTGCTCTACTCAATGATTTGTATCGGTATCTCACCTGATGCCGGGACGGTGTATGAAATGAAGAAAAAGGCATACAGAGCATTGGGCGGGCTGGCCCTGTCCATTGCTCTCGACATGCTGCTGAGGACTTTTTTGTCTGTGAAATGAATGATAAGGGGAGGAAGAATGAATAATGACGGTTTTTCACTGAGGCAGAGGATAAGGATCGGCTCGCTTGCGGCCATCTGCATCTTCTGCCTTTGCATTCGGGCGACCCCGGCATATGCCTCCGGGCTGGGCGACATGGTCAATCTGGTGCTGTCCAGCATAGTGACTGCGGCGCTGTACCTTGTCATAGCGGTGCTGGACAGGGCAGGAGACCTGCTGCTTTCAGTCATGAGCCGGGATATCGGTGTTTTGGAGGAGATGGGTCTTGTAAAGGGCTTTGAAGCCTTTGCGGATGCGGTGAAGCTGCTTGCGGTCGGGCTTGCCGTGCTGCTGTTCGTCTGCGGCATCTACTCTCTGATAACTGCTCCGTTAAGGGGAAAAGAACAGGCTGAGACGGTTGCCGTGACCGTTGCAAGAGGCTTCTTCATACCTTTTGCCGTTTTTTCGAAGGACATATTCCTATGGGCGTTTTCCCTTGTCCAGAACATATACAGGGGCTTTCTTGCCGACTATTCCGCAATGGCTGACTCCCGGTTCAAGGTGGATTTCCTCACAAAGACATTTTCCGTCGACAATCTGGGATCGTTGCCGGAGGGCACGTTCGTTTCCACTGGTCCGGTCACGGATACGGTGCGGATAATCGTCACGTATCTGTTGGTGATACTGGTGCTGTGGAACTTCCTGATGCTGATACTGGAGATAACCCAGAGGTTCGTGATCCTGCTGGTGTACGTATATCTGTCTCCGATGCGGGCGGCCTGCGGAGCAAACGCAGCCACTTCGGACATACTCAAAAGAAGCATAAAGAGCTTTGCGGTGGGAAGCGTGCTGTATCTGTTCAATATCTGGACAGTGGGAATTGCGCTGTCGCTGCTGGGCTATGCTTCAAACGGAGGTCTGGTGAGTTTCGGGCGGAGCGGGAACGTCCTCTGGGCTCTAATAGCCTACGGATTCATAAAAGCGGCACAGCAGCTGGATGACATCTTCAACAGGGTATCGGCGGACAACACCACGCTATCAGGAAATCCGCTTTCGGAGATCCTGGCGATGAGAGGATTGTGGAGAGCGGCTGGATCCGCGGCCGGAAGAGTCGGCACATTCCTTTCCTCCGGCAGTTCTTCGGGAGGAGGCGGGAACGC
>JAEEGL012463078.1_pt1 | contig 16722 bp, 10 predicted proteins | sample 9134231 | NCBI WGS metagenome assembly JAEEGL01 (sample SAMN16246548, study PRJNA631951) | gut metagenome | biome: gut microbiome; feature: rumen; material: fiber-attached | host: Bos | place: Iran: Karaj | collected 2018-10 | reverse complement strand
GGCTGCATTCAGGCATACTGCATGCAAAGTGCCGTGATCGCTTCGCATTATCGTTTCGGCCGGATCGTTTACTGCCGCGATGCAATTCCGGCCGTCGTAGGCCGCTTCGACAGCCCCTATCTCGTGATGTTTTCATGTTCCGTATGGAATACGGAATTCAACAAGGCGCTGGCAAAGGCGGTCAAGGAGGCTTACCCTGCCTGCAGGATCCTGTTTGGCGGGCACCACGTTTCTTCGGACCGCTCCTTTCTTTCGGAAACCCCTTATGTGGATTACGTGATCCATAACGGCGGCGAGGAGCCCGCGGCGCGGTTATTGGAACGTCTCGCGCTGGCGCAGCCGCTTTCGGACGTGCCGAATCTTTCGTATCGGGATGAAAACGGTAACGCGATCACCACGCCGATCCTGCCGCAGGAGGGCAGCGATTATCCGTCCCCCTACATTTCCGGGGTGTTTGACGATATTTTAACGGACGACGTGGATTTTTCCGTGATCCTTGAAACCAACCGCGGCTGTCCCAATTCCTGCGCCTTCTGCGACTGGGGTCAGCTCAAAAGCAAGGTGCGCCTGTTTCCGCTGGAGCGGGTTTTTGCCGAGATTGATTGGATCGTGAAGCATAAGATCGAATACGTATACTGTGCAGACGCCAATTTTTGCCTGTTCAGCCGCGATGAGAAAATTGTGGATTACGTGCTGGAATGCAGCCGGAACTACGGCTATCCCAAGATTTTCCACGTCAATTTTACAAAAAACCGCACCGATTTCGTGTTTGACGTCAGCACAAAAATGGTCCGCGCCGGGCTTGCAAAGGCGCAGACGATCGCATTTCAGAGCATGGACCCCACCGCGCTCGCAAATATCGGGCGAAAGAATATGAGCCCCGCGCACTTCCGTACGCTGATGCGGCGGTTCAACGAAAACCATATATCCACTTATTCCGAACTGATCCTCGGGCTTCCCGGCGAAACCTACGATAGTTTCTGCATGGGGATGTGTTCCCTGATCGAAAACGGCCAGCATTTTGCCGTTTACGTATACCCGTGCGAGATCTTTCCGAATTCCGAACTCGCGCAGCCCTATTACCGCGAAAAATACAAAATCGGTTCCACGCGCGTTCCGTTTATGCTGATGCATACCTCTGCCGTTCCGGCGCCCGGCGCCGTTACGGAGTATGTGGAGCTGCTTACGTCTACGTATTCCATGGACCGGTCCACGTGGGCGCGCACGTTTTTGTTCGCTTCGTTCGTGCAGGGATTCCATAACCTGGGGCTTACCCGGGCGATTGCCGTTTATCTGCGTACTGCGCACGGGTTCGGATATCACAGTTTTTATCACGGTCTTACGTCATACGCCGCAGCGCAGCCCTCCGGCGTTCTGCGCAGTCTTTACGACCGCATTTACGCGCTCTGTGAAGGAACGGCGGACGGCAGAAATTCCTTCGTTGCATCCACGGCGGATACCGATAATGTTCTGTGGGGTTTTGAAGAACTGGTTTATATCGAAGCCTTCCGGTGTCTCGGGGATTTTTACGCGGAGGTACGTGCGTGGGCGGACGCGCATTTCGGCGATGATCCCGTTCTTCCGGCGCTGTTCCGGTATCAATACGATATTGTAAAAAAGATCGGCCTGCGTGAAACGGCGATCGAATCCGACTACGATTTTTACGGGTTTTTCCGGTCTGTGTATCTCGGGGACCCGCAGCCGCTTCAAAAAACGCATATCCGCCTGAACGTTCGCGATCCGCATCCCGCCGATTCTTTCGCGTCTTACGCGCGTGAGGCGGTCTGGTACGGCCGCAACCGGCAGGAAACGGATTATACGAGTCATTTTTACCCTTTGGAATATAAAAAAGACTGATTGCTTCGTTTGGAGATCTGAAATGAAAAACGTTTATTTCGTACAGGTCGGCTTCGGCTTCGACGGTTCGGTGTATCTGCCCTACGCAGTGGGTACCCTGATCGCAAACTGCAGGCGGTATGAGGAGATTACCCGGGAATACGCATTTCCGGATATCGTCTTTTTCCGCGAAAAGCTGGCCGATGCGCTGGATAAGCTGAAAGATCCGTATCTCGTCGCTTTTTCCTGCAGCGTATGGAATATGGAATATAATAAAGCGCTGGCCGCGCTGATTAAAAAAAAGTATCCCGATTGCCTCATCAATTTCGGCGGCCACAGCGTACGGGCCGACGGCTCGCTGCTGAACGAAGTGCCGCAGGTGGATATCCTGAACTTCGGCGAGGGCGAAGAGGTTTTCGCGCAGCTGCTGATCGCGCTTTCCCGCGGCGATATTTCCGGCGTTCCCTCCATTGCCTATCGTGAAAACGGTAAGGTGATATGCACGCCCCCGGCGCCTCTCTGCGATCTCGGCCTGCTTCCGTCTCCGTATCTCACCGGCGTGTTCGATCCGCTGTTTGAAAAATACCCCGATTTTGAATTTCTCTCCGTGCTTGAAACCAACCGCGGCTGCCCTTACCGTTGCTCTTACTGCGATTGGGTAACGGATAAGCGTATGCGGTTTTTCCCCATCGAGCGCGTGAAAGGCGAGATCCGCTGGCTGGGCGAGCATAAGGTTGCCTATTGCTTCTGCGGCGACAGCAACTTCGGCATGTTCAAGCGTGACGTTGAGATCGCGGAATATCTTGTAGAAACAAAGCGCGCCTACGGGTATCCCGAGGTGTTCCGTCCGTGCTATGAAAAGAACAGCGCCGACCGGGTGTTTCAGATCTGCTCCATCTTGAACCGCGAAGGAATGGATAAGGGCGCAACGCTTGCCTATCAAACGCTCTCGCCGGTCGCGCTGAAGAATATCGGAAGAAAAAACCTTACGCTCGAGCATTTTTCGGGGCTTGTAAAACGCTATAACGAGGCTGGCATTCCCGCTTATTCGGAGTTGATCCTCGGGTTGCCCGGCGAAACGCTGGAGAGTTTTTGCCGCGGTATCTGCCGGCTGCTCGAAAGCGGGCAGCACAATTCCCTGAACGTGTATCACTGCGAAATGCTTCCGAACGCCGAAATGGCAGATCCCGCCTATATCGAAAAATACGGCATTCAGGTGATGAAGGTCGGCTTCAATCACATCCACAGCGCCCCGGAGCGCGATGAGGAGGTGCCGGAGTATTCGTATCTCGTGCGCGCCACCGCATCGCTCAGTCCGGAAGATTGGGTGCAGGCAAATCTGTTTTCCGTTTGCGTGCAGTGTTTCCACGCGCTCGGCGTGCTGCGCTTTTACGCCATTTACCTCTATACTGCGATGGGTGTGGGGTATTACGATTTTTATTCGGATCTTCTTGCATATATCATGAACGGCAGCGGCCCTCTGCACGATCTGTGGATGCAGTTCAGAGAAAAATATGAATCCAACTTCTCCGGTGAATGGAACTATCACAATCCCGCGTTCGGCCATGTGACATGGTTCTTTGAAGAAGGCGCGTTTCTGGAGATCGTGCGGGATTACACCGCAGCCATGGCGCTTCTGGAGCCGTTCTTAAAACGGTACGGCATTCCCGGACGGCTGTATGATAATTTGATGCGGTATCAGTCGCTTATGGTAAGAAAGCCCTTTGAGAGCAAAAAAGAAGAATCCTTCGATTGCGATCTGCACGCTTATTTTTCGGCAATCCTCAGGGGAGAAACGCCCACGCTCAGAGAAGCGCCCGTTACGCTGCGCTTAACGCCGAAAACCGTGTACACGGATATGTTCGATTACGCCAAAGAAACGGTATGGTACGGCCGCCGCCGCGGCGCCTCCGTTTACGGCAAAAAGGAGATCTCTTATATTACCTGCGAAACCGATTAACGAAAGGAGCCGAAAAGGATGGCGAAGGTAAAACGCTTGCTGGCCGCGCACAGGGTCTTTTTCGGCTTGTTCGCTTTTCTTATCGTTTATGAGATTTTGGTTGGGAACCATCTTGCGCCCTGGCGGGTCAACGAGCATTTCATCACGTTTTATGCCGTTGATTTCGGTTTGGGCTTCTGTTCCCGTTTCCTGCCCGGTGCGGTCTACCGGCTGCTGTTTCGCGAAACGTCGGTGAAAACGGCCTCCCTGTTTGCCGGCGTGCTTCTTCTCGTTTTTTTTATCGTTTCCTGCCTTCTGCTGGAAAAACTGATTCTGCACACGCCGAAGGAACACCGGCTTGTGTGCCTGTTCTGTGTACTGCTGTTCCTTACGGGGCCGGCAAGCGTTTCCCTGTTTGTCCGATGGCTCGGCGTTCTGGATTTTTATTGGGTGTTTTCGGTCCTTTTGTTTTTCGTGTTCCTTTCGTACCGGCGGCTGTATTTTCTGCTGCCCCTGCCTTTCGTGCTCTGCTGCTTCGTCCATTACGGCTCCATGGTATGCTATATCCCCATGATGGCGATCCTTTTGCTGTATAAAGCCTCCGTCGTGCCGGAGAAGAACGAAAAAAAATATTTGCTCGCCGTGTTTTCCGTCAGCGTAGTGCTGGCGATCTCCGCCGCCGCGTATTTTATACTGTTCGAAAAACAGAACCTCGTTTATCCCGTAGAGGAATTCAACCGCATCCTGCTGAGCCGCGGCGCGAACTATACCTATTATTACGATTACGATCTCTACCGCGTTGCGGTATCCGGAACCGGAGAGATCGTGAGCATTGATCCGCAGCAGAACCTTCCGTTTTTCGCGCATATCCTGCAATCGGTCCGCACGCAAATCCAAACCACCTTCGGCGAAGGATTCAAAAGCGGTGATATGCGGGAGCTGGCCTTTGCCGGGCTCGGCCTGCTGCCGGTGCTTGCCGCGGCAGCCGTTACCCTGCCGGAGCTGTTCCGTTTGCCGGAGCGGAAAAACGGCCTGCGAACCTTCTCGCTGCTGTTGCTGCTGCCGCTGTTTCTGCTTACGCTTTTGTTCGGCACGTTTTTTTCCACGGATACGTTCCGCTGGCTCACGCATCTGATTCTGCCGCAGTTTGCGGTACTGCTTTATGTTGCCTATTACGAGGGCGACCGTCTTTTTGCCGCGCTGAAGCGGCGGTTCTCATTCGTCTCTCCGCCTGCGGCCGTTCTGTTTCTGGTTCTGTTCGCCGCGCTGGCGCCGTCTGAATAAGGAGCGCAGCCGATGAAAAAATATTTCCTCGTTCCGTTGTTCTTTATATTCTGGTGTGTATCCGCCCTATTTCGAGAACCGTCGGAGTTGATCCCGGTTGCTGCTGCTGCGGCAATTCTGTGCCTGATATCTCTGCCGCGCAGGCGTGTGCTTTGGTTGTGCGCTGCGGCTGCCGTGGCGGTATGCGTGAGCGTTTATAACGTGCAGTTCCTGCTGCGCTGCGTACCTGCGTTATTGCTGGCGTTTGCCCGCGGCAAGGCGGAACGGGAGGGGACTTCCGGCACGAAAAAAAGCAATGCCCGGCCCGAAGGGGTATATACCGCGGTTATTTTCGTTTTTCTGATCGCGCTTGCCGGGTTGATTTCGGATATCGTTTCCGCCGCGCGTGTGCCCCGCGCAAACGTGCCCGGCCGTTTTTATTGGGTATTGTTTGGTATCGTTTTGTTCTTCGCAGGTTCCGTTGTCGCAGGGGGGCGTGCTGTCGCCGTCCCGAAAAGCAAAATGCGCGCAGCCGACCGTATCCTGCGCGGTTCGTTTTTGCTGATCTATATCTGCGGCGGCGTATGCGCGCTGTGTGCGGCCGTCGGGTGTCTTATGAACGAGAGGGCCGATATGTATTGTACGGCGTTTTCGTGGTTGATCTTTCTGGCTGTTCCGGCCGCAAACGGCGATCCCGTGCTGTCGGACGCATCCGCGCGTCTGCGCGGCGCCGCGGAGAAGCTGTTTCCCGTTTCGGAGTGATTATTTATGTATCTTATCGTAGGCGCCGGTTTTCTCGGCGCGTATCTGATCCGGTATCTTTCGGCGCATACTGAAGCGCCGATCGTTGCCGCCGTGCGCGACCCGGCGGCTGCTTTGCCGTTCCCCGGTGTGCGCTGCGTGCGGTGCGACGTTACAAAGGCCGCACAGGTGCGCCGCCTTGCCGAAGCATGCGGGGGAGAACCGCTTACCGTGTTTTATTTTGCCGCGTGCCATAACGTGGATTATCTGTACTTACACGCCGAAGAGGGTCGCCGCACCAATCTGGACGCGCTCTCCCGCTTTCTGGATACGGTTCCCGGTATCGAAAAATTCTTTTTCGCCTCCACGGACTGTGTTTACGGCGAAAACCCGCCGGATATTGCAGCGTTCAGAGAAACAGATCCCTGCCGCCCCGTAAACGAATACGGCCGCCAGAAGCTGGCGGCGGAGGCGATCGTTCACGCGCACGGTTTTACTGCGGTAAGGTTTTCCTATATGCTGGGGCCTTCCCTGTTGCCGAAACGTCATTTTTATGATACAATATATGAAAAGCTCTCCCGCGGGGAGCCGGTGGAGATGATCGACGGCATGGTACGCTCGGCGCTTTCGTATGAAACGGCCGCGTCGCTTTTGGGGCGGCTGGCTTCGCTCCCCGCCGCCCGTTTGCCCGATACGGTAAATCTCTGTTCCGGCGGGGAATACAGCAAATACGATCTCGGTTTGCAGATCGCTGCAAAAGCCGGAGCACCTGCGGCGTTGGTGCATAAAATCACCGAGGCCGAAGCCGCGCCTTTTTTCAAAGACCGACGTGCTTCCCGCAGCGTGATGGATAACACGCGGCTGAAAACGCTGCTCGGCGTCAACGAGATCCATCTGGAGGTATAAAATGCTGATAACCAAAACGCCGTTCCGCGTTTCCTTTTTCGGCGGCGGCACGGATTATTACGATTATTACGTAAACTACGGCGGCTGTGTTTTATCCACCACCATTGATAAATACTGCTATCTCTCCATGCGCGATCTGCCGCCGATCTTCACCTACAAGAGCCAGTTCACCTATTCCCGCATTGAGCGGTTCAACAGCGCCGACGAGGTGAGCCACCCTCTCGTGCGGGCGGCGCTGCACTATATCCCGATTGAACGGCTTCAGCTTGCTTACGACGCCGATCTGCCGGCAGCCTCCGGCATCGGCTCCAGTTCTGCTTTTGCGGTCGGGCTGCTGCAGGGCCTCCACGCGATGAGAAACGAGTATCCGGACCGGATGACGCTGGCGAAAGAGGCTATTTATCTGGAGCGCGAGATGTGCCGGGAATCCGGCGGCGTGCAGGATCAACTCGCAGCCGCGTTCGGCGGGTTGAACCGGATGGATTTTACGGCGGAGGGCTTTCGCGTTACGCCGGTGCCGATCTCCGAAGAACGGAAAAAAGAGCTGCAGAGCCGGCTGATGCTGTTGTTTACGGGCTTTACGCATTTTTCCGGCGCGGTGGCAGAGGAACAGAAAAAAAATATTCCGTCCACGCTGAAACAGCTCGATGAGATGAAGGCCATGGTGGGCCTTGCCGAGGATATTCTGAAAAACGGCGATCTGGATGATTTCGGGCGGCTTCTGCACCATACGTGGGAGCTCAAGCGATCTCTCTCAAACCGGATCACCAATTACGAGATCGATCTGCTCTATGCGCGGCTGAAAAACGCCGGCGCGCTGGGCGGAAAGCTGCTGGGCGCGGGCAGCGGTGGCTTTATGCTGCTGTTCGTTCCGCCGGAAAAACAGTCCGCGATCCGCGAGTGCTTTTCGGAATTCCGATTCGTTCCCTTCTCCTTCGAAAGCGGAGGCACGGGATTCTTATACGTAAACAACGCGGAGTAGCGCGTTTTGCCTTGCATCTTCAGAAAGGAGTGCTTTCGGTGTGAGAGTTCTTCTCGTCAATCCACGGGCAGATATGTCAAACCGTGCGGTCACATTGCCGCTCGGTCTGCTTTCGATCGCTTCATATCTGTCCGCAAACGGGCATCAGGTCCGTTTGTTCGACAGGGCCGTGGAGATGCAGTCGCTTTCGGATCTGACCAAGGCGTTTCAGCCCGAAATCGTCGGGGTTTCGCTGATCTCCTATAAATCCATCGACGATGCGATCTCTGTTTCCGAATATTATAAGCAGAACGGCCTGCCGGTAATCTGGGGCGGGCCTACGGCTTCGTCGCTGCCGAAGGCCGTTTTTAAAAATGAGTGTGTCGACGCCATCTCCGTGGGCGAGGGCGAAGCCACGTGGCTGGAGCTTGTGAACGCCTACGCCGCCTCCGATAAGCCGGATCTTGCATCCATTCCGGGGCTATCGCTGCGGGACGGAAACGGCGGCGTTATATTTACACCGGACCGTCCGTTTATGGATCTGTCGCTCCTGCCGGATACCGACTGGAGTTTTGTTGAAGTGGAAAAATACTTTCAGTCGTCTTATGGCTGCAAACGGATGCTTTACCTCTATTCCGCCAAGGGCTGCCCGTTCAGCTGCGTTTTCTGCTACAACAAAGAGTTTCACCGCTGCACCTACCGCAAGCGCCCCATCGAGCCGCTTCTGCGCGAGATCCGGTATCTGGTGACCGAGCACGGTATGGACGGCGTATATTTCGCCGATGAACTCTGGTGCCGCAACACGCGGGAGATGCACGAGATCTGCGATGCGCTCGCCTCTTTGCGGCTTGATTTCGTTTGGGGCTGCCAGACCCGGATCGGCATTTTCAAGCAGGAAGATTTCGAGTATATGTTCCGCTCCGGCTGCCGCTGGGTGTTTTTCGGGGTAGAGAGCGGCTCAAAGCGGATCCTCGAAAAAATGAACAAGCGGCTGGCTTACGATAAGGTCGTGCCAACCTTTGCCGCCTGTAAAAAAGCGGGCATCGTGGCCATCGGTTCCTTTATTGCCGGGTTCCCGGAGGAAACCGAAGAGGATCTCCGCCAAACGGTGGCCATGATCGAGCAGCTGGATACCACGCTCATCAACCTGAATTTCTTTATCGTTATGCCCGGTTCCGATATTTATTACCGTTTGGTGGCGGAGAGCCGCTATCCGGAGATCACCGATCTCCACCGGTTAAAGGATGAGGATTTCATGCTGCTTCTGGACCATAATTATTCCGAGGTCCCGTCGATCGATCTTCACGTGGTTCAGTCGTGGTATATGTGGCGTTCGTTTTCATCCCACAATATCAATGTGGGCAATAAGAAAACTTCTTTTACGAAAAAGGTGGTTTCGGATGCGCTCCGTTCCGTTTTCAGCGGCCGTTTGAAGGGGCTGTTTCTTTCCGCATGGTACGCCGGAAAAGAGTTTCTCACCATTGCCTGGTATGCCCACGCCTACCCGAAGATCAAAAAGAAATACGGAATCCGCAAAAGATGAACGTGCGGCCGCGGCAGGCCGTACGGAAAAACGAAAAACCACGGCAAAGGCTTTCTGCAACGGAAAGCGCAGCCGTGGTTTTGAATTCTGTGCTGAAGTATCGGGCGCAGCCGGAGCCGCCGGCTTCCGGGTTTCGGTATGTGGCGGGGTATGCGGTCAGTCCTGATCTTTGTAATCGTCGATGCCGGGAAGGTTTTCGAGAGAATCGGAGACCTTCAGCAGCCCTTTATCTGTGATTTTGTAAAAGATCTGGAAGTTCTTGTCGGTGATCCGGCTGTCTTTGTCTGCGATTTCATTAAAATAATCGGGATTGATGATAACGTTGGCAAGATCCGGGTTTTCTATGTTCGGCGAATACACAACGAATCTGCCGTCGGGGTCGCTGTAAATGATCCGCATTTTCAGATTCGCGTTTTCAGCTTCGGTTTGCGAAAGATCTTCCGCAGACGGCTTCCATATGAAAACGTCGTCGGAAACGGCTTCATACGCCATTCCCTGTATGAAGCCCGGTTCAATATCGTACAGCATTCCGAGCGCAACGTCCAGAATCCATCCGTCCGAAAGCAGAACCATCATCAGTACGCTGTTATCCGCGTTTCCCAGGGCGTCCAGATGATATGCCGTAACCGCATTTCCGGTGAAGCTTGCCGGTTCAATCGTATGCGTGGGGTCGGAAGGTTTGTCGTTTCCTTTACAAGCCGTAAGCAGCGCCGCAAGCAGCGCGGCAACAAGGAGGATTGCGATGATTCTCCGTTTCATAAATACCGTCCCTTCTTTGAATCGTCAGTAAGATGCGTAAATATATACGGTACAGGCGTAAGATCCGATCAGGACCAGCGCGGCAAGCGCCTGTTTCCATTTTTTGTTCACTGCCCTTTTTGCCGCGTCCGTGAGCAGCGGCCCCTCTTCTTTCAGCACCGTAAACAGCAGCATGAAATTTGAGAACCAGCAGGCGCCCGCCCAGCGGGACGTATCGGTTGAGATCACCATTGCGGCGGCGAGGGTGAGCGGCTGCAGCAGAAACACGAGATAGGGGAGCCGTTCCTTTCCCCGCTTTTTTTTCAGGATCATACACCAGAGACATCCGATGAGCCCGAACACGGGAAACGCGGAGAGCGCATACAGAATATGCGACAGAGGGCTGATCAGCCCGAGCGAATAATTGACCAGGAATTTTACGAAGTCCAGGGGGGCGGAGTAGTTTATGCCCTTATAATCGCCGTAGATATAATAGGTGAAATATTCCTCAAACAGCCCCCAGCCGTGGATATCCGTAAACTTCGCGCTCATGTAGTCGTAAAGCTCCTTGGCGTTCATCCGCGTATGGTATTTTGAGAAAAACACCAGATACACGGTAAGCGCCGCGCTGCCCAGCACCGTAAAACAGAAGATCGCCGCGCGCAGTTTTCGGCCCTTTTCATTTCTGATAATATAATACAGCTCAACGGAAAGAATCAGGGTAAGATACGCCAGCACGAACTGGTAGTGCAGAATAATGCCCGTAAAGCAGATCACCGGCGCCAGTACGTAAGCGGCTTTCGTATCCGCAACGTAAATATACAGAATCGCAAGAATCAGGTTATAGGTGTCGAGGATGCCGAAATTGATCACGTTCGGAATCACCGTATGGTGCGAGAGGGCAAACAGAAGAAACAGCACGCACAGCAGAGGGCTGCGGTTGAGCCACGCTTTTTTGAACGCCAGCGCCGCCAGCACCGCCTGCGTGATCAGGGAGATCCACAGCACCGCGTGCGTGATGTGAACGATCAGCGCCATCGAAACCTTTTTGGTGAAGAGCGAGATCACGTGCCCGACCAGCGCTCTGGAAACAAAGCCCACGCTGTAATCGATCAGATAAAACTGCGACATCCGCGTAGCGTAATACGGGAAATTATCGAACAGGTATTGGTACCGCTGGATCGAATAGGTAAACAGCATCAGCCCCAGCATCAGCACGGCGATCAGCGCGGCGCTCCATTTGTAACGTATAAACGTATCCAGCAGCCGGCAGGCCCGGCTGAAGCGCTGTTTTTGCCATGCGGGATCCCTCGCGGTGCTTGCGGCGGAACGGATCGCATTGCCGATCTTCTGCAGAAGCATCCGACATTTCTGAAGGGGAGTCGGTTTTCGGTTTTTTTTCTTTTTCTTCTTGCTCATAGATCAGTTCAAAAAGGTCTTCACGGTGTAAAGCGCGATAACGTACCCGGCGATCAGCACCGCGATCATCGGAAGAATCACCGGCAGCTTCTGCAGTCGGCGGGCCGCTTCGGCCATGATCTCGCCGTCGTGTTTTTCGGCTGCGGTCAGAAGCGCGAAGTGTGAGAAGAGCGCGGCGCATGCCCAGCGCCCGGTATCGGTTGAAACGATCGCCGAAACGGCGAACACCAGCGGCTGCAGCATAAAAAGGAAATACGCGAACCGCATCCCTTTTCCGCTTTTTTTCATTGCGCATATCCAAAAATATTCCGCCGCCGCAAAAAACGGGAGCAGCGCGGCCAGATAGTGAAGAATCATATTCCGGTTCAGTCTGTCTAATGCATACCGGAACAGAAAGCTTACGGTATCCGCCGGGGCGGAATAGTTCATGCCGTTGTAATCTCCGTAGATGTTGAAAAGAAAATAATCGTCGTACAGGCCCCAGGTTTTGTAATCGGTAAATTTTTCCTGCATGGCGGCAAGCAGCGTGTCTGCGTCTATGCGTATGTGTTTGGCGGAAAAGAACACCAGATATACCGCGGCGGCGCCGGTCAGAATTACGGTCATACATAAAGATACCGTACGAAGCGCGCGGCCGTCTTTTTGTTTTATTATCCGGTAGAGCTCCAGCGTGAGGATTACCGGCAGAAAGGCCAGCGCGAAATGGTAATGGATGATAACGCCGGTTACGCAGATCAGCGGGGTAAGGAAGGGTGCGGCGCGCGTATCCGAAATATAAACGTAAACGATCGCCAACAGCAGGTTGTATACGTCCAGAAACCCCAGATACAACATCATCGGCACTACCGTGATCGGAGAGGCCGCAACAAAAACGCATAAGGCCGCCAGAATGCGGTTCCCTTTCAGAAAGGCCTTTCTGAAAACCGCGGCGGCGAGCGCCGCCTGCAGCGCCAGCGACAGTATCACCGCCGTGCGGGAAACGGCAAAGATCAGCGAAAGGGAGACCTTGTCGGTAAACAGCGCCACGATCTGCCCCACCAGCACGCGGGAGAGGAACCCCACGCGGAAATCGATAAGATAAAACGGTATGGCAAAGGCGAACGAAAGCGGAAAGGTTTTCGTAAGGTAGGCGTGCCCGAACAGAAGATACGTTGCATACATCAGAAGCAAAAACAGCGCCGTCAGCACCGCGCAGCTCCATTTGCAGCGCAAAAAGCGCGCGGTTTCCCGTTCCGCGGCTGCGCAGGCCGTCCGCACGGCGGCGGCAGTGCGTTCCATCCGGCCTATGGCGCGCCCGGTGTTGTCCGTAACGGCGTTTCTGATTCCGCGCAGACGCTTTTGCGCGGCGCTCTGCGGCGGCGCTTTCTTTTTCTTTTTGCTCATGGAAACTCCTTTTTACGCTTCTTTATTATCTTACGATATAACGGCCGAAAAGTCAACCGTAAAGGCGCCTCCGCTCAGAGGTTTGCAGGGGTTTTCGCCGCTCTTTCCCGCCCGGCGCGGGAGAGAAGCCGGGTATTTCGCGGCGAAGAGCACCGCTGCGGCACAGAAATCCCTGCGTGAGGGCACCTTACGGTTGCATTCCTGCAGGGAATATGGTATACTTTTTACCGTACGGAGGAGAGAAGCATGCCCGCACTGAACAAAAAAACGGTATATAAAGATCTGATCGCAGCCGCCGCGTTCATCGTGGTTTTTTTCTGCATGGGCTTTACGCAGCGGTTGGGCGTCGGGCTTGCCGACGAGCAGTTTTATCATACCATTGTAAAGCGGCTCCTGGAGGGGGACCGGTTGTTTGTGGACGAATGGCATTTATCGCAGATGTTTTCGCTGATCCTGATTCTTCCCTGCAAGCTGTATCTCCGTGTTTTCGGCGGCGCCGACGGGCTGATCCTCGCAATGCGCCGGCTGTTTCTGGTATACGAGCTGCTTCTCGGCGGATACGTTTACCATAAGCTGAAAAAATACGGCCTCCCGGCGCTTGTTTTTGCGCTTGCCGTATGCGTCTTTTTTCCGTATTATACGTTTACTTATTATACCTTTGCCGTCAACGGGATGGTTTTTATTCTGGTTACGGTGTTTGCCGCAAAAAAACCGCCCAACGGGTTCGTTCTGGCGCTGCTCGGCGCCGCTCTGGCGCTCACCGTTCTGGCCGAGCCGATCCTTTCGGTGGCTTATTTCGCGTTCAGCGTACAGGTGCTGGTGCTCTGGATCCGCAAAAAGAAAGGGCGCGCGCGCGAGCATAAGGCGGCGGCCTTCCCGACGGTACGCACGTGGTGCTTCCTTACGCTCGGTATCATTCCGGTTTTTGCCGTGTTTGCCGGCTGGCTGTTTTATTCTTACGGCATGTCTTTTGCGCCGCTGCTGAAGGGGATCCCGGAGCTGTTTACCGGCACGGAGTATTCCTATGACCTGAATTATGAATTAAACAGCGTTTACCGCGTCGGCATCAAACTCGCGGAGGCTCTCAGGTATTGCGGATACGTGCCGCCGGTCCTTACGGCGGTCGCGGCTGCCGTGATTCTGATTCTGCGGCGTGCAAAACCGGAACTGCACCGGAACCCGCGTTTCCGGCTTGCGGCGTTTCTGCTTTTGTGCGTCTGTCTCACGGCGGCGTACCTGTTTGCCTTGCGTACGGTATACGTTGAAAAGCGTTTCAACGAAACCGCGGTGGATAACATCGGCATGCACGGGATCTTTCTTCCCGTATTGCTGTTTGCGGCGGGCGGCATTGCGCTTGCAAAAGATCCCCCGCCGATCTGCTTTGCCTTTTTCCAAACCGGGTGCTTCGCCTCGGCGCTGGTGGATCTTTCCTCCGATAACTGCGTTTGCTACGGCGGCGTGATCACGCTTCTGCCGGCCTCGCTCTGTTTCTGTTCGCTGGCGGGGGAATTCCTGTGCCGCCCTGCATGCCGGCAAAACGAAAACGCGCCCGAAGCAAAACAAAAAAAGCGCGCCGCAGATCAGGCGCGGCAGGCGCTGGTGGTTGCGGTTTCGGCCGTATCGGCTGCGTGCGTGCTGTTCTGGTCCGGCAAAACCTTCGTGAAGTGCGGGCTGCTTCCCGCCGTGGGTTATCTGCAGTCGCAAAAAGAAGACCGTCCGGTTCTGGAGCGGATGGAATCGGGGCCTTTCCGCGGGCTGTACGTTTCCGTCGCGGTCAAAGAGATCTGCGGCGCCACCGGGCGTGATATGGAAACGGTGCGCGGCAAGGGAAATATATACGTGGATTCCCTTTGCCCCATGACATATCTTTACGCGGAAAACCGCATGGGCAGCTACAGCTCGTTCTGGGTGGAAGAAGATCTTCCCGCGCGGATGCTTCGCTTTTGGGAGCTGCATCCCGAAAAGCGGCCGTCCGTGATCTACGTTCCGTATTATGAATTTATGACCGTAAGCTTTTTCGACAGGCTGATTGTAAAAGGGCTGTTTTCCGCCGGCGGCTCCGCCCGGTCGCAGTCGCTCAACGGCCGGCTGTTTTATGAAAAAGCAGAAAAACGGCAGCAGGCGGAGCGGTTCAAAGAGATCTTTGATTGTGAGATCACACAGGGGGAAGCCGGCTACATTCTTTACGTGATTTCCTGAAACGTTTTATCCGGAGGGCAGGCGGCAAGCTATGGCAAACGAAAAAAGCAGGCTGAAAACCGAATATTTTTATTATAACCTTGCCGCCGCGCTGCTGGGGGCGGCGCTGTTTGCGTTCCTGTTTCTCACGGCGCGTTACGGCGTCCCGTCCGTAGACGAGGCGGATTACTGCAATCTCCGTTTTCTGCAGGGGGATATTCCCTTTGTGGAGTGGTGGGATCCGATGCAGCTTTTCTGGCTCGCCATGGCGCCCGTGGTGGGGCTGTATAAGCTCGCAGTGGGTTCTACGGACGGCATTCTGCTGTTTATGCGGTATTTTTATCTTACCGTTGACGCGTTGTTTTACGTGTTTATGCTTCGCAGGCTGCGCGCTTACCGCCCTGCCGGTCTCGTTGCCGCGCTTCTGTTCTGCGCCGCGGCGCCGCAAACGCTGTTTGCCGTGTCCTATTTTTCCGTGGCGGCGTTTTCCTTTTTCGCCGTGTGCCTGCTGCTGATCGCCGATCGTAAAAAACAGCGCCCGTGGGTTCTGGTTCTGTTCGGCATGGCGCTTGCCGTCGGGATCATGTCGGAGCCGACGCTTATTATTATATACATTATATATATAATAGCCGTTTGCATCCGGGAACTGCCGAAAAAGAAGCCGGCCTTTCTCAAGGCCTACGGTTTCGTTCTGGAGAAACGCAGCGCCCTGTGGCTTACGCTCGGCGCGTTTCTCGTGTTTGCGGCGCTGATGGTCTTTTTGCTGGCAAAAGGAACGTTCTTCCGGCTCGGCGAAATGCTGCCCAGGCTGTTCGGCGGCGTAAAATATAACGGAGCCTCTCTGTTCAGCACCGTAAAGCTGAAAGCGGCGCTCCGGTATTACGGCGCACCTGCCGCGATCGGTTTTGCCGTATTGCTGGCGGCGTCCGTCGCCGTATATTTCCTGAAGCCGCCGCCGTGGGTAAGGCTGTTGCTGTTCGCCGCTTCCTGCGTGCTTGCGGCGTTCTGCTGGGGGCGGATCCTTTACGGCGTTTTTCTGGCAAAAAACAAAGACCTTGTTTATTATATCAATTATCATGAACTTCTGATCCTTCCGTGCGCCTTTCTATGGTATTTTCTGGGCGAAAAAAAAGACCCGCGCCTGTTTGCGCTGTGCGCCGCGGCGGGGCTGTATTCGGCGGCGGTGGATCTTGCCTCTTCCTCGCTGCTCGGTACGGGCGGCTGGCTCGCGCTGTTCCCTGCGGCGGAATGCTTTTTCCGGCTTGCGCGCGAGGCGGCGCTGCTGCTGAAAAAAGAGGCGCCCGCAAAGCCGGTTGCCGTTTGCCGCGCCGCCGGAGGAGTCGCCGCAGTGCTGGCCTGCGTGTGCGGCGTTGCCCTGGTTGCGTGGCAGGGCGCGTTCGTCGGGCTTGAAACGCTGAATTCCCCCATCGAGCACTATATCGCCGCCGGGTTTGATGCTTCGGGAGAGGCCTACGCCGCCGAACTCACCGCTGGTCCGTTCAAGGGGATCGTTACTACGCAAAAGATCGCGGCTATTTATTCCGTCGCGCGCGCCGATCTGGATCAGATCAAAGCCGAAGCCGAGGGCGGCCCCGTGATGATCTACGGCTTTACGCCGTTTGCCTATCTGTATCTGGACCTGCCCTACGGTACGCACGGCGCGTGGTACGACGGGGATCTGGACCGTACGCTGGCGTATTGGGAATTCTTTCCCGAAAGAAAACCCCGCTGTGTTTATTTTCCGCTGTTTGATAATCTGTATTGGGTAACGCTGAAGGATCTCTCAAATACGGCTTCGCGAGACTCTCTCGTGAG
>JAEEGL016530666.1_pt1 | contig 16723 bp, 12 predicted proteins | sample 9134231 | NCBI WGS metagenome assembly JAEEGL01 (sample SAMN16246548, study PRJNA631951) | gut metagenome | biome: gut microbiome; feature: rumen; material: fiber-attached | host: Bos | place: Iran: Karaj | collected 2018-10 | reverse complement strand
TCACACAGTTCTTCGCATCATTCGAGCAGCAGAAGTCATTCAAGCCATTCATCAGGCCATCATGGCTCTTCTGTTTTTTCTTCGGGAAGCAGTTACCGGAGCAGCTTACCGGTGCTCCGCAAGCGTACTTCGCAGCCGTATGGATGGAACAGTGCGGCGCATGGGGCAGTACGTCATTTCATTTGTTCGTCGCATGATTATGATTATTATCCACAGGGCTGGACAGCGTCAGACGGTCGTTCATTTGAGGAAGGTTACTATGACGAGAACGGTCAGCATTATAACAATATGGTCATGGTCGGCGGTACTACGGTGCTGAAGTGCGAATTTTGCGAAAATCGCATGGTGTATCAGTGGAAAGAAGGGGCAATACCCGTCTGCGATAAATGCGGAGCCCCATTTCAGATCGATATAACGGATAAAGAAAAAACAGCGTATGGCAGCGGTGTCAGAAACAACACAGGTTTTAAGAGCGTTTTATCCCAAACACCATTTATCGGTAAGATCGCTATAGCAACATTTTTATTATGTATTTTATTGCCGTTTTTTGTTATTGCTGCCGTATTGTTTTTGAGTTTTAATTCAGGCAGCAGTCCGGCCGAAACCAGAAAAGCGGAATCCGTAAAGAACTCCGTTTATGTGGAGGAGATAGGCAGAACCTGTTATCTGGATGGTGAAGACTGGTATGACAATCAGACAAAATGCTGGTTTTATTATAATGATACCGTATCACCATATCAGTGGCAGTACTGGTATGAAGGGATATCTTCCGACTACGGTGATTACGGTTGGATGGAATATGATATGAGCGAAGGAGCATGGTATATCGAAACAGACGACGGTAACTGGGTACACCTGCCGGGGAATTATGACACAAAGAACCTTTGGCATATGACGGATGAATATGTTAACTCATACTGAGGTATAGATCTCTCCTCAGCTCAGCTTCTTCATGAATATCCACTTATGTGTGCCGATCTCATATCTTAACTGATAGAGCATCTTCGTCTCATCGATCAATGAAGCACAGGTATAGATGATGGATCCGCCCTTTCCTATGGTCATTTCCTTTTTGGCATGTATCTCATCTACATTTACCGTAACGAGCTCGTGTTCGCCATTCTCATAACGGAAGCGGATAGGGGTTATATCGCCAAGCGTTGATGTCACGGCTATCAATTGTATCGGATAATTTGCTTCGGTTTCCATTTTATGCACCTATTAAAAGAGTATTTGGAAGACATGCCCTGTCATCGATATAATAGTCACATGTGATCTTCCTTGAATTATTGCCATACAGTTCAACTATTTCCGGCAGGTTATCATTTATTGCATCAAATTCAAGCTGCTGGTCCCTGCACCAGGCTATAGCAAGATCAAGAGCCTCACCGGCACGACAGGTCCAGAGTATTAGCTTGTTGCCTTTATTCTTAAGATCTTTAAGCTGTTCTATAAGCGGAACGTTGGGTTCTCCGACATCCGGCCATGTTCCAAAGCTAAGAGTTCCGTCAAAATCAACTGCGATTATCTTATTGTTTTCCATGGCAGCCTCCCTTCATAAAAACGAACAGATGTTTGTAATATTATAATAGAACATTTGTACGGAAACATCAACCGCTAGATGTTGAGCGGAAGATACAGCCGAATACAAAATATAAGAATGTATGTTCGTATTATACTTAAAAATCTCGTGGTAAATGTCCCATACCATGGACAGAAAGACTGAATATAACCGCTGTACTTTGGCCGGATTCGTTCAAATGATGAATTTCCTTATTGGAACGGCCTGTTTTTGCGTGTGGACCGTTGTGAAGAACAGAAAATTGTTTTAAACTGTTTTTAATGACCTGTATTTAATTCGTTTTCCGGTGTATATAGGAGGTACAAAAAATGCTGGTTACATTAAAGGAAATAATGGATATTGCTGAGGAGAAAAACATTGCTGTAGGGTCTTTCAATGCATCCTGCCTTGAGGCCGTCGAGGCTGAGCTTGAAGCGGCAGAGGAACTTAAACTGCCGATCATCATGCAGTTTGCCCAGTGTCATGAGCCCTGGATCCCGCTTACGACAATAGGGCCGATCATGGTGGAGATGGCAAAGAAGGCAACCGTTCCTGTATGTGTACACCTTGATCATGGTGAGACTCTTGACTATCTACAGACGGCTCTTAAGATCGGTTTTACGGGAATAATGTATGACGGCTCGGTACTTGCTTATGAGGAGAACCTTGAGAATACCAAAAAGGCTGTTAAGATGGCAGGTAAATATGGGGCATCAGTGGAGGCTGAACTTGGTTCCATGGGAAAGCGGGAATCCGGTATGGGAAATGATGGTGCCGGCGTGGATGATGATACAAAGATTTACACGGACCCGGACCTTGCCGCAAAGTTTGTTGCTGAGACGAAGATTGATGCCCTGGCCTGTTCATTCGGAACCACCCACGGTATTTACCTTACCGAGCCCAGGCTTGATTTTGATGTTGTAAGAAATGTAAGAATGAAGACCGGTAACATCCCGGTTGTTATGCATGGCGGTTCCGGTGTAAGCACGGAAGATTATCATAAGGCAGTTGAGTCAGGTGTCAGAAAGATCAATTATTTCACATACATGGATAAATCAGGCGGAGCGGCTGTGGTTGACTATCTGAACAGTCTTAAGGAGGGTGAGCCGGTATTTTTCTCATCGATCTTTATGGCAGCCCGTAAAGCCATGAAGGAAAACGTAAAGTCTGCAATGAAGGTTTTTGCGGGAATTGAATGATCTGTCAAAGGAAGGGGTAATAAACAATGGAAAAAAAGAATATGACATTTGCGCTTGCTTTTTGTAACAGAGGTTTTATGCCCGGTGAACTTATTTACGGCGCCAGAGAGGATATGGTCAAGGCTGTTACGGAAGCCGGTTATAACTACATCGCAATGGATGCCAAGCTCACCAGATTCGGCGGGATTGAGACAAGAGATGAAGGTATGCTTTACGCGAAGTGGCTTAAGGATCATGACGGAGAATATGACGGAGTTATTTTCTCAATGCCAATATTCGCAGATGAGAATGGTGCGATCACTGCACTTCAAGATGCAGGCGTTCCGATCCTTATGCAGGCATATCCGGATGAAATCGGCAAGATGGATTTTGCCCACAGAAGAGATGCCTTCTGCGGGAAGTTCTCTGTAACAGATGTATTTACACAATACAATGTGCCTTTCACAGTTTTAAAGCCGCACGTCGTACACCCGCTTTCTGAAAAATTCCGGGAAAATTTAAGAGACTTCGCTGCGATCTGCAGAGTGGTAAACGGTATGAAGCGTTGCAACATTGGTTGTATCGGTGCGCGGACAACAGCTTTCAAAACTGTCCGGTTTGATGAAATTGCCCTGCAGAAATATGGTATCAATGTAGAATCGTTTGATCTGTCCGAGCTTGTGTTCAGAGTAGGAAAGCTTGCAGACGATGATGAGAAGGTTGTGGCTAAGAAGGCTTCTCTTGAAGCATACACAGATTTTACAAAGGTTTCTGAAGATAAGAAGAATACTCTCTCCAAGATCGCTGTGGTCATTGATGAATATATTGAAAGTTATCATCTGGATGCGATTGCACTTCGCTGCTGGAATGAGATGGAAGAAATATTAAGAGTCTGTCCGTGTGTACTGCTTTCAGAGCTTAATGACAGAGGCATCACGGCTTCATGTGAGATCGATATGTGTTCAGCGATCACAATGAGGGCAATGGCACTTGCTTCGGAGATACCGACAACTGTTCTTGACTGGAACAATAACTATGGTGATGATGAGAACAAGGTTATCCTTTTCCATTGCGGACCTGTTCCGAATTCGCTCATGACCACAAAGGGTGTGGTAACCAGCCATAAGATGTTCGATAAGACAGATGCAGGCTCGGGCTGCGGTACCTGCGAAGGAAGAATTGCTCCAAACGATATAACGATCTCAAATTGCCAGACAAAGGATGGAAAGATCATAGTTTATGCTTCAGAGGCCAGGTTTACGGATGATGTGATCGAAGAAGGTTTCTTCGGATGCGGCGGTGTTTGTGAGATACCTGATATGCAGAACAAGATGATAAGGCTTGCAAGGGGTGGATTTAAGCATCATACATCCATCGGAGTCGGTCATATGAAGGATGTTTTAAAGGAAGCGTTTACAACCTATCTCGGCTATGATTGGGTTGATATTGATTGATTTGGGAGCATAAATATGAAGATCGCAGGACTTGATATAGGAACAACGGGCTGTAAGCTGACGGTATTTGACGAAAACGGATCAGAGCTTGGGAAATCATATAGGGATTATCTTGTGCGAAGGAATGTGGGTGGTCATGAGATTGATGTAACAGCGCTCATGGAAGGAGTATTTGCCGTAATAAGTGATATGGCGCAAAAATATCCCGATATAGCAGGCATTGGCGTCACAAGCTTTGGAGAGACCTTTGTTATGACGGACGAGGATGGCAATCCGCTTGCCCCTGCGATGTTATACACAGATCCCCGGGGAAAGGAAGAATGCCGTGAGCTGGTTGAAAGACTCGGACTTGAGAAGATCGCCGGGATTACCGGAATAACTGCCCATGAAATGTACGGCCTTCCCAAGATCATGTGGAGAAAAAAACACGATCCGGAAATATATGAAAAGACAAGACACATATTCCAGATGGAAGACTATGTGGTATTCTCTTTAACCGGAAATGCTCAAATAGATTATTCGCTGGCAACCAGAAGTATGGCCTTTGATGTTAACAGTCTATGCTGGAGCGATGAGATGCTTGATGCGGCAGGCATAGATAAAGCCTTATTTTCGAACCCGGTACCGACTGGAACAGATGCTGGTATGATCACTGATAAGGCGGCAAAAAGAACAGGGCTGTCAAAGAATACTCACATTGTATCAATAGCGCATGACCAGGTGGCTGCCTGCGTTGGAGCAGGGGCCTTTGATGAAAATACGGCGGTAGACGGGGCCGGAACGGTTCAGTGGCTGACTCCTGTATTTGACGGGATGCCTGAGGCAGAGAAAATGATGCCGGGGAAATATGTTATTGTACCTCATGTAATCCCGGGAAAGTATGTGACCTATGCGTTTTCCTATACGGGTGGAGCCTTGATACAGTGGTGTACATCCAATCTTGCAAAAAAGGAAAGAGAGCTGGCAGAAGCAGAATCTCTCTCTGTTAATGAGTACCTCGAAAAGGAATATACCTGTAACAGACAATCCCTGGGGCTTGACCCCGAGGGACCTTCGGGAATGCTGATTTTGCCTCATTTCGCAGGTGCAGCTACTCCTTATATGGATATGGGTTCAAAGGGTGCGATCCTGGGACTGACCACAGACAGTAAGGTGAGCGACATTTACCGTGCATGTATGGAGGGTGTCACATATGAAATGTATTTAAACTATAAAAATGTGGTCAAGGCCGGGGCTAAGACCAAAATAATACATGCCACGGGCGGTGGCGCCCATTCAGCGGTCTGGATGCAAATGAAGGCAGATATGCTGGGGCTTCCCGTGATAGCACTCAGCACTGTTGATGCCGGGACGGTTGGTTCGGCAATGCTTACCGGAATAGCCATAGATGTGTTTAAAGATCTGGAAGAGGCAGCCGGTAAAATGGTAGAGAAAATAAAGAAGTATGAACCAAGGGCAGAATATCACGAGAAGTATATGGAAGTATTCGAACGATACGAAAAACTGTATGACGCAGTCAGGAGGTTAATGTAATGAACAGATATATCGGACATGACAGCCAGCTGTTTGGCATTGAAGAGCATCGGTTGATTGGTGGAAAGGGCGACGGGATGCGCCTTTACGAGGTAAATAACGGAAAGGGGCTGGAGCTTACCGTATCCCCGGACCGGAATGGCGACATTACAAGGCTCAGATATAAAGGAATCAATATGAGTTATATGAGCCCCTGCGGTTATGTGGCTCCGGCATATTATGACAGCATAGGCAGCAACTGGCTTAATTCCTTTACTGCAGGCTTTCTTACAACCTGCGGTCTTAATGGTGTAGGCACACCCTGCAATGATAACGGTGAGGACATTCCCCTTCATGGAAGCATAGCGAATACTCCGTGTGATCAGGCTTATTTTTATGAAGACAGCGAAGCAGGACAAAGCAATCTGGTGATCAAAACGATCACAAAAGATGAGACGATCTTTGGAAGAAAGCTTCGTCTTTTCAGAGAAATAAGAGTGTCTACGGAAGACAATAGCTTTTCGATCACGGATACTGTTGAAAATACAGGTGATAAGGTTGAGCCATTTGAAATTTTATATCATATGAATATGGGATATCCGCTCCTGGATGAGGACAGCATTATCTCTATCCCCTCTATAGAGGTAGTTCCAAGAGATGATCATGCGGCTTGTGATGTCGCAAACTGGATGCATATGGAAAAACCTGCGGCGAATTACCGGGAGAAATGTTATTATCACAAATTCGACAAAGCAGACACCACAGTATCCATTGAACAGCCAAAGCTTAACACAAGGCTTTCTATCTGTTTTGACTCTTCAAGTCTCGACGGTTTTGTAGAGTGGAAGATGATGGGCATAAGAGATTATGTTCTCGGATTGGAATGCGGCAACTGTTATCCTGATGGAAGAGATGTGATGAGAAAAACGGGCATGCTTAAATTCTTAGAGCCGGGAGAATGCAAAACATACAATGTTAAAATATCTATGTATTACGTATGACATGGGGACGGTTCTACTGTCTTATCAGACAAAAGAACTGTCCCCGTTGAGAACCTATAAGCTGTTGAAAACCAAATAGATTTACATATGATCACAGAATCAATCAAATCAGGCAACCCCATTTCGCCGGTGAGTCCATTGCAAATAAGAATTACACAATTTATAATTAGGAAGAGGATGATTCAGGATACGAAACTATAAAGAAAGATCAGGCGATATCAATTGATCGCCCGGGGATAGAATAAGGTAAGGAATACAGGAACAATGGACAGAAAGATAACAGGTACTGTATTGTTTTATACAATAGCATGCATTGTATATACTACTTCAATGAGCATGCTCAACAGGGATATAGCGGGAAACATAGAGGGTAGGCATATGTTTCTGTATATGCTTCAGCCCCTTACTCTCGCGGTGGGATTATTGCTCTATCCCTTCATAAGACAGACGCTTGGAATTCACGGTAAAGTCATTAAGGCACTGTCGGTGGTATCCGGAGTGATATATTCCGCCTGTATCCTGTCAGCAGGCTATATTGACAACTATACCGTTATCATTGCCATTATGATACTGGCCCCGATAACCACGGGTTACCTCGTCGGTATGGTGTATGTGCGCTTTACGCAACCGGAATATTAAGATAAACATATCGCATCAGGGCGCATGGAATGTAGTCCAAAAGTTTGGAGAAAAAGGGTGAAGAGACAGTGGAGCTGATTGCGGTTATTGTTTATGCGTAACGGTTTCGGTAATGGTCTTCCCTTGTCTTGGAGGAACTGTTTATGTGGGCATTTATATTTGGGGGAATGATAATCCTGGCGATCGCGGGCTTTGTTTTTCTGTGGACCAGGTTTCAGAAGTTCGGGATAGTAAACAGGCTTTCGGGTAACAGAAAATGGCTCAGGAGGCTGATAGCCCTGATCCCTATGTTCATCTTTGGCTTTTTTATATGGCTCGATACGGTAAATACCGTCATTGTTCTGGTTCATATGGCTGTTTATTGGGCATTGACCGAAGCGGTCGCATCTGCTGTAAAGAAGCTGAGAAGGAAAAACGGCGATGAAACAGACAACGGGAAGGAGACCTCAATAAAGAGTAACGGAGGTCCGTATATTGTCGGAATAATCGTGTTATGCTTTGAATTGCTTTATTTTTGTACAGCCATATACCTTAATTATCATGTATGGGAAAAAGATTATCAGCTTGGCACCGGAAAGGATATCGGAGCAGACCGGATCAGAATAGCACAGATAACGGATTCTCATTTGGGAACTACGTTTGATGGTGAAGGATTTGCCAAACATATGAGACGGATACAGGAGACGCATCCGGATATTCTGGTTATTACAGGCGATTTCGTAGATGATGACAGCATCCGTGATGATCTGATACGAAGCTGTGAGGCGCTTAAGGAGTTCGAGGCACCTCTTGGCAAATATTATGTTTATGGTAATCATGATAAAGGATATTACGGCCGGCGTGATTTTACGGCGGATGAAATGGAGGCATACCTTAAGGATGCAGGCGTTGAGGTTCTTAAGGATGATGTGAGGCTTATAGATGACCGGCTGTACATGGTCGGAAGAAAGGATGCCTCTGATGGCGGACGTGAGGAAATAAGTGAGCTCATGTCACCTCTTGATGCATCGAAATATACGGTCATTCTGGATCACCAGCCTACGGATTATGCTGCAGAAGCCGCAACGGGAGCAGACCTTGTCCTAAGCGGTCATACGCATGGAGGACAGACCATAGAACTTGCATTGGCGGCCATGCTCATGGGAGTCAACGACAAGACCTATGGTATCGAAACACGTGATAAAACGACTTTTATTGTGAGTTCGGGAATATCTGACTGGGCGATCAGGTTCAAAACAGGAACCAGATCTGAGTTCTGTATTATCGATGTGAGGTAGGGATCAGGGAACCAGGGGACGGCTCTCCGGTCCCTGTGTCTTTTAAACATAATATGATTCAGGGGTCAAAACTATACTTTTTATGATTAACAGATTGTTCCGTGCTTCGCACTCCCATAATCCTACCCACCATTCGCAATTTCGTGGTGCTAAGCTCCATTTCTTGCTCATATTGAGGCGAGTAATAAATCCTTGTCCCCACCATCAGGCAAGCTTGTGGTGTTGAAAGGCTTTTGCCCCTTTAATCATAATATTGAAAAAAATATAAGCCCATGTTATCATGTATAAGCTGATGGAAACCAAATAGATTCACATTTGATCACAGAATCAATCAAATCAGGCGACCTCATTTCGCCGGTAAGTCCATTGCAATTAAGAATCTCACAATTTATAATTAAGGAGGAAGATGAATGAAGAAAATTGACTGGCATTCAGGCTTCGTTAATGCGATGAAGCTTGAACTCCTGGCGAATGAGAATGACCTTGAATATGAGGATGAACATCTCATCGCAAACAGGGCTCAACGGATCGATCTGCTTATAATAAAGAAGATGCGAGCCGTTAAGATCGTAAACGAAGTGGGAGCCATATTCGACAAATATAACATAGTCGAATACAAGAGCCCGGAAGACAGCTTGACCTTAGGTGACTTCTATAAGATCCTTGGGTACACAGGAATATATCTTGAGGAACTTCATAAGTATGATGAATACGGCCGTGACGCCTTTACGATGACATTTGTTAGGCGAAGGAAACCGGTGAAGCTTTTTGAGCATCTCAAAAGAGATGGTCATGAAGTGATTCGTGTCAATAAGGGAATATACGAGATAAAGGGTCATCTGCCCTTTAGAACACAGGTGATAGTTTCACGGGAGTGGGATGACGAAGAAGCAGAGATACATACATGGCTCCGCAGCCTGACTAATGAGAGCAAAGGAAAGGAACTGGAGGGAATACTGAACAGCACCAGGAAATTAGATCATGAGCATAAGCGGTTTGCGGACGGAGTTATGAATGTATTTGCAAGAGCTAATGTAGAACTGATAAAGGAAGCTAAGGAGGAATCAACGATGTGTGAAGCCATAAATGAGTTGTTTGCAGAAGAAACAAAGAAGGAAAAAGAAAGAGCGGATGCGGCTATTAAACGTGTTGGAGAAGTAGAGACAGAACTTGGAGAAACCAAGACAGAGCTTGGAGAAACAAAGACAGAACTTGGAGAAACAAAGGCAGAGCTTGGAGAAACAAAGGCAAAGCTTGGAGAAACAAAGACAGAGCTTGGAGAAACAAAGGCAGAGCTTGGAGAAACAAAGGCAGAGCTTGGAGAAACAAGAACAGAGCTTGGAGAAACAAGAACAGAACTGGGAAAAACCAAGACAAGATTGAGTGAGGCTATGGCAAAAATCGATGAAATGGCAGAGCAGCTCCAAGACGCATTAGCAGAGATTGCCCGTCTTAAGGCTGCAAAATGAACAAGTGACTCCGGTCTCCCGGGTTCCAGTGAACCGGAGAACCGTCCCCTGGTTCCTTCAGCGATATCTAAATAGCCAAATTTGACAAGTAAATGACGGATATGATATCTTAATAGTAATATATGACTGATTAAATCTAATCGATAGGTTGCCGGTGGGTTGGCATGGCCGGATAGCATGCGTTGGATTGGCAAGTGGGATCTTAGTATGCGGGAGCAGTGTTTAAAAAGCAGATGGTGATATGAGAATAACGGGAAATGAAAACAATATTCTAATACTGAAGGAGCTGGGCGAGCGGATAAAAGATCTCCGTATAGCAGAGAATATGACTCAGAATGATCTTGCTGACAGGTCGGGTGTATCTGTCAAAACCATATGCCGGATTGAAAAAGGTGATAATCTGAGCATTATGAATTATCTTAATGTTCTTCGGGCATTGGGAATATTGGAGAATCTGCAGTTAATAGTCCCGGAAAAAAGAGTATCCCCCGAGGAATTGCACGAAAGGGGAAAGAAAAGGGAGAGAGTTTCGGCAAAACAAAAACGGCAGGCAACAAGACCTTTTAAGTGGGGCGATGAATTATGACCACAGCAGAAGTGTACCTGTGGGGGACCAGGATTGGATCCATATCGCAGGAAAATGTTTATGATATCCCTGTTTTTTCTTATGACAGGGCTTTTTTGGATTCGGGGATACAGGTCTCTCCGCTTATGATGCCATTGTCATCGCGCGAGTATTCTTTCCCTGCACTTAATAAAGAAACATTTCACACCTTGCCGGGATTGCTTTCAGACTCACTGCCTGACAGGTTTGGAAACCGGATCATTTCAAGGTATCTTTCATCACAGGGGAGAAGTATAGACGATCTTACAGCTGTAGAAAGACTGTTATACACAGGCAGTCGGGGAATGGGAGCATTAGAGTATGTTCCGGCTAAAGGATTTATTGAAAAAGGGGATGGCAGCATAGATATAAATGAGTTGGTAAAGCTTGCGTCAGATGTCTTAACCAACAGGGAAAATGTCCACATAAAAGAGAATGATGAGACCATGGCCCAGATATTGAAGATCGGAACATCGGCAGGCGGTGCAAGGGCAAAAGCCGTAATAGCCTGGAATAAAGAAACAGGGGATATCCGTTCGGGGCAGATACAGGCAGGAGAGGGATATCAGTATTATCTCCTTAAGTTTGATGATGTGGAGAATAATAAGGACAGAGAGGCAGCTCCCGATGAAAAGCCTTATACAAGAATAGAATATGCATACCATCTTATGGCATCTGATGCGGGTATATCGATGCAGCCATGTGAGTTATACAGAGAAAACGGAAGATACCATTTTATAACAAAAAGATTTGATCGTCTCGACGGAGGCGGAAAGCTTCATATGCAATCCTTAGGAGCTATGGCGCATTTTGATTATAACGATCCGGGCGCAAGCAGTTATGAGCAGGCAGCCTCAATAATGAACAGAATCGGCATCGGGCAGCATGAAATAAAGGAATTATTCAGACGAATGGTATTCAATATAATGGCAAAGAATAATGATGACCATGTAAAAAACATTTCGTTTCTCATGGACAGATCGGGAAAATGGAGTCTGGCTCCGGCTTATGATATTACATATTCCTATGATCCAAACAGCTATTGGCTGTCAAAACACCAGATGTGCGTTGCCGGGAAGAGAGAGGGGTTTGTTAAGGCGGATCTTATCAACGCCGGAAAATCAATGAATATCAGTAAGAATACTGCAGAAGATATAATCTGTCAGGTGGCCGATGCAGTGGAAAAATGGCCGCAGTTTGCAACCCGGGCCGAAGTTCCCGAACATCGTGTACTTGAGATCCAAAAGGAAATTGCAATTGAGGAAGATGCCATTGTGTCCCGTGGCAGAAAACGGCAGATCGGTTATAATATCTCAGCGAGAAAACCCCTTCCGACGTGAGGCGGTTGTGGGTGGTTCATTGAGCGATTATTGGAGGAGAAAAGAAATGAAAGGTACTTTGGGAAAGATCAAACTGACATTACTGATGGCATTGGCTGCAGCTGGCCTGATGATGGTGTTGCCGCAGTTTGTCATGGTCGCTCAGGCGGCAGGCGGCACGGTGGCCTTTACGGAAGGCGTCCTGACCATCAATGCCAATTGGAAGAGGGATATCGGAACGGAAGAGATCGTGATCAATGACAATAATGGCATTGCGTCCGCGGACTATGACGGGAATGCGCATACCCCTGTGATCACCGTGACGGATACCGGGAGGGGATCTGATCCTGACTACTATACACTGTCAGGGGTTGAAAGCGGCTCCGGGGATTATACCGTAAGCTATGAAAAGGACGGCATGCCCGTGGAAGCGCCTGTGGAGGCCGGGGAATATACCGTGATCCTGACCGGCGCGGGAGAGGACTATACCGGATCCCGGAGGATCCCGTTCATCATAAGGGCGAAGCTGGATAACCTGAAGGTATCCCTCACCGGCTGGACCAATGGGATGACGCCCAACACGCCACACGTGACGGGAAATACCGGGAAGGGCGCTGTCACCTGCACGTACTATACGGATGCCGAATGTGAGACAAAGACCACACAAGCAGGCGACGGCGCCGGGGAAGCCGGCGCTGTGCCGGGGAGGCCGGGGACTTACTATGTCAAAGCGACGGTTGAGGCGACGAAGTATTATCAAAAAGGAGAGGCCACGGCCGGATTTACCATCGCGAAAGCCAAAATACCGGGTTTTACGGTTGCCATGGGCAGCTGGCTCTATGGGGAGAGCCATCAGCCGCCTGCCTGTGCCGTCCCTTCCACACAATATGATACGTCAGATGTGTTTTACGAGGTGAAGAAGAAGGGGGATCCGGATACTTCCTATCAGAAGTTCCGGACCACATCGACATCCGGGGGGGAGTCCCTGGACCAGGTCTTAAGTGTTACGTGGGTTTATATCTATCTGGAAGCGGGGGAATATGTCCTCCGGGCGACCATCCCGGAAAATGACCGTAATCCGGATTATGCGGCGACCACGGCCCTGACCACCTTCACGGTAGGAAAGTCAAAGGCCCTGGTGGAGGTAAAAGGACCTTATCTGGAAAAGGACTATGACGGGACGGCAAGCGCCCTGACCGGAAGCGGCACGGGTGGGAGCACGGACAAATATACCTACACCTTAAGCATGGTAAACAACCATCCAAAGAATCAGTGGAATCAATTTAACCTGAAAAAGCTCTCCGTTTCCGAAAGCGATCCTCCCGCCCAGGTGTTCCGGACCGACCCGGGGACGAGCTACATGGGCCTTACGCCGGAAAACTTTATCAGTGCGGAGCCCAATTACGACGTGACCTTTGTCGTGGCGCGGGATGGATATGTGACCATCCATAAGGTGGAGATCGATACGGAAAACTCCGAAAATGCAAATCATTATACAAAGCTGATGACTGTCTCCGGCCTGGATCAGAATGGAAATTCCGCTGCTTCCTATACCGGCGAACCGGTGGCCGTTTCCGTGACGGATGCCGATCCCGGGATCGGCGCGGTGACGGTGAAATATGAGAAAAAGACAGGTGAGAGCACCTTTGACGAAGCAACCACACAGCCGCCGGTGAATCCGGGGACCTACCGGGTCACCCTGGACATAGCGGAGGGGAAGGATTACCGGGCAAAAAGCGGTATTGCTGCCGGCACCCTGACCATCGCAAAGGGAGTGTATCCCGGGATCAAGGCAGTCTCCTATTACGTGACGACAGATGATGTGATGACAGAGGGAGGCTATTCCGGCAGCGCAGCTCTTCCGAACCCGCCGGAGGGCGCTTCCTTCCAAACGCCCACGACGCAGGCCACCTGGCTTCAAGGCTGCGAGGTAAGCGGTGTGGACTTAAATTATCAGGTCGCACCACAGACGGAGGCCGGTTCGCAGGCCACCGTCACGATTCCCGTTACCGGGGCCGCGAATTATCAGGATTACGATGTGACCGTGACCATCGCCGTCAAGGCCGAAACAGAAACGTATGTTAACATCGAAGAACTGAATACGGGTGCGCACTGTACGGAAAAGAAGGTAACCTACGGGGATGATGCCCCGGCCTTCCGGTGTGAGGCGGCGAATGAAGGGCCGAACGGAAGCTTAACCTGGACCAGCAGCAACCCCGCAGTGGCGGAGGTGGATGCCGGCGGCAACGTATCCATTAAAGGAGTGGGGAAGACGCTGATCACAGCGGACTATACCTCCGATGAATATTTCGGAAGCAATTCCGTGTTGCTGACCGTGGACAGAAAGGTCTTGACCCTCACCGGCGTATCCGCAGAGGATAAGGAATATGACGGAACGACTGCCATGAAGGTGTCCGGCACCCCCGTGCTCTCAGGCCTCGCGGCAGGGGATGAAGACAAGGTGAGTATTGCTTCCGGTACGGCCACGGCTTCGGACGCGAATGTGGGTGAAGAGAAGACCGTAGGCTTTGCCGGCTTCGCCCTTTCCGGGGAGGCGGCGGGCAACTATACTCTGTCTGCCCAGCCGGCAAGCGTTACGGCAAAGATCACTCCCAGGAAGCTCCGGGTTTCCGGGATCACGGCGACAGAACGGGAGTATGAAAGGAATAATAAAAATGTCGAACTGAACTTTGAAAACGTCGTTCTCTCCGGCGTGCTGATGGTGGATGCAGACGCGGTCAGCCTTGTTACAGAGCAGGCGGCCGGGATCATGGCGGATGACCTGCCGGGCGTGGGCAAGAGCGTCTCCATCACGGGACTTGCGCTCGCCGGTACTGCGGAGGGAAACTACCAGATCGATCCGGACTGCCAAAAGACCACCGTGACCATTGGAAAGAGAAGCGCTATCCCGGAGCCGGAGCTTACGACAGAGGCCGAAAGTCTGCTTGGCAAGGCAGACGGGAGGATCAAGGGCGTGACGACGGCCATGGAGTACCGGCGGGACTACGGCTCTGCCGGCTATGGTCCCTGGACGCCCTGCCCCGCCGGAGATCTCTATCCTCTGGCGGCCGGAAACTATGAGGTTCGTTTTAGTGAGACCGATACGGATTATGCCTCAAACGCCCGGACCATCACCATCTACGAAGGCCCTTCCTTGGGAATGGTTGTTTCGTTCCGTTTTCTCGATGAAACAACAATACAGGATACCATTCCGGTAGAGTTGAACGTGGCGGCGAATGATGGGACGATCGTGACAGAAGTTAAGGGTGGTCAGGGGTACAGTGCTGAGATCGGCGGCCTCCACTACGGCACATGTTTTGTTGAGGCGTCCTATACCTATAAGCTACAGGATGACGGCGATCCGATCACAGCCACCGGCTCCGCCCAGGTTGAGATGCATGCCCAAATGGTGCAGTGTGAGATCATTCTGCCAAAGCCCGGAGGCAACGAGGCCAAAGTGGAGACAGGAAGCCTTGCGGATGCAGGACTGAGCACGGTGCAGGTGGATGGGAATGCGCTTGTGAAGGAAGCGCAGGAGCTGAAGGATGGGAACGGACAGCCCATAACCGATGCGGTCCTGAAGATGGAGATCACCTCCGGCGGAACGGAGGCTACTGTTACCAGCGGCACTGATGAAGAAAAGCAGGCAAAGAGCAGCATCCTGACTGCGGCTCAAACAGCTTACGGCGATACCGCTTCAGGCGGCTCCTCCGGCTCCACCAGAGCCTCCTTCTTCGAGGTCGATCTGAAAGTAATTCAGAAGGCTAACGGATCAGAGACGCCGATCACAGAGACAGGCAGGGTGATAGAGCTGGTTCTGCCCTATGACTTTACGGGCCGCTTTGACGTGCTTACCTGGAGATATCATGATGGTTCTGCACAGGCATTTAACAGACTGAGCCAAAGACCTGCCGGAACAGAGCAGGATCCCTTAAAAGACCGGACCTGGTTCCCGGATGTTGAACACGGCAGAATATATATCTATACAAGCAAATTCTGCACCTATGCCGTGACCTATATGTCAAAGTCGCAATACCGCATATACTTAATGAAAAATGACGGTACATATGATCAGATACATCAGATAGCTGCGGAAGGAGAAAAGGTAAAACTGGATAATCCTTTCTCAAAAATCCGTTGGAATTTTCAAAATTGGAATTCAGAGGAGGACGGCAGTGGTTCGGTATATGCAAACGGACAGGAAGTGACGATCAGAAAGGATATGGTATTCTACGCCCAGTGGGCGGAGAATAAGTCGGAAATTACGACCTATCCGGTGGCGATTGAAAATCTGAAATATGACGGTACTGAACAAGCACTGATCAGGGCCGGAACAGCGACCGGCGGCGAGATGCAGTATGCCATTGGCATGAGCGACAAGAGCGTACCAACCACCGGCTGGGGCAAATCCATCCCTAAAGCCGCCGACGTCAGAACCTACTATGTATGGTACATGGTTAAGGGTGATGAAAATCATTTTGACACTGCATCGGATTGTATAGAAGTGATCATAGAAAAAGCAGACATGACTGTAGGAGTGGAAGGATACGATGATATCTATGACGGTACAGCTCATGGCATTACCGTTAACGTGACTAAACCGTCGGATAACTATACCATAAGCTACGGTACGAAAGAAGGAACCTACGATCTTACAACAGCACCGACTTACACATTTGCTTCCGATGAGACCCATACGGTGTACTTTA
>JAEEGL015267666.1_pt1 | contig 16723 bp, 14 predicted proteins | sample 9134231 | NCBI WGS metagenome assembly JAEEGL01 (sample SAMN16246548, study PRJNA631951) | gut metagenome | biome: gut microbiome; feature: rumen; material: fiber-attached | host: Bos | place: Iran: Karaj | collected 2018-10 | reverse complement strand
CTTGTCTTCATTTCAGCCATTTCGAATGCGAGTGCCTGGAACTGGGACAGTCTCTTACCGAACTGCTTTCTAGCCTTCATGTATTCAACTGTTACGTCGAATGCGCCCTGTGCAATACCGAGAGCCTGGGATGCGATACCGATACGGCCACCGTCAAGTGTGGACATAGCTACCTTGAAGCCCTGGCCTACTTCGCCGAGGAGTCTATCCTTTGGAATCTTGCAGTTCTGGAAGATAAGCTCAGTAGTGGAGGATGCGCAGATACCCATCTTGTCTTCTGTCTTACCGATGGAGAAGCCTTCATCACCCTTTTCTACGATAAATGAAGAAATACCGTGGTTGCCCTTTGACTTGTCAGTCATAGCCATTACTACGAATACGTCTGCATATCCGCCGTTTGTGATAAAGCACTTTGCACCGTTTAAGAGCCAGTGGTCACCGCAATCCTCAGCCTTTGTCTGCTGACCGGATGCGTCTGTTCCTGCGTTTGGTTCTGTAAGACCGAATGCACCAAGCTTCTTACCTGTTAAGAGGTCAGGTAAGTACTTTTTCTTTTGCTCGTCTGTACCATAGTTGAAAATAGGCCAGCAGCAAAGTGAAGTGTGTGCTGAGCAGATAACGCCTGTTGATGCGCATACTCTTGATAATTCTTCTACTGTGATCGCATAAGAAATGTGGTCGCCGCCTGCGCCGCCAAACTCAGTTGGGAAAGGTACGCCCATAAGACCGTACTCGCCCATCTTCTTTACTGTCTCTTCAGGGAATCTGTGTTCCTTGTCGATGTCAGCTGCGAGTGGCTCAACTTCATTCTTGGCAAACTCTCTGACCATCTTTCTTACGAATTCTTGTTCTTTCGTGAGCTGAAAGTTCATGTAAATGCCTCCTTAAATCCAATTTTTTTGTAATGATTTTAGTGAAACTTGAATTTGTTAACAATATAACAACATACATTACTATTAAACATTATTTTTGAGAATAAATCAAGGTTTATTTGCCCCAAAATCAAAAAAACCACAAAAAAAAGACGACTTTTTTACGTTCGTCCTTTTTTTAACATAATTTTGACATTTAATTACATAAAATGGATTTTGCCCGTACAAGTTTGCGGTTAAATTGTCCTACTGCTCCGGTATGACCGCAAATACAACAAGCGGAAATTCGCCGTCACATCTGATTGAGTGAGTATGGCCCTTCGGGCAGTAATGTGCCTGCCCCGGAAGCACAATCTCTTCCCTGCCGTCGAGTGTGCAGCATGCCCGCCCCTGTAGCACATAAATAATCTCCGAGCTTGTGTCATGCAGGTGCTCCGCAGTGGAATCCCCCGGATGGAAAATCATGCGGCAGATTTTAATTTCGTCCGTCACAAACATATTCGCTCTGGTGATACCGTCGCCGCCCTTGAAATTCGGCAGCTCCGTCAGTTTAATGTTTTCAAAATCAATCATTTTTTTCCTCCTATTTCCCCAGCTCTACCTCGTAAGCGAGCAGCACCTTTGGGCTGAAGCACGAGAAAAGCACGTCAATATCATAATCCGCATTTTCGGAAAGCCACTCCGCTACCGTCGAAACAGCAACCTTTGTCGCATCCTCCAAAGGATATCCGTAAACGCCTGTTGAAATTGCTGAAAATGCAATGCTGTGCAGATTGTTTTTCTTTGCAAGATTCAGCGAGTTTTTATAGCAGTTTGCAAGCAGCACCGCATCCTTTTCCTTTCCCGAATAAACAGGTCCGACCGTGTGGATTACATACTTTGCCTTTAAATCATACCCGGCCGTAATCTTTGCATCGCCGGTGTCGCAGCCGCCAAGCGTCCTGCATTCCTCGAGCAGCTTCGGACCTGCTGCCCGATGAATGGCGCCGTCGACGCCGCCCCCGCCGAGCAGGCTTCTGTTGGCCGCATTTACTATTGCATCAACGGACAAATCCGTGATGTCACATACCTTTGCTCTCATCTTTAAACTTTCCATAATCTCTCCTTTCCACCTCATCCGTCACCTTCGGTGTTACTTAACGCAAGAAGTCTTTCCCTCTCCTCACCCGTTATATTCATGCACTCACAGATATGCTCGGTCTTTTCGTAGCTGAGCACAAAATCTCCGTTCATGCAAAGGTTTGTAAAATCCTCTTTTGTGATGCCGCTCCTCGAGAATGTAATCTCGCCGCTCATCATCTTTTTATCATAAATTTTCAGTAATAAACTCGCAAATTTTTCGCTCATCTTTTCCTCTTAGTGTGCTATACTATTTCCATGAGTATTTTGGACAGATTCGACAATATGATATTCAACCTGACCGGTGTCGGCAGGCGTGAAATGGACGATAACAAAGCAAACCGCGATGCCAGGAAGAGTCTGCCTTCCGTAACCGAAATCGGCTTTTGGAAGTTCAACGACGAGCAGATTGCCGTTGCCGAAAGTGTGCGCCCGGCACTCGGTTATGCAAGCGAGTACCGAGAGTTTATCGCTTCCATGAAGGATGGCTCCTCCGGCTGGCTTGACATGTACATCACCGACGAAGTGACGCTGCAGAGCCAGTTTGACAACATCTTTGAAGACTACACCTACGGCAGAGTCATGTCCACCGAAGGCGTCACTTACCGCGAGTTTGTACTTGAGCCACCGATACAAAAGCCGTTTTTCGACAGCACCACGGAGCGCAAGTTCACGGTAAAGCCGTGCTACCTTGTCCATTACTTTATTGGCGACAACCACGGCAGGTATCTGCTGCTTACACCGGAAATGCAGGAATCCTTTGAATACCTGCGGAAAGGTCTTTTTATTGATCTTGACTATATTCGCGACCTCTGAGTCGATTCTCCGCAACCTCTACGAGAGATTTTACGGAATCCATAATCACGGTATCGTACCGCGCATAACCATATTTGAATTCAATGCTGTATTGCAGATTCTCCTCTTCGGACTCCGCAAGCAGCATTTCTATTTTTTTCATAAGAGAGTTAATCTCGTCAGGCTCCGGCGTTTCAAAGGCTATACCGAATCGGTTGTCGCTGTAACGCGTGCCGTAAGCGCTGTATTCCTCGCAAAGGCTCTCCACAACCTCCGCCAGCATCATAACCGCGTTGTCAGCCTCGACATTGCCATATCGAGAACGTATTTCCTTTAGGTTGGTTATTTCAATCAGGATAAAATACAAATCCTTTGTTGAAAAGCCTTCATGACGTTCGATGATTTTTTCCACATAAGGATACAGCTTTCTGCGGTTCGGCATTCCGGTCAGCGGGTCGGACTGAATGACGGTCTCTTCTCTGCCGAAAAAGGTGAATACCAGTGCCAGCATGATACCGCTTGCCATATACGGCGCATTTGGATCGAGCGCCAAAAGCCCCGCTCCAATCGTAGGGAATAGTACAAACGACGCCATATTTCTGTACTCACGGCGGTGGATATAGTATTTATTCTTGAATGACCTTGCCAGTGCGCGGATAGTGGTCACTGCCGGATATGTGATATCCACGGCGGTTGCGAACAGAAGCAGTGGTCCGCGGTGGTAAGTGAAATCCGGTCCGACACTGAATATTATGCCCGTCCAATAAGACATAATCAGCAAAATCAAGAGCACAAGCTCCGGAATCGAAAACAGAACAAAATAGATTCCTATCTTGGTCCACTTCATTTCCATAATCGCTTCGGAATAGATGAACCAACTAAAGCCCACCATCGCGAGCACCCAAAGATAAGCCACATTCACCGCATAAGCCACCCACAGCGGAACAACCCAAATTCCGTTTGCAATTGCCGACCACATGAGATCGGTTACGGCAAGTGCCATGTCGAAATAAATAACAATACGGAACAGCCTGTCGATTGAATAAATATTATTGCTTACCAGGCTCCTTGTCGCAATGAAGGAGGTTATCATGAGTATCATGATGTCGACTTCGAGATTCCAGCCGAAATTCGTCATGCTATCCCCCCTCTCCTGATATGCTGCCTGTCGTTACCCTTGTTTTCCTTTAGGTCTTTTTCGGCAGCCGAAAGGAGTGCCATCGGATTTCCCTTCATATCCGGAAGATATACGGCCTGTCCCGTGGCAATGCTTACAGTATATCTCAGATTCGGCTGAGCGTTATATTCGCTTAGCTTCTTTATGATAGAAGCCTTCATCTCGTTCAACTCGCCTACATAAACGACATTGGTAACAATGCCGAAGCAGTCACCGTTAAAGCGTGAAATCGTGCACGAATAGTCAGAAAGCGCCTCTTCCAAAACTTCTTTCATCTTTATGATTAAACCGTCACCCTCCGTACGTCCGAACTCTCTGTTGATTCTGGAGAGTCTGTCAATATCTACGAGCAAGAGAGCTACCTGCTTTGTTCCGCCTGCAGCGTTTTTGTGCTTTAGCCTAAAGATGTCTGATTCTATCACGTAAAGCATGCCGTTTTTGTTCTTTAGACCGGTTAACGCATCTGTTTCGACATCATAAGAGCGCAGCGCCGCAAAGCAAATCATCAGTGAAAAGGCACAAGCAATCGTAATCAGCGGCATTCCCGGATGTACCATTTGAACGGACCCGCAAATGAGCGGCATCAAAGGATACGAAATTATCGCGGCAATGTAGCCTCTTTTCCTGTATGACGGCTCTGTGCGCAGCATGATAATTCCGTGCACAGTCGGATACAGCAGGTATAAAACGCATATTATAAAGTAAACATAGATAAGAGGACCGCGCGAATAGCTTCCGTCCTCTGCAATATTGAAAAGCCAGCCGGTTTTTATGCTGGTTAACGCCAAAAGCACGTTTATGTTAGCCGGAAGATTACTGATTATGATGCATTTCCTCGACTTTGTCCACTTAACGCCCGAAAGCACCTCGCAGAAAAGGAACCAGAAGAATGCGGCGGCATCCAGTCCCAAAAGCCAAATAAGATTTGCCGCATATTGGTGAAGCACAATGTGGTTTTCAAAATAGCCGAGGTCTACAGAAATCCAGTAAACGTCACCTATCGCCATTATAATTCCATAGGCGCAAGTGTATCCGTAAAGCCTGTCCTTGAATTCTTTGAAATTCGAAATAACTCTATGTAAAATAAGTAGCAGCAATGCCACACTGACAGCGTTTACTTCAAGATACCACGCAAATCTCAAAGGGCCATCCTCCTTTCACCTGTACTTTCGCTCTATATTTTAACACAATTCAAACAATATGAAAAGGCAAATCAATGTTTCCACTGATTTGCCTTGATTCACGTCATATTACTTGAAAAGATCCTTTATCATGTCGGCAAAGCTCTTTTTGTTTTGATAACAATCTATGTCGACCTCTTTGTTCATGTTCTCAATTGCCTTTTTCTGCTTTGATGAAAGCTTTGTCGGAATCTCGACATTCACCGTCACATAAAGGTCGCCCATGCGGCCGTTGTTTACGCCGACAATTCCTTTGCCCTTGAGTCTGAAGGTCGTACCCGGTTGGGTGCCGGCAGGAACCTTGTATGAAACCTTTTCCTTTAACGTAGGCACCACAATCTCGTCACCGAGTGCCGCCTGCGCAAAGCTGATAGGAATCTCAAGGTAAAGATCCTGTCCGTGGCGTTTGAAGAGCTTGTGCGGTTTAACGCTGATTACGATGTAAAGGTCGCCCGCAGGACCGCCGTTTACTCCCGGACCGCCCTGACCGCGAAGTGAAATTACGCTGTCGTTATCAACGCCCGCAGGGATATCGACGGATATGATGACTTCCTTTTTCACTCTTCCCGTGCCGCCACATGTCGGACAAGGCTTTTCGATAATCCGGCCCGTTCCGCCGCAGTTCTGGCATGGCTGAACGCTCTTAAACGCTCCGAAAGGAGTCTTCTGTGTGGTAGTGGTCTGGCCTGTACCGTTACAGTGCGGGCAGGTCTTCTTTTCGGTGCCCGGAGCAGCTCCGCTGCCGTGGCAATCCTCACACTCCACATATTTGTTCATCTTTATTTTCTTTTTTGCGCCAAAGGCCGCTTCCTCGAAGGTGATTTCGATAGCCTTCTGGAGGTCCTTTCCCTTCATCGGGCCGTTACGTCTGCGCGAAGACGATGAAAAGCCACCGCCGCCACCAAACATGCCGCCGAACATGTCGAAAATGTCCTCAAAGCCGCCAAAGCCGCCGCCGAACGGATTTCCTCCGCCAAAGCCTGCGTTTGGATCAACGCCCGCAAAACCGAAGCGATCATATTTGTCCTTTTTGTCCGGATCAGACAGGACGCTGTAAGCTTCGTTTACCTCTTTGAACTTTTCTTCGGCTTCCTTGTCTCCGGGGTTTTTGTCCGGATGATACTTCATAGCAAGCTTTCTGAAGGCTTTCTTGATTTCATCATCTCCGGCTCCTTTTTGAAGGCCCAGGACTTCATAGTAATCCCTTTTGTTTTCTGCCATTTTTATACCTCCAAATCCCCCGGTGCGATTGCCACGGGGGATTCAGTCTTACTTTCTGTCAAATTTTATCGAAGATTACTTTTCTTCTTTGTCGTCGTCAACGACCTCAAAGTCAGCATCCACAACGTTTTCAGGGCCTGCGTTTTCTTCAGGCTGTGGGTTTGCACCCATGTCCGGACCCATACCGCCGCCCATGCCTGCACCTGCGCCTGCCTGTGCTTCCTGAGCCTTCTGATAGAGCTTCTCGGAAATTGTGTGGAATTCCTCTGTAAGCTTTTCTGTCTTTTCCTTGATGATATTGGAATCGTTCTGCTGGAGTGCTGCGGAAAGCTCGTCCTTGCATCCGTTGATGCGGGACTTTTCTTCCTCGGTCAGAGTGCCCTCGAGCTCCTTGAGAGACTTTTCTGTCTCGTAAACAAGAGTCTCTGCACGGTTTCTGATTTCGGCATTTTCCTTGTTCTTTTTATCCTCAGCAGCGTACTGCTCAGCTTCCTTTACCTTTGCGTTGATTTCATCCTCGGAAAGGTGAGTGTTGCCTGTGATTGTGATGTTCTGGCTCTTGCCTGTACCCATATCCTTTGTGGATACGTTTACGATACCGTTTGCATCGATATCGAATGTAACCTCAATCTGAGGAACTCCGCGTGGTGCAGGTGGAATACCTGTTAACTGGAAGCGTCCGAGCGTGATGTTGCCGGCTGCCATTTCTCTTTCACCCTGCATTACATGGATGTCTACAGCTGTCTGGTTGTCTGCTGCAGTCGAGAAGATCTGGCTCTTCTTTGTAGGAATTGTTGTATTTCTTTCGATGAGCTTTGTAGCTACGCCACCGAGAGTTTCGATTGAAAGTGAAAGCGGAGTTACATCGAGGAGCAGTACATTAAGTTCCTCGTCGCCGCCAAGTACAGCGCCCTGAATTGCAGCACCTACGGATACGCATTCATCAGGGTTGATGCCCTTGAACGGATCCTTGCCTGTAATCTTCTTTACAGCTTCCTGAACTGCAGGAATTCTTGTAGAACCGCCGACTAAGATAACCTTTGCGATATCGCTGTTTGTTACGCCTGCGTCTGCCATAGCCTTTTTCATAGGCTCGATTGTTCTTTCAACAAGGTGAGCTGTCAGCTGATCGAACTTTGCTCTTGTGATGTCCATATTAAGGTGCAGAGGACCTGCTTCGTTAACTGTGATGAACGGCAGGTTAACGTTTGTGGTCTGTGCGGAAGAAAGCTCCTTCTTTGCCTTTTCTGCAGCTTCCTTTAATCTCTGCATAGCCATGTTGTCCTTGCGAAGGTCAATGTTGTTTTCCTTCTGGAAGGAGTCTGCCATGAATTCCATGAGCGCTTCATCGAAATCGTCGCCGCCGAGCTTTGTATCGCCGTTTGTTGCGAGAACCTCGAATACGCCGTCTCCGAGCTCAAGTACGGATACATCGAATGTACCGCCGCCCAGGTCGTAAACCAGAATCTTGTGTGAAGACTCATCCTTGTCAAGTCCGTATGCAAGTGATGCAGCAGTAGGCTCGTTGATGATTCTCTTAACATCAAGGCCTGCAATCTTGCCGGCATCCTTTGTTGCCTGCTTCTGAGCATCGGAGAAGTAAGCAGGAACTGTGATAACAGCCTCTGTTACCTTTTCACCGAGATATGCCTCAGCATCAGCCTTTAACTTTGCAAGGATCATTGCGGAAATGTCCTGCGGTGTGTACTTTTTGCCATCGATTTCAACAGTATAGGTTGAACCCATATGTCTCTTGATGGATGCGATTGTTCTGTCAGGATTGGTGATAGCCTGCCTCTTTGCGGTTTCACCAACAAGTCTCTCTCCGTTCTTTGTAAAACCTACTACGGATGGAGTAGTTCTGTTACCCTCGGCATTTGTAATAACAACAGGTTCGCCGCCTTCGTAAACGGATACGCAGCTGTTAGTTGTACCAAGGTCAATACCTATGATCTTTCCCATTTTCTTTTCCTTTCTTTATCTAAACATTTTGCGTTTTTTACGGTTTAGGTTAATCCCTTTCCCCTTTAGTTCGCAACCTTAACCATGCTCGGTCTTACGACCTTGCCATTTAATATATATCCCTTTTGGAGAACATCGCTGACCTTTCCGCTTTCGTATTTGTCAGTATCCTCCATCATAACAGCGTTGTGGAAGTTCGGGTCGAAATCCTCGCCGAGAGCTTTGATTTCCTCGACGCCGTTTTTCTCGAGAACGTCCGTCAGCTGTTTGAATATCAGTTCCATGCCTGCCGTAAAGGCCTCGCCGCCGGTGCCGCTTTGATTGAGCGCGCGGTCGAAATTGTCCAGAATCTCAACAAGCTGCACGACGAGCTTTTCCGAAGCATATTTGAAAAGATCGCTCTTTTCCTTTTCCGTGCGGCGCTTGTAGTTCTGAAACTCTGCCATCAGGCGTAAGTACTTTTCGCTGTCCACCGTTTCGCCGCCTTCGCTGCCGGTTGTCTGCTTCGTAGCTTCGCCTTGCGAAGCCTCCGGCTCGTCTTCGGTGTAAGCCCCGGGCTGTGCGCCGCCGCCTACGTTTTCGCTCCAGTCAGCCTCACGTGCCGCCGCTGCCTTGCTGCTCTCGGCATCGCCGAAATCGATGGTTCTTTCAATTTTATCGTCTGCACCGACTATAGGCTCCCCTTTTGCCTGTGCCTTTGCGGTGCTTTTCTTTCTCGCCATGTTTATTCTCCTCCGCTAAGTTTGAATGTATTGTTGAGGTTTTCCGTCATGTATTCAATTACGGAAGTGACCTCGTCGTATTTCATTCTTGTAGGACCGATTACGCCGATTTTTCCGATGAGCTTGCCGTCAATTTCGTAGGTGGCGGTAATCATACTGCAATCAGGCATAATGTCCTTTGAGTTTTCGTTACCTATTGTAATGATTGTACCGTTTTCGCGGCTTACGAGAACCTTTGTGAGGTCCTCTTTGTTGTTGAGCATCTCGAGGAACGTCTTTGCCCTGTCGATGTCGTTGAACTCAGGAATGTTGAAGATGTTTGTGAGTCCGTCCATATAGAGGTTGACATCGAGCATGTTTTCGAGCGTCTTCATAAAGTTTGGCATGATGTTTTCAGCCAGCTTGCTCATTGCCTGCATATCCGACTGCAGGTTATTGATGATATCGATTGTCAGCGCCTCGCTGATTGTTTTCCCCTTAAAGGTGTATGTAAGGTTCTTCGAAAGAAGAGCCAGGTTTTCTTCATTGTATGGGCAGTTAAGCTTTAACGCCGTATTTGTCACGCGGCCGCTGCTCGATACTATCATCAGTACCACGGTTTCCTCATCAACCGGCAACACATTTATGTATTTGAGCATATCTGCGTTCTGAGTCGGTGTGATGGCAAACGAGGTGAGGTTCGTGATTTCCGAAAGCAGGCTCGCCGCCTTTTTGATTGTCTTTTCGAACTCGTTGAAGTCGTCGGAAAGTCTCGCGCTGATGATTTTCTTTTCTTCCTCCGGGAGCTCGTATTTCTGCATCATTCCGTCGACGTAGAGGCGATAAGCCTTGTCGCTCGGTACACGACCCGCCGATGTATGAGGATGTGTGAGGTATCCCATTTCCTCGAGATCGCTCATCTCGTTTCTGATGGTCGCCGGGCTGACATTGATGTCATGGTTTTTGGAAAGTGATCTTGAGCCGACCGGTTCGCCGGTGCTGATGAAATCCGATATGATTGCCTGTAATATCCGAAGTTGTCTTTCGCTGATATCCATTGTCTCACTCTCCTTATCTATGGTTTGTGCAGCCTAGCTTTTACAGCCTCTGCAGTTTGTTAGCACTCACCATATATGAGTGCTAACTACATTTATAATGTAACACTCATTGCAAGCAATGTCAACAATTCTTTTAAATATTTTTTGTTTTTCAAAAAGCGCCGGAGTAAATCCGACGCTTCTTATTAATGTAAGCCTTCCCCTTGAGGGGAAGGTGGCACGTTAGTGCCGGATGAGGTGTCAAACCCTACAATCCCCGGCAGCGGCGCACCGCATCGTGCCAGCCTGTGAGAAGCTCCTTGCGGCGCTTTTCGTCTGCCTTTGGTGCGAACGCCCTGTCTTCCTGCCAGTTCTCAATGATGTCCGCCTTGTCCTTCCAGTAGCCCGTTGCAAGCCCCGCAAGGTATGCGGCCCCGAGGCTCGTGGTTTCGATGCACGCAGGCCGCTGCACGCTTGCACCAAGCATGTCCGCCTGAAACTGCAGCAGGAAGTTGTTTGCGGAGGCTCCGCCGTCCACGCGAAGGGTTGAAAGCTTCGCACCCAAGTCACTTTCCATGGCCCCCACCAGGTCGCAGATCTGATAAGCCATGGACTCGAGTGTGGCTCTCACGATGTGGGCCCTGCCCGTGCCTCGCGTAATTCCGCAGATGAGCCCCCTCGCATAAGGGTCCCAGTACGGAGCGCCAAGCCCCACGAATGCCGGCACCATATAGACTCCGCCCGTGTCCGGCACGCTTTCCGCAAGTGCCTCTGAAGCCGGGGCGTTTTCGATTATCTTAAGTTCATCTCTTAACCACTGAATGGCGGCTCCCTCGACGAAGACCGAGCCCTCGAGCGCGTAGTCCACCCTGCCGTCAAGCCCCCATGCGATTGTGGTAAGAAGGCCGTTTTTGCTGGTGACAGGCTTGTCCCCGGTATTCATGAGGAGGAACCCGCCCGTGCCGTAGGTATTCTTGGCGTCGCCCTTTGCGAAGCAGCACTGCCCGAAAAGCGCAGCCTGCTGGTCGCCTGCGGCTCCGGAGATTTTAATAGGGCCTCCGAAGAGCGTAGGGATGCATTCGCCGTAGACCTTGCTCGATGGAACGGGTGTAGGTAATATTTCGCGCGGAATGTTAAGAAGGTTAAGGATTTCATCGTCCCATCCGAGGCTATGGATATTAAAAAGCATTGTGCGGGAAGCGTTCGAATAGTCGGTGATGTGGACCTTTCCGCCTGTCAGCTTCCAGATGAGCCACGTTTCGACAGTTCCGAATGCGAGCTCGCCCCTTTCGGCCTTTTCGCGTGCGCCCGGCACGTTGTCTAAAATCCATTTGAGCTTCGTGCCCGAAAAATACGCATCTATAAGAAGTCCCGTCTTTTCACGGATTTTCTCTTTATGTCCTGCCGCCGCCAGCTCGTCGCAGTATTCGGCGGTTCTGCGGCACTGCCAAACGATTGCGTTGTGTATCGGTGTACCGGTGCTGCGGTCCCAGACGATTGTTGTTTCACGCTGGTTTGTGATGCCTATCGCCTCAATATTTTCGTAGGTTGCATTTATTTTAAGCAATGCCTCCTGCGCAACGCCGATTTGAGTCGACCAGATTTCCATCGGATCGTGCTCTACCCAGCCCGGCTGCGGATAATACTGCGTAAACTCCTTTTGCGCAAGGCTCTTTATGTTGCCGTGCTTGTCATATAATATGCACCTGGAGCTGGTCGTTCCCTGATCCAGCGCCATTATGTATTTTTCGCTCATAGCGCTCATCGCCTGTCCTTTCCCTCGTTTTGCCTGTCTATGCCCCTTTTTAGTAAAAATCGGGTTTTGGGGCATAAACCCTGATTTTATACGAACTCTGCCATGATTGAGTTGCTGATGTCTATGCCCTTTTCCGTCAGCCGGAGGCGTCCACCTGCCAAAAGGCTATCCGGGTGGTCACCTGTCAAAAAGCCTTCCCCTCGAGGGGAAGGTGGCACGTCAGTGCCGGATGAGGTGTCCATGTACCCCTGCCGGATGCAGAAATCCACGTAGGCCTTTTGCGATTCGAAGTATTCGAAAAAGCCTACACCGTATCTTTCCTCGAACTCATTTAAATCTATCCCCTCGGTTTTACGTAAACCTGTGAAGACAAATTCGCTCACAAAATCGTGGAATTTATTATCGTGCCACTCGACAGTACCCTTTTTCATCAATTCCATTGTTGAATCTGGTTCTTCGGCATTATTATTTTGGACTCTACCTTTATTTTCCTGAGCTCCGCTAAATCGAATAGCACAACCGCTGTCGGATATATTCCTTATATCAACACATTTTGAGTCATCAGTAGCATCAATAATATTTCCCCAAATTCCAATGTATTCCGCAAGGTCGTCGGTATTCTTAAACCGCGCACCACCCAGGAATGAGCTGGCTCCAAGTCCTACGCCGAGGTATTCTTCCATCGACCAGTATTTGTAGTTATGTTTACAGTAATATATATTCTGTAAATCACAATTTTTTATGGTATTTGCAGATATTTTAGCTGCATTGCTGATTTCGTAGTGATGATACCCGGCTTCTTTCAATATTGCGATTGCTCTGTGATACATCTCACGGTCGAGTTCGTCGCTAGGAAGCTCCAGGCTTCCTGCCTCGAAATCCTTGAAAAATGGCGTGTTTTCTTCGAGCTGAAGGCTGTAAAAAGAGATGTGTTCAGCTCCGAGATTAATAGCTTCGTTTAGTGTTTTTTCCCATGTTTCCATGCTCTGGCCGGGCAGTCCGAACATGAGATCCAAATTGATGTTATTGAACCCGCACTCGCGCGCCAGCGAAAAGTTATTGTAAACCATTTCCGCATTGTGGATTCGCCCAAGCTTTTTTAAGATTTCATCGTCAAAGCTCTGCACGCCCATGGACAGTCTGTTTATTCCCATCCTGCGATAGCCTTCGAGCTTTTCCCGTGTGAGTGTCCCCGGATTCGCCTCAATTGTTATTTCAGTGCTTTCCCCTTGAGCAAAATAGCCGGCTTTCTCCAAAAAGCCTTCCCCTTGAGGGGAAGGTGGCACGCTAGTGCCGGATGAGGTGTCCGCAGATTTATCCGCCGGCACTCCATTTCGCCCCTGTTCTGACAAAATGTCGGCCAGAAGCGCATTTTCTGCCCCGGAAAGCACGGACGGCGTTCCCCCGCCGATAAAAACAGTATCTATTATATATGGATTGTCATCATGGCAACGTCCATTATTATTTTCGCTACCGGGCAATTTCCTTGCGGCACTGCCTATTCCCAGCAGGCCCAGCCTATAGATAAGCTCGTTCCTAAGCGCCTTCATGTATTTTGTTTTTATTTCATCATCCATATCCGAAAATGAAAGGAAGCCGCAATAATTGCACTTCCTTTCACAAAACGGGATATGAATATACAGTCCCAAATTATTCAAAATCCACCTCTTTATTTGCCTGCGTTAATCTCATCAAAATATCTCTGAGCACCCGGATGAATCGGAACGCTTATTCCCGAAACTGCCGTTTCCGGATCTATGAAGCTGCCGTTTGGATTAAGAGCAGTGATAGCGTCCTTGTTTTCAAACATGCCCTTTACAAAATTATATACAACATCCTCAGGAACACTGTCTGATGCGATATATGTTGCCATTACCGAAACCGTGGTTATATCGGTATCCTGTCCCTCGTATGTCCCCGCAGGGATGGTAGTTACCGTATAGAAAGGGTAAACGCTCTGAAGCAGTGAAATATGGCCCTCATCCACAGGCAGGATATTGAACTCGTGCATGTAAGCGAGCTCTGTAACCGCAGATGTCGGGATGCCTGCAACGATAACGGCTGCATCGATTTCGCCGCTTTTAAGCGAATCGGTCGCATCGGCAAATGATTTATTTATCTTTTTAAGATCGCTATCCACGTCTATGCCGTAGGAAGCAAGAATCTGAGTTGCGTTGTATTCTCCGCCGGAGCCCTTGTCACCGACGCATACGCGCTTTCCCTTGAGCTGTTCGATTTTGGTTATATCTTTGTTTGCGATAATCTGAACAGGCTCAGGATATATGGTCATAACCGCGTAAAAGTTTTGAATCGGACCATCTTCGGAAAAGAAGGCCTCGCCGTTATATGCATAAGTCATTACATCGTTCTGAACGATTGCAAGCTGGTCGTGGCCCGATGCAATCAGCTGCATGTTTGCCTTTGCGCCGTTTGTCGACTCTACCGAAATATTGAAAATGTCACCGAATTCCCTGTTCAGAACCTGCATGGCAGCTGCCGAAAAGCCGTAATAAGTGCCGGATGGTCCGCCCGTTGCCATATTTAAGTACACAGGACCTGCAGGAGCAGTATCCGCATCATCAGCCGGAGCAGTTCCGCATGCCGAAAGTGCAGCAGTCAAAGCCAGCAAAAGCGCCAGTAAAATTCCGATTCGTTTCATAACAATCCTTTCCGGTTTGGATTTCGCCAAACAACAAACATGTGTATATTTTAATTGAAATTTACCTTTTTTTCAAGCACCTTAATGGGCCCGCAGCTTTCACATTACATCATACGCAGCACAAATTCATCGAACAACGGGAGTGTTATTTTAAGCGTTCCGTATTCGTCACCGTTCACTATCATTTTTTTAATCAAGCGGTCACGGTAAGGCGTATATTCATTGTTTTTCAATCCTGAAATTTCTCGTACTTCTTTTGTCTTTCCTTCTTTAGATGCCGCAATGGCTCGCAAAAGTTTCTTGTCGCCACCCGAGAGTTCTGTCCATATTTTCTCATAAACATATTCCTCAAGATATTGCCTGTATTCAGGAATTGCAGCCTCATAATCCCCCTCATGCCTGAACGTAAAATATCCAAGCACTTGGAAAGCAAAAGAGTAGCCTTTCGTCAATGCCGCCATTTTCGCAGCCGCATCATGCGTTACGGAAAGGTTTTTCTCATAATTGTCAGATACTGCCCCAAGGTTTAAAGGTTTCAGGCGAATTTCCGGTGCTCTGTACAAAAATGTCAGGTTTTTTTCTTCTCTTAAGTCTCTTATGTTTTCATACAGCCCGGTAATAAGCAAGAATAAAGGCAAATCTTCTCTTATCAGTATTTGGAAAATGCCGGCAAATTCCTTCATATAATCGTTAGAAACGACTTCATCAATACAAACAAGGAGCTTCTTCCCTTGTTTTTTCATCTTTGATAACGCTTCCTTTATAGCAATCTGTGGATTGGAAATTTCCGTGATGCCATTAAGTTGAACACCGAAGCCAATTACTGACAGCCCGGCTCCCTGTTTTAAGATTTTGACGAAACGATTTTCGTTATAAAGCGCCTGTGCCAGTGCTGAAAGCATGTCTTGGGATGTGGTTAATTCAATAGTTTCCCAATCTTTGCGAGAACGTAGTTCATGCGATATTTCCGTCATAAAGACAGTTTTTCCGCTGCCTCGCATCCCACCTATCATATATATTTGCTGATTCGGCGGATTATTTTCGAATGTGCTTAGAACCTCCTCCATTTCTGCAAATCTTGAAATGCTTTGAGCCGGCGTTTTCCCAAAAACAAGAGTATAAGGATTTGTATTTTTTATCACTTTTTATCATCTCCTTACCGTTTTATTACTTTTTATCACTTTTTATCACTTTTGAATAATTTTATCACTTTTTATCATTTTGTCAATCCCTACACGCAAAAAGGATTGTGTCACTTGACACGTTGCAAGTCGTTGCAGCAATATAGCTACAAGTACGAGATTTTGCGAGATTTCATTTGAAATCTCGCGCTTTTTTTATTACAATATATTATGTAATTTTGTGCACAGGAAAGGTTAACATATATGAGTGATTATCAAAAGTATATCAGGAACTTCAGCATCATAGCGCACATCGACCACGGCAAGTCGACGCTGGCTGACCGCCTCATCGAAAAGACGGGGCTTGTGGCGGAGCGCGACATGAAGGAACAGTTCCTTGACAATATGGATCTTGAGCGAGAGCGCGGTATTACGATAAAGCTTCAGACCACGCGCCTTGTCTACAAAGCGCGCGACGGGGAGGAGTACATCTTCAACCTCATCGACACACCGGGCCATGTGGACTTCACCTACGAGGTCTCAAGAAGCCTTGCGGCCTGCGAAGGAGCCATACTTATCGTAGACTCCACACAGGGCGTGGAAGCGCAGACTCTCGCGAATGTCTACCTGGCACTCGACGAGAATCTCGAGATACTGCCGGTATTAAACAAAATTGACCTTGCCAGCGCACGTCCTGATGAAGTCAAGGCTGAGGTTGAGGACATCATCGGCATAGATGCGAGCGAGGCACCGCTTATTTCTGCGAAGGAAGGCATCGGCATCGAGGATGTGCTCGAGGATGTTGTGAAAAACGTACCTGCACCGACAGGCGACGTGAACGGCAAGCTCAAGGCGCTGATTTTCGACTCCTACTACGACTCCTACAAGGGCGTCATCATCTATACGCGCCTGTTTGACGGCCGCGTGAAAAAGGGCGACATTATTCGCATGATGAACACAAAGACACGCTACGAGGTCACAGAGGTCGGCTATTACAGCCCGGGGCCTGTGCCTGCGAAGGAGCTTCGCGCCGGCGAAGTAGGCTACATCTGCGCATCGATCAAGCAGGTTTCGGACGCCAGAGTCGGCGACACCATCACGCTCGACAATGACCCGACAGAT
>JAEEGL015180492.1_pt1 | contig 16723 bp, 13 predicted proteins | sample 9134231 | NCBI WGS metagenome assembly JAEEGL01 (sample SAMN16246548, study PRJNA631951) | gut metagenome | biome: gut microbiome; feature: rumen; material: fiber-attached | host: Bos | place: Iran: Karaj | collected 2018-10 | reverse complement strand
GCGAAGCTTGTTAACGATAAGAGTTGTAAGAGCCTCACCCTCAACATCCTCGGCGATTATAAGAAGCTTAGATCCTGACTGAACGATCTGCTCAAGAAGAGGAAGGATCTCCTGGATGTTAGAGAGCTTCTTGTCCGTTATAAGGATGTACGGATTGTCAAGAACCGCTTCCATCTTCTCCATATCGGTAGCCATGTATGCTGAGATATATCCTCTGTCAAACTGCATGCCCTCTACAAGGTCAAGCTCTGTCTGCATTGTCTTAGACTCTTCTATAGTGATGACACCGTCGCCCGATACCTTCTCCATAGCGTCAGCAACAAGCTGTCCTACCTCATCATCGCCAGCCGAGATAGCAGCGACACGAGCGATATGCTCCTTGCCGTTTACCTTAGAGCTCATCTTGGCGATAGCATCAACCGCGCACTGTGTAGCCTTCTTCATACCCTTACGAAGGATGATCGGGTTAGCTCCTGCTGCGAGGTTCTTGATACCCTCATGAACCATTGCCTGTGCAAGAACTGTAGCCGTTGTGGTACCGTCACCTGCAACATCATTGGTCTTGGTTGCAACTTCCTTAACGAGCTGTGCGCCCATGTTCTCAAACGCATCCTCAAGCTCAATCTCCTTGGCGATCGTCACGCCGTCGTTGGTGATCGTAGGTGCGCCGTATGACTTATCGAGCACCACGTTACGACCCTTAGGTCCGAGTGTCACTCTGACTGTATCCGCAAGCTGATTGACGCCGCTCTCAAGAGCCGCTCTGGCGTCATCTCCATATTTGATCTCTTTTGCCATTTTCTTCTCCTCCTATATATTACTTAATGATAGCCAGAATATCCGACTGCTTCACGATGATATATTCCTCTTCGTCTATCTTGACGTCAGTTCCGGAATACTTAGAGTAGATAACATTGTCACCCACGCTCACTTCCATCTTGACTTCCTTGCCATCAACCATTCCGCCGGGGCCAACTGCCACGACTTCTGCCTGCTGGGGCTTCTCCTTGTTCTGCCCGGGAAGTACGATGCCGGACTTGGTTGTCTCTTCTGCCTGTAACTGCTTTAATACGACTCTGTCGCCTAACGGTACTAAGTTCATCTTACTGCCTCCTAATCTTTTTTCTTTATCCGTTATCACTCAATGAGTTAGAGTGCTAACAATCTCTACACAATTACATATTTTAGTCACTTTTTGATATTTTGCAAGGAAAAAATGATGGAAATCAGATTTTTTATAAATAATTAAGATTATATACGCACGGGGCGAACTGTCGAGGGCACGGTCAGTGCGCAAACTGAGCCTCAAAGAGTTCATTATAGAAACCGCCCTTCTTAAGCAGGGTCTCGTGATCTCCCTGCTCAATTATATGTCCGTCCTTCATAACAACGATGATATCCGCACCCATGATCGTAGAGAGCCTGTGAGCCACGATAAAGCTGGTCCTGCCCTCCATCATCTTATGGAATGCCTTCTGTATCCTAATCTCCGTGCGTGTATCAATGCTCGAAGTCGCTTCGTCAAGTATCAGTATCGGCGGAAGCGCGAGCATGACTCTCGTGATACACAGCAGCTGCTTCTGCCCGACGCTTAAGTCACCGCCGTCCTCTGCAAGCACCGTATCATAACCCTTCGGCAGCCTCTTGATAAAGCTGTGCGCATGGGATTCCTTAGCCGCAGCGATACACTCTTCAATCGTCGCATCCGGCCTGCCTATACGGATATTATCGAGCACGGTACCGTGACGGATCCACGTATCCTGCAGCACCATCCCGAACCTCTTCCTGTGTTCCTGGCGCGACAGATGAGTGATATCCTCACCGTCCACACAGATCCTGCCGCCGTCCACATCATAGAACCGCATCAGCAGATTGATGAGCGTAGTCTTGCCGCAGCCGGTCGGTCCGACGATGGCAACCATCTGTCCCTTCCCGACATTAAGGTTGAAGTCTTCTATAAGCGGCTTATCTTTTACATATGAAAAATCGACCGCTTCTACATCTACATCTCCCCGAACATCATCCACCTTCGAAGGCGAACACCCTGAACCCTTATCAGCCTGTTCTTCACCAACGACTTCCACACTGACATCATCCACAGACTCCGCATCGATATCTATTCCCCATTCATCTTCCATCATGATAACAGCAAACACTCTTGATGCACACGCAAAAGCATTCTGGAGTTCAGTTACAACGCCGGAAATCTCGTTAAACGGCTTGGTGTACTGGGTGGCATATGTAAGCAGGGCAGTCAGTGATCCGACAGAGATACTGCCGGTTAGCACTCTGAGTGCTCCGACAAGAGCAACCAGTGCATAAACAACCGAATTGACAAACCTTGTTGACGGATTGACCGTTGATGAGAAGAACAGCGCCTTTAATGAGCAGACCGCCAGTTCATCATTGATCTCATTAAATCTGTTAAGAGCTTCTTCCTCATATCCGAAAGACTTAACCACCTTTTCATTGCCTATCATCTCATCGATAAGCGATGTGAGCCTGCCTCTCCTTACCGACTGTTCAACAAACATGTCATGAGTATGCTTAGCGATGAAGTTTGCCACAAAAAGTGACAGCGGCGTCACACATACCACGACTATCGTGGTTATGCGGCTGAGCCTCCACATATAATATATCGTTCCGAGGATCGTCACGATCCCGGTAAATGCCTGCGTAAATCCCATAAGGAGGCCGTCAGCCAGAGTATCCACATCGGCCACCATCCGGCTCACCATCTCACCCGTAGGATGAGTATCAAGATAGGACAACGGCAGTCTCTGAATCTTCTCAAAAGCATCCTTACGTATATCCGCAGTAACCTCGTACGTGATCTTATTGTTCACCAAAGCCATGATCCACTGCATAAGCGCAGTCACTGCCACAACCATGCCGACACTTATAAGGCACTTTATAACAGCGCTCATATCGTCAAGTATCGCATCTATCGCTTCACCGAACAATATCGGTACAAAGAGCGCCGTAAGGCTTGACCCAAGAGCAAGCACTATCGAAAGCACAACAAATACCCTGCGCTTCTTAAGATAGTACAGCAGCATCTTCGCCGTTCCGTCACTATTCACTTTTCGCTCTGTTCTCTCAGATTTCAAAGCTACTTTCTCCTGATCATTTATGCAGCTGACTGTTATGTATCTCGCGGTAGAGTTCGCATCCCGCAAGAAGCCTGTCATGCGTGTCAAAGCCCACCATCTCACCGTCATCCAGTACCAGGATCTTATCAGCATGCTGAATCGATGATGTACGCTGGGAAATGATGAATACCGTAGTATCCCCGGGCAGTTCCTTAAGTGCACGCCTGAGTCCCAGGTCCGTGGCATAGTCAAGCGCCGATGAACTGTCATCCAGTATAAGGATCTTTGAGCCCGCCGCAAGTGTTCGCGCTATGGACAGTCTCTGTCTCTGTCCGCCCGAGAAGTTACGTCCTCCCTGTTCGACTAAAGCCTCAATACCGCCCTTGCCGGATACAACCTCAGTTGCCTGTGCTTTTGCAACGGCATCCGTAAGGACCGTATCTGATGCATCGGATGAAGCCATGCGGAGATTGTCCGCTATGGTCCCCTCAAAGAGGACTGCCTTCTGCATCACTACACCGACAAGATCACGGAGCTGCTCAAATGTATAGTCCTTGATGTCATGTCCGAAGAGATAGACATCACCGCCGGTCGTGTCATAGAAGCGCGCGATAAGGCTTGCCACCGTACTCTTACCGCTGCCGGTTCCGCCGATGATACCGATAGTCTGTCCCTTATATGCAGTAAAACTTATATCCTTAAGCGACTCTTCCGCCGCACCCGAATAGGCAAATGATACATCTCGGAAGCGCACGGCTACCCTGCCCTCTTCTGATGCAGACTCGAGCTCATCATCATCAAGATCCTCGATATCAACGCCTGCGCCCTCATGCATGGACGGCGTTATATCGAACACATCGGATATCCTGTTGCCGCTTGCCATCGCACGGTTAAGCGTCACCACAAGATTGGCAAGTTTTACAAGCTCAACGAGGATCTGACACATATAGTTATAGAGTGCGACCACCTGACCTTCTGAGAGAACGCCCGCTGATACGCGAAGGCCTCCCGCATAGATCACAGCAACGATGCCCAGGTTGATGAGCACGTATGTCAGCGGATTCATAAGCGCCGATATATGTCCCGCCTTCTTAAGCCTGCCTGTAAGCGCATCTATCCTTCCGCGGAAGTCCTTAATAAACGGCGATTCAAGCCTGAACGCCCTTACGACTCTGATGCCGTTAAGCCCCTCTCTGGTCGCTCCGGTCACCTCATCGAGGCTCTCCTGCGCCCTCTTAAGCGCCGGGATATTTCTTGACATGATAAGAGCGACCACCGCAAACAAAACGGCGATCGTCACCACAAATATGATCGCAACATGGGGATCTATGGTAAATGCCATGATCATGGCACCGAAGACTACAAACGGACTTCTAAGAAAAAGACGAAGGAACATGTTAACGCCGTTCTGCGCCTGATTCACATCCGAAGTCATACGGGTTATCATCGTCGATGTCCCGATGTCGTCAACCTCCGTATACGAGAGTCCGAGCAGATGTCTGAACAACTCGCTCCTTAACTTGGTCGCGAAGCCGATCGCTGCCTTTGCCGCAAAAAACTGTGCGGTTATGGATACGGTAAGTCCCACGAGTGCAAGCACCCCCAGGGCGGCCACCATAAGATAGATGACAGACCTGTCATTCTCTGCGATACCGTGATCGATAAGATTGGCTATGACTAAGGGAACTATCAACTCAAAGCAGGCCTCGAGCATCTTAAATGCAGGGGCCAGCACACATTCGAGTCTGTATTCACGAAGATATATCAGAAGTCGTTTCATAGATATTTCTTTTCGAATTCGTCCAAGGGTATGGGCTTGCTGTAATAGTATCCCTGAATGACATCACAGCCCAACTGCCTGAGCTTATCAACCTGGGCCTTCTCTTCCGCACCTTCCGCCAGACATAAGAAGTCCAGTTCATTGGCCAGAGATATGATATGTCTGATGACAGCGATATCCTTCTCATTATCATCATCGCTGCCCACCTTATCAACAAAGCTCTTATCTATCTTAAGCGTATCAAGCGGCATCTCGGTAAGCAGTGACAGAGAAGAATAACCTGTTCCGAAATCATCCATGGAGATCTTAAATCCCCTGTCCCTCAGGCCCTTAAGCACACTGATCATACGCTCCTTATCATCATAAGTGGCACTCTCGGTAAGTTCAAAATCTATAAGGGAGTGATCCACCCCGAAAGAATCAACTATACCGGTCAGATGGTCTATTATATTGGGATCATACATCTGGTTGCGGGACAGATTGACGGAGATCGGATAAAGCGGTCTGCCGTCCTTTTTCCATGATGCATAAGCCTCACATACTTTCCTTAACACGATGTCATCGATCTTGCCAATGGAACCGTCCTTTTCAAAGAACGGGATGAACCTGTACGGAGCCAGGATGCCCTTGCCTCTGTAATTCCATCTTATCAGTGCCTCGGCACCCTTGATGGTCTCCTTGTGGATATCGAACTTAGGCTGGAGATAAACCAGAAACTCATCGTTTTCTATCGCAGTCTCAAGATATGCCTTGATGTAGCTTCCCCACATGATATCATCATGCATCTCATCAGTGTACAGGACTATGTCGGTTCGTCCGGTATTGGTACCCATGGCCTGTGCGAGCTTACCCGCATCAGCCACGCGGTTACCCGAGAGTATTGCTCTCTGCATCGGAACCACGCCTGCCCTGTAATATATCCTGTAATTGGGATCTTCCTTAAGATGTGACAGATCATCAAAGAACTCTTCCAGCCTGCGGACCGTCTCTTCGATCGGCATATCACGTATCATCATCGCAAAGTTGTCATTATGACATCTTGCGCTTGCATATACAAAGTCAGCCTCATTCATGGCCCTGACGATGTTCTTTAACACATCATTGGCTGCAATATGACCATATACCTCATTGATCACTCTGAATGCCTTTACATCAAAGTGAACAAACGCATAATCATTTATACCGGCATCCATCGGCATCTCAAGAAACGATACGAGATAATTCCAGTTATGATGTCCCGTTATGGGATCAAAAAGAGCCATCCGGTAGAGTTTTTCCTTGTTAAGGACATCCATGTCATTATTGATGACGCCTGATGCCATGTCACGGTCAACATCCATCTCATACAGGATCCTTACCTTGCCCTTATTTGCAAAGACACATATCACATCCGAAGCGTCCTTTACAGACATGTCGGTAAACAGTCTGTGAGCATCATCGGATGCAGCTATATTCTTACGTATCTCTTCGATACGCTCCATATCCACGGGTTCATCATTATCCATCTCTATGGAATAAAAGACAGCCCCCTCTAACTTAAGCGGCTTAAGCTCTGCAGGATAATCCACCCGCGGATCATCAGGACGCAGTTCAATACCTATCACAGGCCTGTCAAACGCTTTGACATAGAATAATCCCGGGTAATCATAAGTACCGAAAGCATTGGCAAATCCCGCAATGCTCTCACTCAACCGACCGTCAAGATAGTCTTCTATCTCGCTGTCCGTTGTCTCTGTATAGTATAAGACCCTCTCCGGCTTATACAACTGATTAAGCTTATTGATGAATGAATCCATCCTCTTTACTCCCGATATTATCCTGTGTATGCGGATCCCCGGCGAACTATCCGGCCCCGGACAGCCCCCCCTACATGCAGGTATAACCGCCGTCAACGGGAAGCGCTATACCCGTAACATATGATGAATTGGGTGATGCCAGGAATACGACAGCAGTGTCAAGTTCACCTTCATTACCGTATCTCTCAAGAGGGATCATGGTCTTGGCATTCTGCTGGAAGAATTCGCTGTTAAGTGTATCCGTTGTAAGCGGGGTATAAAAATATCCCGGGCATATTGAATTGACGGTGATACTGTACTTGCCCCACTCTGCTGCAAGAGCTCTTGTAAGATTGACAACTCCGCCCTTGGCTGCATGATAAGGAGCAGAACCCGCCACCTTATTGCCCACAAGTCCGTACATTGAAGCGATATTTATTATACGTCCGTACTTGGCAGGGATCATCGCCTGATTGGCAACCGCACGTGCGAACTTAAACGTACCGAAGAGGTCCACGTCGAATTCCTTCTGGAACTGCTCATCGGTTATATTCTCCGCATGATCCACGGCACCGGTTCCTGCATTGTTGATAAGGATATCCACTCTGCCAAAACGATCCATTACCTGCTTAACTGTCGCCTCTATCTCATCCGTCTTGGTGATATCGCACTTAATGGGCATTGTCTCAACGCCGTGCTCCTTCGCTATCTCATCGCACACCTGCTTAAGCATATCTTCTCTTCTCGCAATGGCAACTATCTTACATCCCTGATTGGCGAGAGCGTGTGCCATCTGAACACCAAGTCCCGAAGAACATCCTGTCACTATTGCAACATTGTCAGTGATCTCAAAAATCCTCTTAAACATGATCGTTTAATACCTGCCTTTCCCAATTAATCTGTAGTTATTATAGTGTCGTCAATACTTACTTTATAGATCATCGATATGCCTTTATCCTGTCGTTCAGTTCGCTCTTAAAGCGCTTCACAACGGTTTCCGGTCCTGTGATCTTCACACTCTCTCCCAACGCGAAGATCCAGCCTAAGAACTGATCGCTCAATGCCACATCGACAATTATCTCTGACCAGCCTTTTTCCGGACCCGGATGTATCAATATATCCTTTCCGAACCTGTCGATAAAGACTCCGACCATCTCATCCTTAAACGCGATATGCACCCTGATCTCTTCGCCGCCGAACATCCCGAAACTCATCTTGGCATATCGGGCAAGATCAAACTCTCTGAAACTGCTCTTGCCAACACGCTTCACATCAAGGATCCTGATGCTCTTAAGCTTATCTACCCTGAAGTGCTTGATCTTATCAGCCTCTTCATCATAGGCGATCATATAGTAGTTCTCATCATCCCATGTCAGAGCCCACGGACTTACAACATAAGGCTCATCCCTTCGCGGAATAAGCTTCTTGCTAAGGTCCCACTTCATGTATTCAAACTGTATCTGCTTGTTCTCTGCGATCGCACGATGAACATCATCCACTGTATAGTATATGGACTCGTTCATGTTCTTGACTCTGCCCTGTACCATGACCTGTCGCTTAAGCTGCGCTGCTTCATATCTGCTGACCATGCCGGTAAGCTTCCTGATAAGGGCATTGGATTTGTTCTCTGTTATAAACTTGGAAGACTGGATGGCATCCACCAAGAGCTTAAGTTCAGCTATCTCAAACTGCTTGCTTCCCACATGATAGCTGTAGTTGCGTCCATCCTTGGCACCGATCACATCTACGCCGAGAACAGAGAGCTGCTCCAGATCATCATACAGGCTCTTCCTGTCGGCCGTCATGCCATATGCCTCAAGCGCCTTCTGTATCTCGGACATGGTTATCGAGTGTTCGTCATCGGTGTTCTCAAGAAGTATGCGATACAGATAATACAGTTTAAGCTTCTGATTTTTCCCTTTTGGCATAAGGTCATCCCATCATAACCAGTTCTTCTGCCTTCTCTGCCGGAAGCGGGCGTCCCCAGTAGAATCCCTGGACATAGTCACAGTCTATCTTCCTAAGTGTATCAAGCTGCTCCTGCTCTTCCGCTCCCTCTGCAATAACCTTGAAGTCCAGAACATGAGCAAGTGAAATGATCGCCTCCACGTACTTCTTGGACGAATCATTCTCATTCATCTTATCAATAAATGATTTGTCTATCTTGAGGATATCTGACGGGAAGCTGTTAAGGTAGCTGAGTGATGAATATCCCGTTCCGAAATCATCTATCGCAATACTTAATCCCATCTCCTTAAGGCCGTTCAGACTCTCAACAGCCTTCTCGGGCGATTCTATCATTATGGACTCGGTGATCTCGATCTCTAACTGTCTTGCAGGGATACCGCTGTCCTTAAGCAGCTTCTTTATCTCATCTATGAAATCGCTCTTCATAAGGTGCTTGACCGATACATTGATACTGAGCGTGATATCCGCACCTGACTTCCTTATGAGTTCGCCGAAGAACATCGCGGACTTCCAGTAAACGGCCAGATCGATCTCGTCAATACGACCCAGTCTCTCAGCTGCAGGTATGAACTCATCCGGACTTAAGATATTGCCCTCAATATCCTTCATACGAGCCAGCGCCTCAAATCCGCGCAGCTTATGTGACATATCATACTGGGGCTGCAGATTGAAGAATACGAGATCCTTTTCAATAGCGTAGCGGACCTTGTTATCCAGTATGAGCTGATTATGTGTCCTCACAAGCTCAGGGGAGTATCTCAGGATATGCTCACCGCTTCCTATACGCTTGATCTCCTTCATGGCTGCAACGGCATTGGAGAATACCGAATCACTGTCATCGGAATCCGCCGGATATATCGCATAACCGAAACTCGCATTTATGAAGAACTCATAGCCGTCCAGCTTTATCTTTCTGCCGAGCGCTTCCTCATACTGCATGATCGTCTTAACAATATCGTCATAAGTCCTGAACTCGCGGATGATCAGCGAGAATTCATCACCGTTTACTCTCGTGATAAAATCAAGGGTTCTTGACAGACCGCTCTCCGCGATCCTCTTCCAGATCGAAGCGATCTCAATGAGGACTCTGTTACCCATCTCAAATCCCATGGTATCATTGATACTCTTAAATCCATTGATATCTATCGATACAACCGCGAACGGGACATTGCGCTTAACAAGTGCCCTGATAAGCTCTGTACCGGCAAATCCGTTGGGTAATCCCGTCAGGATGTCCGTCGTGGCCTGCTCAAGGATCTTGGACTGATATCTCTCAAGCTTCATATTTTTCTTGAAAATGATATAGACAACAACGATAGTCACAACGCTTATGAATACGCCGGGTATGCTCGTATAATTGCCCTTAACGAATATTCCCAACAGAAGCGCCGATGTCTGGATCAGAAGAATAATTGCCGCTGAGATGAAGCCCAGCTTGCCGCAGAAGCTGACCATCAGGATGATACAGAGATTGCCTATGGACGAATAGATGCCGGCAAATGTATATGCCGTCATCGGATAATCGCCGATCATGATAACCTTCTGCGAACCTGCAGTCGATGCCACAAAGAATGAAACCACAAGATACGTCATGATGAGTAACACATACAGAACCAAGGGGGCCTTTCTACGGTCCTCAAGGCTGCTTAGTGTTCTCTCCAGTATTCGCTCTTCACCGCTGTTATTTCTGTAACTACTCATAGGCCGCAGTGCGATCTCCTCTCCCGAGTCATTGCATTACACTATAGTATAGCACAGTACTGCAGTTTTTACTATAACAATAAATAGCAATAAATAGCGATCAGCTCCGGTCGAATGCCCACAAAAATATTAAAACAAAATCGCCCGCCGACTTAAACGAAATGTGCTATAATTGATTATTATTGAAAGCAGTAAGCAGCCTGCCGGGCTTCATTCAGTTGTCTGACAGCAGGGAGGAATAATTCACATGATTTCGGATAAGTCAAAAGAAATTAGAAAAACAGCATTCATGATATCCGCGACAGCTCTGCTCATATCTTCACTTGCCGGATGCGGCTCAAAACAAAGCGAACAGCCGGGCTATCCTCCGGAAGCTGCAGTCGCTACCAGTTCCGCAACCGGAGCAGTCGACTTCGAACATGAGCTGGATTCATATGTTCCCAGGAAGACAGATTACAACTTCTACTTCACATATAAGATCGTTCATCCGTGGTGGGATGCGGTTGCACTTGGCATGGAGGAAGCGCAGAGACAGTTCCTCGAAAAAGGAATAACCGTCACTTACGAATACATGGCACCTGATGAAGCATCTGCCGAAGATCAGAAGAACCGTCTCTCTCAGCTAAGACCCGGTGATTATGATGTTATAGGTGTGGATGTTGCGGATGAAGAGATCATCTCCCCTGTTCTTGATGATATGGTCGACCGTGGATTCAAGGTAATGACTTTTTCAAGTTCAGATGCATCCGCTGACTGCAAGAGGATCGCTTATGTCGGTAATACCCACAATTATCAGGATGGAGCAGATCTGACCGAAGCCCTCTGCAAGAAGCTTGAATATAAGGGAAAGGTAGCCATACTCGTCGGAAGCAAGGGTGCGCCCTGCCATGAAGACAGAGCACATGGAGCCAGGGATACGATTGCCAGGTACCCTGACATGAGCATAGTAGCCGTAGAGTATGATATGGATTCGATCGAGAATGCTTATAACCTTACATTGGGTATATTATCAGACTGCCCCGATCTTGACGGGATCATATGCTGTAATATGAGCAACCCCGTAGGTGCAGCCAGAGCGATCACCGAGGCCGGCAGCGACACAGTGATCGTAGGAATGGATCATGACAAGGAGGCCCTGCGATATCTTAAGGACGGTATCATTTACTGTCTTGGAGTCCAGGACTGTTATTCCATAGGATTTGATACCCTTCAGATGGCAGTAAAGATAGCTGACGGCAATACACCGGGCGCTCTGTTCCCGGAAAAGACGGATGAAAACACAACGATAATCTATCAGGAAGATGCAGCCCCCATGCTTGATCTGCTCTATGGTGACATATTATGACGAACGAAAAAGAGAGAACCAATAAAAGATTTGTATATACGGCTGTCATCGGCAGTGTCCTGGTAATGGCTATCCTGATGGTCAGTACTATATGGGCATCCAGAAAGACCGTATCCACAACGGACGAAGCGGTTTCTGCGGTAAGTTCATTCTATCTGGAAGCCATGGCCGACCAGCGTGCGCGTACGATAACCAATCTGATCAACAATAATTTCGAGCATATGAACAAGGCTCTGAGTGTTGTAGATGATGAGGAGATCAGCTCACAGGAAGAACTCAGAAATGCGCTGGGCCGGATAAAAACGCTGCTCTCTCTTAACCGGTTCGCACTTGTTGACACCGATAACAATGTCTACACGCAGTACACGACCTATTCTGGCGGAAGCCGCTACGAGTTCCTCTCTGCAGATAAGCTGGATGGACGCATCATAAGTACCAACTACATGTACGGCTCGTCCAAGCAGTTATGCCTTGCCATTCCCGCGGACTCACTCTCTGTCATGGGCAAACAGTTCAAGGCCTGCTTCGTCCAGATAGATATAAGCGACATCAGTGATCTTCTGCTCCTTGAAGACCAGGACAATACTTATTTTGCCCTGTATACGAAAAACGGGAGCAATCTGACCGATACCGATCTCGGATTCATCAGTGCACACGAGAACATTCTTAACGGTGCCGGCAAATATGTAACATCCGAAGATGCGGAAAAACTCGCCGCAGACTTCGAAGAGGGCAACGAAGGAAACCTTACACTTGTGTCAGGAAATGTTTACGAGACACTTTGTTATGCTCCCGTTCCTGATACAGGATGGATGCTGGCAGTTCTCATACACGAGAGTGTCATACATGAACAGATCCGCGGTATCAGCGAGAATAACAAGCTTATAAGCCAGACTCTTATCACTGTCACTCTTCTTTCTATGGTTCTGCTTGCGAGCGTTCTGCTGCTTCAGTTACGAAAGATCGCAAGGGCAAGGATTGAAACAGAGCGCGAGAACAGCCGGATGTTCCGCAGTATGGCCAACACGGATTCCATGACAGGCGTCAGAAACAAGCATGCATACTCAGAATATGAGAATGCCCTCAACAATATGATCCGCTCAGGCGAGACTCAGAATAAGATCGCTGTACTGGTATGTGACATCAACGGTCTCAAGCACGTTAATGATACCAAGGGACATGCAGCAGGCGATCAGCTCATTAAGGATGCAAGCTCACTTATATGCGAGCACTTTGTGCATGGTGCTGTCTTCAGGATAGGTGGGGATGAGTTCGTCGTGATACTTCACGATAAAGGTTATGATACGCTGACTGAGACACTTGCAGCGATAAACCGCGAGATAGAATCAAACATCAATACGGACAGAGTCGTGATATCTATCGGATATTCCGTACTCAATGAGGATGATACGCAGATCCATGACGTCTTTGAAAGAGCCGACAACATGATGTATGAGCGCAAAAAAGAGCTTAAATCAATGGGAGCCAGGACCAGAGAATAGAAGGCACAGATTCATAAGCTAATGCCTTACATCTCTCCATCCCGGCTGCACTTGTTAAAATGCGGACATGTGATGCAAAAACCATTACTTCTAGCCCTTATCCGGCGCTGTAAACTCTTCTATCGCAGCTGAATATGCCTCAAGTGTCCTGTCATCGAAGCAAGCCCAGTACACCTTGCTGATCGCTCCGGGCTCATTTTCTTCAAAGTCAAGCACGGCCTTAACAGCTACCCTAGCTGCCTTATCAACCGGGTATCCGTATACACCCGTGGATATCGACGGAAATGCGAGCTTGGTCACCCCGTGCTCCTTAGCCTTCTTAAGTGAGTTACGATAGCAGGAAGCCAGCAATTCCGGCTCTCCCTCGTCTCCCCCATACCATATGGGACCCACGGTATGTATCACGTATCTGACCGGGAGATTATAGCCTCTTGTGACCTTTGCTTCTCCTGTCGGACATCCGCGAAGTGTCCTGCACTCCTCGAGAAGCTTCGGGCCTGCCGCCCTGTGGATCGCTCCATCCACACCGCCGCCGCCAAGCAGCGATTCATTAGCCGCGTTTACTATAGCCCCCACATAATCGATCGTTGTGATATCTGCTCTTATAGCTTCAAGCTGCATATACATCCCCCTGTCTGTTACTACTCTCTTCTGTATTGATCACGGACCACTCTCATCTCATACATCTTCTGATCCGCCATCTCGATATACTCATCAAGACTGGTCATACCATCCTTTACCGGGAGTAATACCCATCCGTAGCTTACGCCGACTGAATATGGGTTGGAGTGAGCATTATTATACTCTTCCAAGCCCTTATCAATCTTCTCCGCAAACTCATCAGGTTCCGTACTCCCCTTTTCCACTGCCGCAAAAATCAGGAACTCATCCCCTCCGATACGTACAGCCCTGCTACCTGACGGCGACGCATTCCTAAGTTCTCTTGAGACAACGCTTATGGCTTCATCTCCTGCCGAATGTCCGTATGTGTCATTCAGATGTTTTAATCCGTTAAGATCGGCTACACAGACAAACAGATCCCTGCCGTTCTTTTTCGCATCATCTATGACAATATCCGAATAAAACTTCAGTCCCTTACGATTATAGCATCCCGTCTGCTGGTCAGTCATATTCTCTTCAAAAAGCGCGTCATACTGATCCTGAAGGCTCTTAAGTATCGCTCTTTCCTCTGCTTCACGGGCAAGCTCTGCAGTCTTCTTTTCATCAATATCCCTTATCATGAAAATGCAGTCATTACCTTCCGTGCTGTCTTCTGCCGTGGTATTGCACATAACGATCTCAGACCAGTAATACTTTCTGTCAGAATGCCTTATCCTGCATTCCATGGAAATATGTACATGATCCTCCAGCTTCTTCACATAGATATCGCGAGTAGTAAACCTGCGGAACTCTTCTCTGTCCTCAGGATGTATGTTCTTCTTAAGCCTTCTGCACAGGGACTTAAACGAACCGCTTTTATCATTGCCGTCTGAACCTGCGGATATGTTATCAAGTTCTCTGTTATGATCAACGATCTCATACTGACCTGTACCGTCATCGATCACTGCGATCATCTGGAACAAACTGCGGATGGAATTATCAATCGAATCTCTGATCATGCTTCACAAATCCCTTTTACCTGCTCTGCAAGAAGACGGCCAAGTTTTCTCTGGTTCTCTGCATCCAGATGACAGGAATCTGCGTTACTTGCCACAACATGCGGTGCCGCATCAAAGAAAGCAACTCCGTACATACCCGCAAGCTGCGAATACCAGCCAGAGAGTTCTTTTGTCAGTTTTATCGCATTTTCATAATCAAAGCTGTCACCCAGCCATGAATCCCTGATCCCATCCCCTATATACGGAGGTGAGACAAGAAGTACCTTGAACGAGTCGTTACATCTGAACCGGTTATATGCGAGGATCTTCTCAAGCATGATCTGCATCTCTCCTGCAATATCCATTGATGAATAGGCATACTTCCTCTTGCAGTCGTTTGATCCAAGCATGATGATCACCACATCAAGCGGACTCTGGCTTTCAAGACAGGGACCGATGTATTTAAGTCCGTTCTTCTCACCTTCGGCAGGATCATCGGTAGCTATGGTTCGTCCGTTCTGCCCCTCTTCGATCACTGTATATTCATCACCCAATACGCTCTGCATAACCATGGGCCATCTTGACTCCTCAGGGAAGCGCACTCTGTTGTCCGGGTCATAGCCCCATGTGAGTGAATCTCCAAAACATAAAACTCTCTTTTTTGACATATTTACCTCCTTACATTACCACGGAACGAATTTCCCGCCGATCACACCCTTAACAGACGGATCGGACAGGATCCCATATTTCTCCGGGTGTCTGAACTTATCTCCCATTATATCACCATTCCTGTGGTTTCTTAACATATCAAGATCAAGGCTTGCTACATATACGCCCGATTCAGACGGTGCTTCGAATACGCACATATCTCTTGAGCCCGGCTCTTCCCTAAGCCACGGTACTCCGTCAAAAAGCGTTGAGTGCCCGTTGCAGTCAGGCTGTCCTTCAGGATAATTACAGGTCGCTACGGCGACCATGTTCTCATACGCTCTTGTCCTTAATGCTGCCAGCCTGTTGATCTCCATCGGACATGCATTCGGAGCCAGTATGAGTTCCGCTCCTTTTAGCATCAATATCCTGGCGCTTTCCGGGAACTCCCTGTCAAAACATATCATCGACCCGAACTTGACGGATCCTCTGCCAAAATCCAGATCCGTAACATAAAAATCATCTCCCGATGAAAGAACACACTCATCAGAAAAATCACATGTATGGAACTTGGAATAATGAAGGATCTCCTTCCCCGTCCTGTCAAAGAAAACAACAGAATTCTTCGGCTTCGGATCATGCTCTTCGAGGAAGGTGATACCTATCGCCATCTGCAGTTTAGCCGCAAGATCACGAAATGCATTTACAAACTCACTGTCCTTTTTTATGACATACTTTTTAAGCTCTTCTTCATCCTGCGGAAGATAATATCCGTTGCTCCACATCTCAGGAAAGAGTGCTATGTCCGCACCTTTTTCCTTGGCTTCAATACATGCTTTCACACCTGTATCCAGGTTGTTTTTCCAGTCTCTGTCAGAAAGGATCTGTAAGAATGCTATATTAAGAACCATCACATACTCCTTAAATATAGTGTTGCCCGATACTACAGCTTGAGATTAAATGCCGTCTTATCTTCACTGCTGTAGCCGGCATTTCTGTAAAACTGCAAAGTCTCAGCCTTCTTTGATCCCGTCATAAGCATGATCTTATAGCAGCCTTCCTGTTCCGCTATCGCTTTGGCATGATCAAGGCACTGAGTTGCATAACCTTTTCCCCTGTAATCCGCATGAGTCACGACATACTCTACGAGGGCAAAAGGTCTGACATTCCTCGTGATGTTTGGGATGATTATACATACGCAGGATGAAACGATCTTTCCCTCGATCTCATTAACAATGATATGATAATCATCATCAGTGACCATCCGGTCCCATGTCTCATACAGATGATCATCATGTTCAGGAATGCTGTCTT
>JAEEGL014142527.1_pt1 | contig 16723 bp, 10 predicted proteins | sample 9134231 | NCBI WGS metagenome assembly JAEEGL01 (sample SAMN16246548, study PRJNA631951) | gut metagenome | biome: gut microbiome; feature: rumen; material: fiber-attached | host: Bos | place: Iran: Karaj | collected 2018-10 | reverse complement strand
TCGGGCGCATCTGGACTGTTGCTGTCGGCGCCTTTGCAGCCTGTGCCTTGCGTCCATGTCGAGCTGAAGTCCTCAGCAAAGTCGTTCCCCGAGATCTTTGCGATGCCATTTGTGAATTTGGGAACGATGGGATCAGTGCAGGCATCACCTTTGCCGGGGAGGCAGGCGGGTGGATCGGCCTGAAGATCGCAGGCACCGCCGTCGCAGTCTGCATCCTCGTCGCAGCCGATGTCCGAATCGCACTGATGGGTTTCAAAGTTGCAGTTCTCTTCATCGCTCGCGCAATCCGACGGTTCATCGCAGCCGGGGATGCAGAGGTCGGAGGATTGATAATAACCCTTGAGGCATTCCTGCTGAGCATCTTCCAGGCGATAGCCGGGGAGGCAGATGGTCTGATCGGCCGCTTCACCGGGATTCGCCTGACGGCAGATCATGCCCTCTGCGCATTCACTGTGCGCATGGCAAATCGGTACGCATTGGCCGACGGGGGGATTCGCGCCTGAAAGATGGCAGAGTTCGTCTTCATCGCAATCCGCCTTGCTGTGGCAGGGGCATTCCGGCGCATCCTCGGTTTGGGTCGTCTCATAGCTGCAGCCTTCCAGCGTGCAGCTGCCGGAGACATATTCGACCAGGGTAGTGCCGTCGCATTCCGCTTCGGGCAGCTCGGCACAGTCCTTGGCTTCACCGGTCGCAGTATAGTTGCAGGTCAACCCGGTGACGCCATCTTCGCAGCTTCCTTCTTTGGCCTGGAAGATCGTTCCATCGCAGACCTGTTCGAGGCCGATCGCGGTGCAGTCCTTGCTCTGTCCTGTCGGCTGGTCCTGGACGCAGCTCGCCTGATTGCCGCTCCGTTCGCATTTCGCTGAGTATTCGGTGATCTTGTTGTTGCTGCAGACGTAAAGATGCTTCTCTTCACAGGCCGCTTCGATGCAGGGATCGGGAATGCAGGCGCCTTCATGGCAGATCTCCTCTGTCTTGCAGGGGATCAGAGTCTTCTTGCAGTGATCGCCGTCACAGCTCGCTTCATGCTTCCAGTATCCGTTCGATCGGTCGTCGCAGACGGTCTTTGCTTCGCAGGTCTCGGTGATGGTTTTGCTGCAGGCGCCCTCCGCACAATCTCCCGTCTGGCTGTAGATGACGCCCTCTGCACAGCTCAAAACGCCCGCGCTGCAGGTCGTTCGGTCATAGGTGAATGTGCATCCCGTTTCGGTGCAGCTTCCGGAAACAGTTGTGACGAGCTCTGTGCCGTCGCAAACGGGCGCGGGCAGATCGCTGCAGTCTTTCTCTTCGGCGGTCGCTTCATAGTCGCAGGCGGTGAGGCCCGAAACCTCGCTGCCCTCGGTGCAGGTCCCGCGCTTTGCGGTGTAGTGGTTGGCGTTGCAGACCTGAGCCTCCGGCGCCTGTGCGGTCGTGCAGTCATGGCTCTCGCCGGTCAGGGCTGTGGCCACGCAGCTCGCCTGATTGCCGGTCACCTGGCAGATCGTCGACGATTCAGCGATCACGCCCTCGCTGCAGCTGTAGATGAAATGCGCGGTGCAGTCGAGACGCTTGCAGGGATCCTCGATGCATTCGCCTTCGTAACAGATCTCGCCCGCGTTGCAGGACACAAAGGTCTTCTTGCAGTGATCGCCGTCGCAGAGGGCTTCGTTCTGCCAGTAACCGCCGGGGGTTTCGGGATCGCAGCTGTTGCCGGAAGGACAAGACTCGATGAGCTCGCTTCCGCAGCCGGCCTGGGGATCGCATTGACCGTCGAGTCTGACGAGCGCGCCTTCCTTGCAGCGGGTTTCATTCTCGGTGCAGGCGAGCGTTTCGCTTTCAAAGTCGCATCCGTTCGCTGTGCAGGTACCCTTCAGACCATGGGTGAAGCCGTTTTCATCGCAGCTGCTCTGAGGCAGGACGCTGCAGTCCACGGGTTCCGCGGCGGGTTCATAGCTGCAATCGGTGAGGGCATTGAGGACGCTGCCTTTCCTGCAGCTCCCTTTCTGTGCCGTGAAGCGGTTCTCACTGCAGCTCGCTTTGGCCGGGGCGGTCTCGTTTGCGCAGTCGTAGAATTGGCCATCGGGCTGATCCTTGACGCAGGTCGCAACGCCGTTCCGGAGCTCGCAGCGGGTCTTGTACGAGAAGATCTGGTCGTGATCTCCGCAGATGGAGAGCGTGGTTTTGCTGCAGTCAAACTGTTCGCAGGGATTCTGGTCGAAGGGGAGGCATTGATGGGTCGCGAGATCGCAGAAGCCCTGGCCTTCGCAGTCGGGATCGCTGCCGCAGCACCGGACGCCCTGGTTGCTGTCGGCCGTCCAGATCCAATGCGCGGTCTCTAGGGTCTCGCCCTCGCAGCTGGGAATGCAGTTTGCGGTCGCCTCAAAGAGCCCCTCGCAGAGGATCGGGGTGACCAGCTCCTGTCCTTCGCTGTCCTTGACGGATCCGAGGCCCGGCTCATCCCCGGTCTCAATCTCCGAGCTGGGTTCGCCGTTCTGACCGATCACGCGCCCGGAATCGGTGTTTTGGGCCCAGTTCGTGTTTGCCTGGCCGAAGGTATCGAGCAGATGATCCTCGGCGTCGTAGAGCGAGATCGGACCCTCTGCGGTGATCGGGCTCAGATCCTCGTAAGTGCATTCATAGCCATCGATTTCGCCGGAGCAGATGACCTTGGTGCCGTTCGTCGGGATCGAGCCTGAGAGGGTGACCGCATCTGTGAGTTCGTTCTGGGAGAGCTTGTATCCTTCGACGCGCAGGGTCGCGCAGCCCGGGTTAAAGATCTCGATGGCGCGGTTGCCGTTCGCATCGACGAAGACTTCCGAGATGAAGGGGGTCGCCATCGTCTTCGGGTTGCAGTCTTCCTCGCCGGCCGGGACGCAGGCGTTCTCTTTGCAGATGAGATCACCTGAGCAGTCGGTCTCGCTGATGCAGGCGACGCATAGAGCGGTCGTCTCCTCACAGAGGGGCTTTTCATCGCTGCAGGATGTGCAGTTCGAGACGACGGAGAGGGGCGCGTTCTTTGTCGCATCGTATTGACCGCCATCGGCGTAGCTGATGCCCACGGTGGGGTTGTTGCAGAGGACGAAATGGGCACCGCCATCGACGGAGATCCGGGCCGCAACCCTGTAATCGCCGATCGCGCCAATTTGGATCGGGGCGCTGTATTCGAGCATTTCGCCGCAGTCTGCGCAGTCGCTCTTCGATGCGCTGAGCCATTGCCAGGCGGTGCTCTCTGCGCTCTGATCCTCTGTATCTTTGCCGAGATAGCCGATTTGGACCTGAACCTTTGAAAGATCGGCGCTGCCGGTGAGGCCTTCTTCCTTCAATCGCGCGTAAGCATTGATCGTGCGGCCGATGCCGGTGCTCGCCTGATTCCCTTCAAAATGGTCAAAATTGCACCAGTCGGCGAGGTTTGCGACGCAATGGAGCGTGTCATCGCAGATCAGAACGCCTTCGCATTGATCGTCATCGGTGCAGCAGCCTTCATGCCTGAGGGTTTCTGCGCTGCAGACGCCCTCTTCGCAGCTGCGGAGATGGCATTCGTCGCTTGCGGGGCAATGTTCGTCGGTCGCGCATTCGGCGCATTGGCCTGCGTTTGCGTGATCCTCGATGTGGCAGAAGGGCTTGGGCGCCTGGCACGCAGTCTCGTCGGTGCAGCAGCCTTCGATCGTGTTGGATCCGCATTGATGGGTGTTGCTGTAGCAGACGGTGCTCACGCAGGGATCGCCGCTCAGGCAGTCCAGATCGCCGATGCATTCGACGCAGGTTCCGGTCTGTGCGCCCTGTTCGATCAGGCATTTGCCTTCTTCGCCGCAGCCCTGGGCTTCGGTGCAGCAGCCCGCGATCGGTTCATAGATGCAAAGATGGTCGTTTCCGCAATGCGCGGTCATGCAGGGCCTGGCTTCGCAGGGCTTCTGCGCGCTGCATTGGACGGTGATGCAGGTATGGTATCCGGCCTTTTCGGGATCCAGTTCGCAGAGTTTGCCGCCCTGGCAGTCGGTATGGGCGAGGCATTCGACGATCTCGATCTGACCGGTCCTGGCCGGATCGAAGGCCACCACCGGATCCACGTTTGAGACGCCCTCGCGGTCACCGCTGCCGTCGGGTTTGAGCTCGCCGGCATGGCACATTTGCCAATGCTGTCCACCGTCCACCGAAACGCGGGCGGCCAGCTCGTAAAGGCCTACGGGCAATGCGCTGATGGAGGCGCCATATTCGCTGTGCTGATCGTGGCTGTAAGCGCTGTTTGCGGTCGCGTCTGCCCATTGCCATTCAGCGTCGTCTGCCTTTTGCCGGGATCCGAGCTGCACGCGGACGGATGCTGCGTTGCCCTCGCTGCCGGTCATGCCGGGCTCATACAAACGCGCCAGAGCCTGAATCTGTGCGGTTGCCACAAAGGATCCGTCCACCGGATCCTGCAGGGCGCACCAGTCCACCAGGTTGATCTCGCCGCAGCGCTCTGAAATGCAGCCCAGAGCTCCCGCGCAGTCGTCATCGTTCGTGCAGTGGGGGGCGACGCAGCGATCCTCTTCGCAAAGGCTCAATATGGGATCGGTGCATTCCTCGCTGTTGTGGCAGCATCCGGGAATGGGGGTCTCGGCACTGCAGACGCCACTTGTGGTGCAATAGCCCTCGGTGCAGAGCTCGTGGCATTGCTCGTCGCCCGTACAGAGTTTGCAGCCTTCGATGGCGATCTGTTCACAGCGATGTTCGGAGTTGCACTGAGCGGTATGGCAGGCGTCCTGAGGCGGGCATTGGTTGGAGTTTTCGCAACATTCCCCGATGGTTGCAAACCGGCATTGGCCCGATGCGCAGTCATAACTCTGACAGACACCGGCCTCAGATGCGCAGTCCTGAGGGGTATTGCAGGCGATGCAGCCGTCTTTGGCGGTTTCAACGCAGGCGTGATCGGTGCAGTTCATTTCGTGGCAGGCGTCTTTGGGATCGCCGCAGGTCTCAACCCCCATGCAGCAGCCGGGAATCGCCGTCTCACCGCAGGTGCCGTCATTGCAGACGGGCTTATGGCAAACATCGCTCGCAGGGCATTCGTCGTCCAAAACGCATTGGGGTATGGCCGAGTCGCCACCATCCGCTGCATCCGCTTCTGCATCCGCTGCATCCGCTTCCTGCGAACCGTCAGCCTCCGCGTCCTGTTTGCCGCTGTCGGCCGGGCTGCCGTCCGGATGCCCCGTATCGCTGGCCGTTTCGCCATCGCGCACAAAGGCGCCATCCCCGGATGAAGCTCCATCCAGCTCTTCCGGGGTCGGTGAGCTGTCGTCATCGTCGCAGCCGTAAAGCGGAGCGGCACAACAGAGGCCGATGAGGGCCGTCTTTAAAAACAAGGAGGTTTTGCGCATTTTCAGCATCGTCCAATCGCCTGAGGAACGAAAAAAAACGCAGCATTGGAGCATACGCAATCCTCAAAAGTCAATAGTGACGACTGGATACAATCGATGCGATTTGAAAAAAGATTGCAGGCAGTGAGCAAAGGCAGGATTGAGGCAGGCTGCAGGTCCGGGAATCCGGAATCCATGCAGAGCCCGGGCTTACGGAAGGTTCTATGCGCTGAAAAGATCACTCAGCGGAGGTGTAAACGATGTCATAGAAGACATTCGTTGTGTTGCTGAGAACCTGGATGTAATAAGACTTGCTGCTGGCCGGCAGATCGAGCGTGATCACCTTGTTTCGGTCAGAGCGCGGAGTCTCAAGGCCCTCGCAGATGTCACCGTAGGGGTCCACTGTGCAGACACAGGCCGGGTTGCTTTCAGAAGCGCTGGAGCAGTCCGGGACGCCTGATAGGTCTGGAGTTTCAGAGGGTCTGATGATGTCATGGTACTTATGATGGCTTCTCGCCTCGATGGTGCATTGATAAGCGAAGAGGGCCGCATCCGTATTCTGATCGACGACGATGCTGAACTTGCTGTCGTACCGGGGAGACTCCAGGAAGAACCAGTCCTGGTCACCGCAAAGTGAAAGCCATGGTGTAATCCCGTAATCGATTTTAGTCGCCATCGCGCCACCAAAATTATTGGACCGGACATCCCCATACTCTAAACGGTCATCAGGGCAATCGTCATTTCGTTCTGCAAAATACAGCTGATAGTCATGGGTGAACTCCGCATCATCATTGAAATTAAAGACTTCTATATAATACTCACGCGATTGGGGTGCAGTGAAAACCATATATGCCACGTCAGAGATGTCGTTCTCTGTGAAGCAGCTGTTCTCATATATTCCCTGGGTTAAGTTATCGAGGCATGTGCCCGGCCTTCTGGTGTCATCAGAGATCGTCAGATTGAGGACAGCATCATCGCTGTGATCGAACGTGATCGCAACACTGTAAGCCTGGCCCTCAACCGCAGTGAATTTAAACCAGTCGCTGTAACCGGGGAGCAACTTGAGGGGATGGGTACCGATGGCATCCATGACGGGAACTGCGTGTGCCTCATCGTGGTTGCATTCGCGGGTGTCGAAGAGATCGCCATCGTCTCCGGTGTAATCGCAGTTGGCTGAACGGCAGCTTGGGGTTGAGTCCTGGATGTTGAGGGTGAACGTCTTGCTCGCTGAAGCCTCGTGGGGATCGGTGACCGTGAGGGTGGGCGTGTAGATCTGATTCGCCTGGCTGCAGGTTGGGGAGATCGCAAAGCGACCTGAGCTGTTGATCGAGGCGTTGGTGGGCGCATGGCTCAGGCGATAGGTGAGCAAATCGCCATCCTGATCGCTCGCATATGGAGAGAGATCGATTGTGTAAGCCTGGCCCACGATCGCGGTCAGACTGGGAATCTCGCTCAATGTCGGGGCATGATTCCGGGGCCCACAGCTGCCGCTGGTATCATCGATCACCTTAACCGTCATTTCACCGGAGGTCGTTTCCTGGCCATCGGAGACTTTGACCATGAATGTGAAGGTTTGCCCGACGAGGGCGCAGTCGCTGACGCTGTAGGAGAAGACGCCGTCTGCATCGACTACAGCGCCTGAAGGCTGTCCGCTCAGGCTGAAGCTCAGCGCATCGTTGTCCTGATCGGAGGCATATAGGCCGAGTCTCAGAGATAAGCCTGAGTTGACCTGCACCTGCCGATCGGGAATCTGCGAGAGGACAGGGGCGTGGTTACCGCCGCCCTGGCATTGGGTCACGTAGAGGATCAGCTGCCGGGTCGCCCGGTTGTCGCTCGGATCTTTGGCCTCAAAGGTCAGGAGAGAGGTCGCATCGTCCGTCGCTGCGGCGGTATAGCTGAAGGCTCCGGTGTTTGAATCGAGGGTCGCACCCGAGGGCGCACCGGTCACGCCGTAGGTGAGCCGATCGCCATCCGCATCCGTCGCATGCAGATTGAAGGCCCAGGTCTTGCCGACGCAGAGCGTATAGGTCGCAGAGCCGTTTTCGAGGATCGGATCGAGCACGGGAACCGCACCCTGCGCTGCAGCGATATTGAGGGCGATCGGGGCGCTGTAGGCAAAGCTGTTGTGCGTATCCTGCACCTTGAAGGTCAGATGCACCGTCTTTTGGGCCAGGGAGACTCCAGGCGTCCAGATAAAGCGGTTGCCCTCCATGCGGGCATCCTGGAGCGCGAGCGCATCTTCCGCATTCTGGGCATCAAAACCGTAGGTGAGCTCATCGCCATCCTCATCGTGACCGGTGAGTTCGAGCTCAAACTGCTGTCCCGCCGTCAGTTCATAGGCCGCATAGAGCGGATCGAGCGTCGGCTTATGGTTTTCCTTCTGAACCTGCTGGACGCTGATCAGAATCCGGACCGACGCCGAAGCCTGCCCGTCGATGACCCCAAAGACGACGTTATAGTCACCGGTTTTTTGGGGCGTCCATTTGAACTCGCCGGTTTCTCTGTCGAGGCTCGCGCCCTCAGGTGCTCCCTCGCTGATGAAATAGGTCAGCTTGTCGCCATCCTCATCCGTCGCGTGAAGGGTGAACCGCATTTCCTGGCCCACCGTGCCGATCTGAGCGTTGATCGGCTCGAAGACCGGCGCGTGATTCTCCCTGATGACGTCCGCATCCTCGTACGGGCTCCCACAGACTGAGTTGACGTTGCAAACCCCCGAACAACACCGCAAATGCGTGAGGCATTCCGTGCTCACCGAGCAGCTCTCACCGAGCGCCTTCTGCCCATTGCCCGCCTCACAGGCCGCGATCTCCGTGCAGACTCCATGGCAACATTTCAGCCGCGCCTCGCATTCCTGCTCCTCATCGCACGCAGCCCCCAACCCCTTCCTCGGCGGATCGTTCACGTCCACCTCACACCCCACCAGCCCGGTCACCAGCGACAACACAAGAACTCGAGAAAACAGAGGAAAGCGGTACATGATACCCCCAAAATCAATCAAATCGCCCCATCGTAACCTCGACTACCGAGAGTGTAAAGCCCTTGTTGCGAGATGAGAGCTTTCAGGTGAGAGATTTTTGTGGATGACGTCGGGAGGATGGAGGCACCAGGTGTCGTGAAGGAGCGAAGCAGTTATAAAGCCGTCCCCACCTCTGGGGACGGCTTTGATCCCTTTGGTTTGGGAGATCATTTGAGGCTCAATTCTGTTTCTCCTGAGACATCATTTTTAAGCGATGCTCCGATGATTCATGTGCAGTTGAATCCTCATCGAGCAAATGTTGAAGCTCGGCTTCCACCTGGGCGCGATCCGGGAGATAGAGTTGGTAACGGGTTGCAAAGACCTGATTTGAAATATTCTGCAGGGCGTATCGCATGACCAGTTGATCCTTATAGGCGCCGAGGACGATGCCGATGGGATCGGTATCACCTTCGGTGTTCATTTCTTCCCGATAATAATTGAGATAAAAATTCATCTGGCCGATGTCTTCATGGGTGATTTCACCCCGCTTTAAATCGATGAGGACAAAGCATTTGAGGATGCGATGATAGAAGACGAGATCTACCTTATAGGAACGACCTGCAAGCATAAAAGATTGCTGGCGGCCGACATAGGCAAAGCCCTTGCCGAGCTCCAAAAGAAAATCGCTTAAATTTTGAATCAGAGCATTTTCAAGATCCGATTCCTTATAGGCAGGCAATGAAGGCAGACCTGTGAATTCAAAAACATAGGGATCTTTGATGATATCTTCAGGCTTTTCGATGATTTGCCCTTCTTTTGAAAGGCGCAGCACTTCTTGCTTGTCGGTGCTTAAAGCCAGACGATGAAAGAGCATGCTCTTCATCTGGCGGCGAAGTTCCCGAACGCCCCAATGCGCATTCAGGCATTCCTTTTCATAAAAGGAGCGTTCGAGCGGATCTTCAATTTTAAGGAGCTCGATGAAATGACTCCAGGTCAGCTTGGGCAAGGCCTCAGGTTCGGGATAGGTGAGGTAAAGCTTGCGCATGTAAAAGATGTTGCTTCGGCTGAAACCTGCGCCATATTTCAGAGCCAGATCCTGAGAAAGCCGATTCAACAGAGGAGAGCCGATTTCGATGGGGGCATTGACCTGCCGCTCATATTCGACGATCTGTCTGCCCATCTGCCAATAGGCATTGAGCAGTTGGGATTGCAAAGAGAGCGCAATCTGACTTCGCCCTTCATGCAGGGTTGAGCCGATCTGTTCAATCAAATTCGCATAGATTGAATTCATGTTTTCATTCGGGATCAGATCTTCGTTCATCGGATCTTTCATGGTTGCCCTCCAATCGGTCGAATGAGCTGCAAACCCTTTTGTTTCATCTCTTCCATGAAGAGGCCGAAGTTATACCAGGCGGACTGGCCATATAAGCCCATCTCATCATCCGCAAAAAGGGATGCGGTATTAGAAGAATAAAAGAGATCCATCGCTGTCTCTTCATCGAGGCCGTAATGCGCCTGAATGAGCTTTACGATATCGGGGATCAGAATCGACCGAACTAAGGCATGCATGTTTTGGACCTCTCCTTCAAATAATTGGAGCAAAAATCGATCATGAACTCGATGCCCATGCCATGGAGATCATCGTAATCATCGCGGAGAAGCTGCAATAAACCTTCATCCTTGAAAAGCTGATAGATCTCAGGGCCTGACTTATGCACATGATCAGCATAATGCTCGATGCAGAATGCGATGAAGGAAAGCTTGCTCATTGAGGCCTCACCTTCAATCCTGGAGCTGTTTTGGAGATACAGCGATCAAACAGGACACATAATTCTTAAAATCCCACCCATCCACGGCACCGCGCAGCTCATCCGCAATCGCCCAAATCGCCCGGTGCAGCTCATCTCTCTCTTGCTCTTTTTTCGTGTCAATCGCCATTTTCGGTTCCAGTCACCCTCAATCGATCCTCCAGGCGCTTGTATAAAAAACGCGATCATTGGGCAAGATCATTTTTGATTCGTGTAAAAAGGCGGGACTTTCCCCATTTTTGTGAAGTGTGCCTGCACTCTGAGCTGCAAAGTCCGCTCAACATAAGCCCATTTACGATCAAAGCGGTCTCCGGTGACGAAGGCTCTGAACTCAGCTTTGGGCCCCTTCAGCTCTTTTTTCTCCACTCCCTAATTTTATATTTCCCTTTTTTGAACGTTGCCTTTATGCTCTCCAAAGCGAGTACTGAAGGAGGCCGTCATGGCGAATCGCATCGAAAAGTCGCTGACCGAAGCGCAAATGACCGAGGTTCGGGCATCTTTGAACCAAGTTTACGACGTCTTTAAGGCAAACTGCGTCACGCTGACGGGCAGCGAGCGGAATCTTTTGCCTTCGGCGCGCAATAATTACGAAAAATACCTGAGCCTGCTGCTCCAGATTGCCAACGACTGCAACGTCAACCTGCAGCAGTTTTCACCCGACGCGATCGCGGCCGATCTCAAGATGCAGGCCGACATGAGCCTGCTGCTCGACCAGCTGGGCACCCTGTACACGATGGCGCTCGACAGCTACCGCGCAGCTCGGGCAGAGGGTTGGAAGGCGTTTTTGGGCCTCTATAACATTTTAAATATCCTGAGCGATCAGGACGCCGAGCTCAAAGGCCGTATGAAGACGATCGTCGACTTCATGGCCCACGGCAGCCGCAAGCAGGGCTCAGATCCCAAGGAGGCCAAAGACTTAGCCCAACTGAAGGGCGAAGATGCTCCGGGCGATGAGGGTGACAGCACCGAGCCCTGAGGCTAAAACGAGATCCTTCCTTTGAGATCGCCGCTCACTTCTGATCCCATGTCTCACCTTTAAGCGCATCCATCGCAAGCGATCGATTCATCGAGCAGGACGACTCGGCTGGTCAAGCCCAAGCATCAGGCTTTAAGAGCTGATCGGTTGGGCTCTGTTGATGGATAGATTCTGTATTGAAAGCAGAGCGATTGTGTGGCGGAAGCAGATACCTTGAACTGAACGCGCAAAACGGGTGGGCTTTAAAAGCAGATGGGTTTTGCAGGCAAGGCTCAGCCATTGGGCTCAAAGAGCAAAACCGTTGAACCCGCGAAGCGGATCGATCGCATCTTGGCAGCAAAAAATCCTATCATTTAAGCGAATGGTTCGAACCAAGGGACTTTTGCCATCACGCTTGCAAACCCGAGCCTCATGCGATTGTATCGGACGCATCATCTCACTGAAATCGCCCTTTTTTTAACAAAAATTCCTGCGTTCAGTCTTTCGCCACATTCCTGATCGTGCTACAAGCGGGCGCGTTTTTCACCAGGAAAGTTTGAGACCATGGACAAAACCGTTACTTCCGAAGCGACCCCAAAGGCGGCCAAATCACAATATAACCCCATCCCGCAGATCGCGATCGATCTCGCCTTGCCGCAGCCTCAGGTGGCGCAGGTGGTGAGCCTTTTAAACGAGGGCAACACGGTCCCGTTCATCGCGCGCTACCGCAAGGAGGCGACGGGTGGACTGGACGAGGTGCAGATCCGCAGCATCGAGGAGCGCAAAACCTATCTTTGCGAGCTCGACGACCGGCGAAACGTCATTTTGGAGAGCATCGAAGGGCAGGGGAAGCTCACAGACGAGCTCAAAGCAAAGATCATGGCCTGCGCGCAGAAGACCGAACTCGAGGATCTCTATTTGCCCTATAAGCCGAAGCGCAGGACGCGGGCGATCATCGCAAGGGAGCGGGGCCTTGGTCCTCTGGGTGATCTGATCCTGGCGCAGCCGCTGGACGGCGATCCCGAAGCCGAAGCGCAGAAATATGTGGATGCGGCCAAAGAGGTTCCCGATATCGCGGCGGCCTTAAAGGGAGCAAAGGACATCGTGGCCGAGGCGATCGCCGATCAGGCCGATGTGCGGGCATTGGTGCGCGGGGCCTTCAAGAAGGATGGCGCGCTCACATCTGAGGCGACGGACGAGGCCAAGGCGCAGCGCACGCAGTACGAACAATATTACGACTATCAGGAACCGGTCGGTCGCGTGCCCTCTCACCGTTACCTGGCGGTGCGGCGTGGCGAGCGCGAGGGCATGCTGCGGGTGGGGCTGTCGCTTGCGCCCGAGCCTTTGATGCCTCAAATCGAGCTTTGCGCCGGTTACAAGCCGCGCTCCCCGTTTGCAAAGCTCTTTGAGGAAGCTGCAGCCGATGCCTACAAGCGCCTGATCGCGCCCTCCGTCGAGACCGACGTGCGGGTCGACATGAAGCAGGTGGCCGACGAGGAAGCGGTCGAGATCTTTGCCAAAAACCTGCGCGAACTGCTGCTCGCATCGCCCCTTGGGGGGAAGGCGGTGATCGGCCTCGATCCGGGCATCCGGACCGGCTGCAAGACCGTAGCTCTCGATGCGACCGGCAAGTTTTTGGAATACCAGACCCTGTTCATCAGCCAGGGCGACGCGCAGCTCGAACAGGCCAAACAGCATCTCCTGCGCATGGTTAAAGAGCACGGCGCGGTGGCTGTGGCAGTGGGCAACGGCACCAACGGGCGTGAAGCGGAACGCTTTGCGCGCAAAACCTTAAAGGATGCGGGCCTCGATCAGGTCATCGTCGTTCAGGTGAGCGAATCCGGCGCCTCGATCTATTCCGCAAGCGACATCGCCCGCGAGGAGTTCCCCGATTTGGATTTGACGGTTCGCGGCGCGATCTCGATCGGCCGACGCCTGCAGGATCCCTTAGCCGAGCTCGTCAAGGTCGATCCCAAATCCATCGGCGTGGGTCAATATCAGCACGACGTGCACCAGGCCCTGCTTCAAAAGAAGCTCGAGGATGTGGTCGAAAGCTGCGTCAACCTGGTCGGCGTCGATCTCAACACCGCATCCGCTCCGCTCCTGGCACAGGTGGCCGGCATCGGATCCTCGCTCGCCAAGCGCATCGTGAAGCACCGCGAGCAAAACGGCGCCTTCCACAGCCGCGAAGAGTTAAAGAAGGTGACCGGTCTTGGACCGAAAACCTTTGAGCAATGCGCCGGGTTCCTGCGGATCCCCAATGCATCGAACCCCCTCGACGCCTCAGCCGTTCACCCCGAGCGCTACGCCCTGGTCGAAAAGATGGCCAAAGACATCGGCGTCCCCTTAAAGGATTTGGTGGGATCGAAGGAATATTCGTCGCGCATCAACCTCAGGCATTATGTGAGCGACGAGGTGGGCGAGCCCACGTTAAAAGACATCTTATCTGAGCTCGAAAAGCCGGGCCGCGATCCGCGCACCCAGTTTGAACCCCCAAAGTTCAGGGATGATGTGGAGACGATTGAAGACTTGAAGCCCGGCATGATCCTCGAAGGGGTGGTCACCAACGTCGCCGCCTTCGGTGCCTTTGTCGATATCGGCGTCCATCAGGATGGCCTCGTGCATATCTCAGAGCTCGCCGATAAATACGTCACCGATCCGAGCAGCGTCGTCTCTCCCGGGCAACATTTAAAGGTGCGCGTGCTCGACATCGACCTGGAGCGAAAGCGCATCTCGCTCTCAGCCCGCATGGAAGAGCGCAAAGGCGAACCTCGCGGCACTGCATCTCAGGGCGCAGCTTCAAGGCAAGGCCCCAACCGCCCCGGACAACGCAAGGGGGGCAACGCACCTAAGAAGGATGATGGATTCAAAAACAACCCCTTCGCCGCGCTGCTGAAGGGGAAGTAAGCGTGAGGGGATTCCTGCGCACGTAAAGCAGCCTTCCGTCGTTCAAACAGCTCCCCTTCCGTCATTCGCGAAGCGCGAGACGGAAGAGGAGGTAGGCTACAAACTAAGGCCTCAGTAGAACATTTAATTCCACCAAGCACGCAGCAACATCCATTCATTTGCCCGAATCTGAGCCTGAGCAAAGAAATTTCTGTATCAAGTACTTGAAATCTAATTCTCAGTCGATTAATCAGACGATCACCTTTTTATAGGGCGTTTTGATGAAAACCTGTTTGCCTCTCTTTCTTGCACTCACCATCGCAGCCTTGGGTTGCAAGTCAAAACCAGACGAACAAAGAGAGGATAATGCCTATGCGATGATGGCTGTACCTCCGGAAAAAGTGCCTGCAGATTGGCCTATGACCCGGGAACAATACATGATCCTCGGGTATGATACGCCAGAACATGCGCTCGATTCCAAGGAGCTTGAAAAAGCAGGCCTTCATTCAAGAAAAGAGATTGTCGGATTTGCCTATAAAGTCCTAGAGATGGATCTTTCACCCATCGCACGCGATATGATTTCTTCTTCAGGTATTGCAGCTCAAATGGGCGCTTATGAACTTCTCGGTTATTATGGCAGTATTGAAGATGCTCAGAAGTTGTTTGAATCGGTCAAAGCGATCGATGGAAAAACAGCCAGAGAAAATCTTGATGGAAAACAATATCTGTATTGGAAAATGGTAGAATCTCTTGGTTATTATTTGATGCGCGATCACCTTATGCCACAAAAGGATCGCACATTGATGCAGGAGATTGAAGATTTTCTTTATCGATGCAGCGACATCGAGCAAATTTCATGCTGGGATTATGAAAGCCGCCCAAAAGTGATCGATGCACTCACCCTGCATGCGATCGAAGCGATCTCACTTGGAAGCAGTGAACGCATGCATCTAAGAGCCAAAAAATATGTCACTTATCCACAGGATAGCATTTACCATCTTTATGGAAGTATCGAGCTTGAAAATCTAGCCTGGGTGGAAGAGAGGGCTGAAAAAATCAAGCGGCAGCTCCCACCGATGTTGCCTGAATCGGAGATCGATCGATGAAGCGCTCTATCCATTTCTGGCTGTTGTTTTCGATGGTCCTTTTGATGGCTTGTGTGGAAGAGGAATTTGAACCGATCGAGGCTGGTGTTCGTTTTGAAGGAACAACTGCTCTTTAGGCAGGCTATCCCCTGGATGGTCAGGTAGCAGGCCAGACTTCAGAACAAGATAAACAGGCGATCTATGACAAGGCAATTGATAACATGCTCAGTAGAGGAAATGATGTATTTTGTAATCATCTAGAGCAGGACAACTACGACCCAATTGAAGATGTAACTTGCCATATCCAGCTAGCCAAAAAAGGAATCACTGAGGTTATCCCTCATGCGCTCCGCGAATGCCAGCAACACCTGTGGGGACGGCTTTGATCCCTTTGGAAGAGCATTTGAGGCTTGACCCTGCATCACGCTGCATCGGGTCGCCGTCTGGCCCCAACAGATTTGATTTTTTGCCCTATATATGCGAGTGAGCGCGCAATTTTGGATTTGGAGCTCGTTGAGCTGAGGTTTGGAATGAACCGTTTCGTTAAGCGCTATTTGATCGATGCCATGGGTGGCATGGCGCAGGGGCTGTTTGCTTCGCTGCTGATCGGTACGATCGTCAAAACGCTGGGGTCGCAGCTGCAAAAGCTTTCGCCTTCGGCCATTTTTCAGTTTTTGGTGGATGCAGGCAGTTTTGCTTCCGATCCGCATGTGGTGGGTGCGGCGATGGCCGTGGGAATCGGGTATGCGATGCAGATGCATCCACTCGTGTTGTTTTCGCTTGCGGCGGTGGGATCGGCGGCCAACGTGACGGGTGGAGTGGGCGGTCCGCTCGCGGTGCTGATCGTGGCGATCGTCGCCGCTGAAATGGGCGGGCTCGTGAGCAAAAAGACCCGGCTCGACATCCTGTTGACGCCTTTGGTCACCTTGCTTGCGGGGGTGCTCTTGACCGTCCTTGCGGCGAAGCCCATCGGGGATGCGGCTGCGTCGGTGGGGCATATCGTGGTTTGGGCCACAAAGCTTCAGCCTTTCCTGATGGGGATCCTCGTCTCGCTCATCGTGGGCCTCGCATTGACGCTGCCGATCAGCTCTGCGGCGCTCTGTGCGGCGCTTGGTCTTACGGGACTGGCGGGCGGTGCTGCGGTGGCCGGATGCTGTGCCCAGATGGTGGGCTTTGCGGTCTTAAGTTACAGGGAAAACGGCGTGGGCGGCCTGATCTCTCAGGGGCTCGGGACGAGCATGCTTCAGATGCCGAACATCGTAAAGAATCCCCGCATCTGGATCCCTCCGACGCTGGCCTCGATGATCACCGGTCCCATCGCAACCTGCGTTTTTCATTTGGAGATGAACGGGGCAGCGGTCAGCTCCGGTATGGGCACCTGCGGTCTGGTGGGCCCCATCGGCGTGATCACGGGATGGTATGAGCCTTCAGCGGTCGCTCTGGGGAACGGCGCTGCAGCGTTGAGCCCCGGATGGTCTGCCTGGCTGGGCCTCGCATTGATCGCTTTGGTTCTGCCTGCGATCCTCTCCTATGCGCTGGGGCAGGCCCTGAGGAAGATGGGCTGGATCAGGGAAGGCGAGCTGAAGCTCGGGTGAAGGGTCGGATCCCTGGGATGGGTGAAACGCACGGGCCCGTCGGGTGATGAAAGGCTTCCGCCCTGTCGGAGGCCTTTTTTGTAGTTGTTTGATGAAATTCATCGACTTGGGGGAAGAAGTCGGTTA
>JAEEGL013618112.1_pt1 | contig 16723 bp, 14 predicted proteins | sample 9134231 | NCBI WGS metagenome assembly JAEEGL01 (sample SAMN16246548, study PRJNA631951) | gut metagenome | biome: gut microbiome; feature: rumen; material: fiber-attached | host: Bos | place: Iran: Karaj | collected 2018-10 | reverse complement strand
TGTTTTTCGATCTCGGGAATGGGGTATTTGTTGATCTCTATAACGTCGTCCAGAAATCGCACGGCAAGGGCGGCGGTTTTTTTGAGCTTTTCAAAATCCACTTGGGGGGCGCCGTTTTCGGTCTTCACCATGTGGGCAAGGTTTATGGAGCCCAGATTGCAGGCTTCGTAGGGCAGGAGAGGCTGCTCTCCGCAGGGGTTGGTGCTTTCTATCATGCCTGCGGCGGGAGTGGGGTTGTCTCTGTTGATGCGGTCGATGAATATTATGCCCGGCTCGCCGTTTTTCCAGGCCATGCCGACTATCAGGTCAAACACCCTGGAGGCGCTGAGGGTCTGCACGCAATCCCCGGTGCGGGGGTTGATGAGTTCATAATCGGCGTCCGCCTTTACCGCTTCCATGAATCTTTCCGTAAGCAGAACGGAAATATTGAAATTGGTGAACTTTGTCAGGTCGTTTTTGCATTTGATGAAATCAAGGATGTTGGGGTGGTCCACCCGCAGGCAGCCCATATTCGCGCCCCGCCGGGTGCCTCCCTGCTTTATGGCTTCCGTGGCGGAATTGAACACCTCCATAAAGGAGACGGGGCCGCTGGAAACGCCGTTGGTGGAACGCACTATATCGTTGGCCGGCCTCAGGCGGGAAAAGGAAAAACCGGTGCCGCCGCCGCTTTTGTGGATGAGAGCGGTGTTTTTGATGGTTTCAAAAATGTCTTCCATGCTGTCTTCCACGGGCAGCACGAAGCAGGCGGAAAGCTGGCCCAGCTCCTTGCCTGCGTTCATGAGAGTAGGGGAATTGGGCAGGAAATCCAGCTCCGTGAGCATATCGAGAAAAGCCTTTTTTGTTTCTTCATAGTCCGTTTTTCCGAATTTCTTTTCCGCCTCCGCCACTGCGGAGCACACCCTCACAAAAAGGCCTTCCGGGGTCTCTTTGAGATCGCCGTTCTCGTCCTTGGTAAGATACCGTTTTTCCAGCACTGTCAATGCGTTTTCGCTAAGCTTCATTTTGATTCTCCGTCCGACAGCAGCGCGCGGAACTGCTCTATGTTTTCAAAATGCATATATACGGACATAAACCTGATATATGCAACCATATCCACTTTTTTAAGCTCTTCCGAGACCCACCGCCCCAAAAGGTCGCTGGTCACCTCGGAGTTTTCGCTGAGCATGCATCTCACTTCCAGCTCTTTGGCTATGCCGATAATGGTCTCGGTAGTCACGGGGCGTTTGTTGCAGGCGATCTGCAGCCCTCTTATGAGCTTGTCCTGGCTGAATATCTCACGCTTGCCGTCTCTTTTGACCACCATGGGGGAAATGTTCACGATGGTTTCTTTTGTAGTATAGCGCCTGCCGCATTCGAGGCACTCTCTGCGGCGCCTTAATTCGGATTTGTTTTTACCTGTTCTGGATTCCAGCACCTTGTCGTTGTCGGAACCGCAAAATGGACATATCATAAAACCGCTCCTCGGGTATATTGTGTGTATATTTATTATAGCACACTATATAGCCGGGGTCAAGGGAGCCGGAAAAAAAACGCAAAAATGCCGGGAGCAAAAAAAACCTGCCCGCAGGGGGCAGGTTTTTTGCCTGATATTATTTGTATATGCCTTCCTCGTGCCACACCTTCCAGATGAGCTCGTAGCGTTCCAGAGCCATGCCGGTATAGGCGCAGTTGGAGGTGCAGAACACGTAGCCGCCTCCCGGCATGCCGTGCTTCAGGCAGTAACGGGCGGATTCTATGCATTCTTCGTCGGTGCCTGTCTGCAGAAGGCCGCAGTTCACGTTGCCGCACAGGCAGACCCTGTCGCCGTAAAGGCGTTTCACTTCGGCTATATCCACCCCTGCCTGGGGGTCGATGGAGTGCAGGGCGTGAGGGTTGCAGTCCACCAGCTGGTCGATGATGGGCATTATGTTGCCGTCGGTATGCTTTATGGTGTAATAGCCCAATTCCCTGTAGCCGGCGATAAGCCTTTTCAGGTAGGGCGCCACAAATTCTGCAAACTGGTCGGGAGAAAGAAAAGGACCGGTGTTCAGGCAATAGTCCGAGCAAAGGGCAAAGCCGGTGATATCGGTGTTTTCTTTCAGATACGCCGCGTTTTTGATGGCGTTGTCCACCATTCTTTCGGCGTCGTCCTTCACCTTGTCCGGCTCGTCCGCCAGCCTGTAGGAAAACTGCAGCATGCTGTTTCCGTCGGGGATAGCGTAGGTGGCGTCGCCGTGGATCATTACAAAATACTCGTTGTTGGTCTGCTCGTTGAACATGTTGATCTCCCGGATCATTTCATCCCGGGAGCCTGGGTTGGGGTGGAAAAAGCAGGCGTCATGCTCATACTTTTCCATGGTCATCCGGAAGGTGTCCACTATATCCTGACGGTGGAGCTGTCTTTCCTTTTCGCTCATCTGGTCCCACTGGCCGAAGGCCCTCATGGAAGAATGGAGCTTGCCGAAGGCTTCCATGGTCAGGAAAAACACCAGCTCAAAGGTGGGGACTCTGCCTTTTATGGGCCTGCGCTCCAGAGCCGCTATAAAACGTTCTTTATGGGTCATTATACGTCTCCGTTAAAACTGATTTACTTTGCTTAGGGCGTCAAAACGCCATATCTATTATAGCACAAACGGCCTGCCGTTTCGGGAAAAAAGCAAAAAAACGCAGAAAAGACGGGCAAAAAAAGGGCGCCCGGCAAGGCGTCCTTTAAAATCTATATTTCCGTTTCCGCTGCGATCTGTTTTGCTATATCTTCCGGGGTTGCGCTGCCGGTTCTGCCCAGCTGCCTGACTGTCACCGCGGCTGCCAGACAGCCCGTCCGGGCCGCTTCTTCGAAATTTGCGCCTGAAAGCAGGGCCAAAACTGCCGCGGCAGTCACGGAATCGCCGGCGCCGGTGGGGTCGGTCTCGCCTTCCACCCTGACGGCGGGGACGCCGGTCACGCGGTCTCCGTCAAATATCCTTATGCCTTTTTCGGCAAGGGTGAGGAACACCGGCCTGCGGTTTTTTTCGGACAGGATCCTGCCGGCGGCGTTGATATCCTCTTCGGAAAATACGGTTTTGCCCAGGGCGCACCATACGGCTTCTTTTGCGTTGGGCTTGAGTATCATATTCCGGAATCTGTCTCCCCGAAGGCGTGAATCCACCCAAAAGAGCTTTTCGGGATGTTTTGCCGCCAGAGATATAAGCGCCCTGCGGACGCCGGGAGTCACAACGCCGCAGCCTTCCCTGTCCACTTCGGACTGGTCTGCCACTATTACCCCGTCCGCCAGTCTTACGGCCGCTTCGGCGGCCTCCGTCAGGCTCTGCTCCTCGTCCTGTGTGAAGGGCGTCCGGTTCTTGAAATCGTAGCGTTCCTTCTCTCCTGCAAGCCCCCGTATGTCCTTGTTCTGAGGCTTGGCGTAAAAGCAGGTGTGCCTTTCGGGAAAGGTGAGCAGATAATCGTCGCCGCAGCCCAGGGCGCGGATATCCTGCCTGAGCTCATAGCCCTCGCCGTCGTCTCCGGTGTAGCCCACGGGGATAACTGTCCCCGCTCCCAGGGCCTTCAGGTTGACGGCTATGTTCCCGGCGGCGCCGGGGCTGTGTATTATCTTTATCACCTGATTGGCGAAGAGGCCGGTCTCTGCGGATATCTCTTTCTGGCTGTCGTCAAAAAACAGATACCTGTCCAGAAAAAAGTCGCCTATAACGGCTATGGTCCTGCCCGCAAAACGGGAAGAGATGTCAAGAAAGCGTTTCTCGGTCAGCATTGCGGAGCTCCTTGTAAAGCGAGGCCAGAAACAGACGGTTGTCCAGGCATATATAATCCAGTCTGCCGCCCATACGGCTGAAGGATTTGCAGAACCTCAGGTAATAGGCGGGGTTGTCTTTGGGAGGCTCGCCGGCGCTCCAGTCCCAGCCGCCGCCGTTCCCGATATCCACCACGGCGATATCAAAATCGCGGATGCGGCCCTTGCCCCGGCGTATAGCCCGGTTGTTGGCTATGGACATGCTTTTTTCAAAAACCATGGGGGACATTATGGCGCAGCCCACGGACATAGCCACTCCCCCCTCCGAAAGCCCGGAGACAGACTCTGCAAAGCCCAGAAAATCCCTTCCGGCGGCCCTGCCGATGGCGGCTGTATTGCACAAGGGGTGGGTGTAAATGATGTCGTAGCCAATGCCGGGATGCACGGTGAAGGGCACGCCGTTTTCCCAGGCCGCCCGCTGCACCGAATACTGTTTGCAGGCGTGCCTGACCGGCATAAAGCCTTCGGGTATATGGCGCTTCCGCATGGTATCCAGCAGGTCCATGGCGGCGGCCGCGGCCGCGGCGTCGCCTCCCTTAAGGCCCTTGTTTACCAGCCTGAGAAGGATGTCTTCGCCGGGGATGCTGATGCCGTCCAGGCTTATCATGCGGCCCACGGACTCTCCGTAGCCCAGCCCCTCCGCGGCTCCGGCTGTTACGGCCAGATTGATGAACCTTCCGGTCTCGTCCCAGGTGCCGAATTTGCCTTCTGCCACGTTTTCCCTCACGTTTTCCGAGCTTTTGCCCATGTATGCAAATTCCCAGTCGTGTATGGAACCCGCTCCGTTGGTGGCTGCGTGAGTGATCCAGCCTTCTTCTATCAGCCTGATGACTATGGGGCCGCAGCCGTTCTTGATGAGATGGGCGCCGTAAATGAGCATACGGCTTTTGCCCGCTTTCCGGGCCGCCTTCAGGGCGCGGGCAAGGCGCCCGATCTGCTCTGCTTCCCCGGCGGGAAGCTCCGGCTGCCATAAGGGGTCAGCGGCGATATCACGGATGTCCAGGTCGTTTTTTCTTTGGGAAAGAGGAAACATCTCCGTTTGGTCTCTGTCAAATAACTTCATTTTTCCCCCTCCGTAAGAAGATCGGCCAGCAGCCTGCCGCAGGTGAAGTTGGGGATGATGACGTCCGCTCCCACAGCCAAAAGGCGCTTTCGTTTTCCTTCGTCCACGGAGACGGGGTCCTTTTCGTTGGTGGCGACGCCCACTGCGGTCCCTCCCGCGGTTTTTGTGTTGTCTATCTCCACGAATCCGTCTCCGAAGCCAACAAGGCTGCTGCCCTGCAGACGGTTTTTCTCAAGTATGCCGTGGATCACCATAGCCTTCGAAAAGCTTTTGTAGTCGTCCCTGGCTCCGAAGATATTCCCTTCAAAATAAGGGCTCACTCCCGTAAGGGCGCTTTCTTCTTCTACGTATTTCTGGTCGGTCCCGCTGGCAAGGTAAAGGGCGACGCCGCGCTCATGCAGGGTTTTGATAAAATCTTCCGCGCCGGGGACGAGATAATCGGCGGGCTTTGCCCGTCCGCACCTGAGGTCCTCGCGCCGGGAGGCGATCTTTTCCATAAGCCTTTTGGTATATTCGGCCTTGTATTCCGAAGGCTCGAGAGGCGAGCCGCCCCGTTTTTTGGTTTCTTCCGCCAGGCCGATCATCTGATAAATGGTCTGCTTGCCGGTGGTAGCGCCGATGAAGTCGTCGATAAAACCTTCCAGATCTTCTTCGTCCTTTCCTTCCGGGGTGGAGGAAAGGACCTCCAGCATCAGCCCTTTCATCACCGACTGCCAGCCTTCCCTGATGAGGGACACGGTGCCGTCAAAATCAAAGAGCGCGTGCCTGAAGCCGCCCTTCCTGAAATCCCTTATTATCTCGATATTGGAGGACACAAGAAAAACTCCCGTTGCATCCTGATCGTATTTATACGAAAAATCTTCTTCTATTCTTATATCTTTCATTTGCCGCAGCTAAAGAAAAAAGGCTCTTTTGAGCCTTTTTCTTATTTCTTGTTTCTGAAGGTGATCTTGAAATCGTCTTCGTTCTTGTGCCTTTTCCGCGGATTGTCGGATCTGCCGCCGGAAGGCGCGGAAGCCTTGATCTTTGATCTGTCGCAGAACTCCTTGTGGGTGAGGCGGATCTTTCCGTCGTCGCTGACCTCCTTGACCCTTACCTTCAGGACGTCGCCCAGTTTGCAGTAGTCCTCGGTCTTTGCCAGGCGTTCGGGAGTGAGCTCGGAAATATGGCACAGGCCGTCTTTTCCGGGAGCGATCTCCACAAAGGCGCCGAAGGCTTCGATGCGGACCACCGGGCCTTCGAAAAGCATGCCCGGCTCGGGGACCAGAGTGATGGCCTTGATGGTGCTGATAGCCTGGTCGGCCGCCACGGCGTCGTTGGACGCCACGTAAACCGTTCCGTCGTCCTCCACGGATATCTTGGCGCCGGTATCGGCCTGGATCTTCTTTATGACCTTGCCGCCGGGGCCGATAAGCTCGCCGATCTTTTCGGGATCGATGGTAAGGCTGTACACTCTGGGAGCATAGGGAGACATTTCCGCTCTGGGCTCGGGTATCACGCTTTCAATAAGGTCCAGTATCTGGAGCCGCGCTTTCTTTGCGGCGATAAGGGCCTGCGAAACAGCGTTGCGCGAAAGGCCGTGGGTCTTGGTGTCCACCTGGATGGCGGTGATGCCTTCCCGGGTTCCCGCAACCTTGAAATCCATATCGCCGGTGAAGTCTTCCAGACCCTGAATATCTGTGAGTATCACCTCGTGTTCGTCGTCGCTCATGAGGCCGATGGAGATGCCGGCTACGGGAGCCTTTATCTTGATGCCGCCGTCCATAAGGGCAAGAGTGGAGCCGCAGGTGGACGCCATGGAAGTGGAACCGTTGGACTCAAAGGTGTCCGAAACCAGTATCATGGTATAGGGAAAATCTTCCTTGGAGGGAAGCACCGGCCTCAGGGCCTTTTCCGCCAGGGCGCCGTGGCCTATCTCTCTTCTTCCTGCGCCTCTCATAGGCCGGACTTCGCCCACCGAATAGGGAGGGAAGTTGTAATAATGCAGGAAGTGTTTTTCGTAATCTTCTTCCAGATTGTCGATAAGCTGCGTGTCGTCCAGCGAGCCTATGGTGAGGGTAGTCATCACCTGGGTCTGGCCTCTGGAAAAAAGGCCGTTCCCGTGGACGCGGGGAAGGACTCCCACCTCGCAGCTCAGGGGGCGTATCTCGTCCAGCCTGCGGCCGTCGGCGCGTTTTCCTTCGTCGATGACCATATGGCGGACCTGCTTCTTGATGAGCTTTTCCAGTATGTCGGGGATCTCTTCGGCTCTTTCCTCGTATTCCTCGGCAAGCTGCTTCTGCAGCTGGTCGCGGAGATCGAATATCGCGCTTTCCTTGCCCGCGGCTTCGGGGTTGCGGATGGCGTTGGCTATGGTGTCGTTGACCTTTTGGCCTATCTCTTCGCAAAGCTCGGGGTCGGGCTCAAGAATCGGTATGTCCGCCTTGGGCTTTCCGCACAGGGCTATGAGCTCGTTTTGCAGCTCCACAAAGCTGTCGCACACTTCATGGGCCAGGAGAAGGGCTTTTTCCAGATCTTCTTCCGACACTTCCTTTGCTTCAAGCTCTATTTCCAAAAGCTTTCCGCCGCGTCCGGCAATGAACAGCTCCATGTCGGATTCTTCCAGCTGAGAGCGGGAGGGGTTGGCGATGAATTCGCCGTTCACCCGGCAGACGCAGGCGCATCCCAGAGGGCCGCCCCAGGGGATGTCCGATATGGCGCAAGCCGCAGAGGCTGCCGTTACGGACAGGACGTCCAGAGGATTCGCTTCTTCGGCGGCAAGGGGCATAACGACTATCTGAACGTCGTTGCGCATGCCTGCGGGGAACAGGGGCCTCATGGGCCTGTCGATAAGGCGTGAGATCAGGATGGCTCTTTCCGAAGGTTTGCCGTCCCGTTTGTTGAACCCGCCGGCGATCTTTCCCACGGCATATTTACGTTCTTCAAAATCCACCGTCAGGGGGAAGAAGTTCATTCCCTCTTTGGGCTCGGGCGTCATACATGCCGATGCAAAAACCACCGTATCTTCGCATTTTACGGTAACTGCTCCGTTGGCCTGATTGGCCAGCTTGCCTGATTCGATAGTATACAGCTTACCCGCAATTTCTTTTTCAACCTTGAATAGGGGCATTAATTTTTCCTTTTCTTATTTATTTCTTGATGTCTCTGATACCCAGACGGGCAATGAGCTCTCTGTATTTATTGATGTCTTTCTTGTAGAGGTATTTCAGCAGGCCCTTTCTGTGGCCTACCATCATCAGAAGGCCTCTTCTTGAATGATGGTCCTTGTGATGGGTTTTCAGATGCTCCGTAAGGGTGTTGATGCGATTGGTCAGAAGAGCGACCTGGACCTCGGGGGATCCGGTGTCGCCTTCCTTCTGGGCAAATTCGCTGATGATTTGGCTTTTTGTGGTTTTATCCATTGTGATCTTCTCCGTTTAAAAAATTTTACCGCCATGACCGTTTGTTAGATTGCCGATCACTAACTTTCGACCTCGAGAAAGGCAGTAGGTATAAAGATACATTATAATGATAGCATATCCGGAGGCCCTTAGTCAAGTGCGACGGGCCTACCCGCGGCGCACCGCCGTTATCCGGCCGCCGCCGATTTCCGCCTGCCATCTGTTGCCCCCCAGGTCCTTGCCTTCCGTAAGGGTGAAGCCCTCGGGTACGGTGATTATAAGGGCCTCCCGGGGGCCTTCGGCAGTTATCTCGATGATATCCTTGGAGGCTTTCAGGTCCATAACGAAGTTCCGGTAGCGGAGCCCCGTTATCTCATAGGACGGCCAGCTGTCGGGAAGGTTGGGCAGTATGGCAAAGCCCTCGGAGTTGGCCTTGAAGCCCATAAAGCCTTCTATCATGGTGTAGGGGACCAGCACGGTCTCCACGAATTCCATGTCTATGCCTATGCCGCCGGCCGTTCCGGAGCCCTGCAGGGTGTTGCCCTTGCTCCCGTCGGCATAGTAGGCCCGGTATCCTCCGGCTTCCTGCACCTCGGAATACCAGTCCAGGATGCCCTCAAACCTCTGCCAGGCGTTGCCGGGCCCGTACACCCTGATGCGGCTCATCATATCGTTGAAGCTCTGGGCAAAAACGGCTCCGCCGTCCTGCACCTGCAGTCCGAAGGGGAACACTCTGCAGTCCCAGGCCCAGAGATACCATTTCTCGTTGCGCAGGGTGGTGGCCCTGGGGGCCAGGCGCCAGCGGTATATGTCCCCGCCCTTGCTGGTGTCGCTTTCCACCGTGCGGCGGCCGTCTATCCAGTCCATTATCTCCCGGGCGTGCTCCGGAGTCACGGCGCCGTAATAAATGGCTTCGGTATTGAGAAAGGTAAAGCCGAAATCCCACTTGTCGCCGTTGACGTCTTCCGCGGCGTAAAACCTTCCCGTTTCGGGGTTCCACAGCCGGGCGTTGATGGTTTTTACTATCCTGTCCGCTTCCCGCCTCATGCTTTCGGGCTTCATGGGGCTTTTGCCCAGCCCCAGCTGAGGATTGGCGGCGATGTATTCTTCCAGATCCGCCATCATTCTGAGGGTATAGACGTAATAATAGGTCGTATATGTCTCAAGGTTGCCGAAGGGAAGGATGTCCCAGTAGTTGCCGCCTATGGAGTGGCCGAAATTATAGGTGCGGTCTCCGTTTTCATCCGTCACGTAGCCGGGAATGCCGTCGTGGCCCTGATAGCGGACCCTTATCATGCCGGCCTTGCTGTCGTAAAGCTCCTTCTGGGCGTAGCGGAACACCTTGCGCATGCGTTCGATATTCGCTTTCAGAAACTCTGTGTCCCCCGTCTGGTTGTAGGTGTTGATGGAGCCTATGAGAAAATTGCAGGCGTTCATCTGGTGGCGTGTGTTGAAGGCCGAGAACACGGAATTGATGGCAAAGCCGAGCCCCTTTTCGGCGGGGAAGCGTATCCGGAGCTTGGTGATGGTGCCGTTCCATTCCTTTGATTTGGAGGGCTCCACCGTGCAGAACCTGAGGACGCTGCCCATAAAGGGATCGGGGGTCTGCAGATCAAAGGAGACGGACCTGGACCGGGACCAGCCCTTGTCCCCCTCCCGCTGCCACTGGAGAGTGGCTTTCATGGGCTTTTCGGAGCTTATGAAGGCGCGGAAGCTGATAAAAGGGCAGCAGAAGGCGTCGCAGACGAAGCCGTCGTTGGTCTCTATCCAGGGGTCGGGCCCCGTTACCTTTATCTGCCAGGCGTCGTCTATCACGCCCAGGTTCTCCATATCGTGGACGGACCACCGGGCGGCGGCCTTCTCGCCCATGTAGCCTTTTCTGTCAAGGGCGGGGGCCGAGGGGGCCAGCATCATGGTTATGTCGGAAGGGCTGTCCTGAAACAGGAAACCGAAGGTTATGCCTTCGTAATCTCCCTGTATCTGGGGGAACAGGGGAAAAGGCCAGCCGTCGTCCAGGGCGTGGCTGAAATGCTGGTTGCAGGTGACGTAGCCCTCCTTGTTGATCTTGCGGTTAAGGAAGGTTTCCTTCCACACGCTCATCATGTCCTTTTTGACGGGAGCCACGCTCATGAGAGGGACCGGGGCCCAGACGTCTATGAAGGACGCTCCGGGAGTTGCTACGGGATTCATGTATGCCTCGTAGTAAATGGACCTTATCTGTTCCATTTGCTTTTCGTGCCCGGGAACCTTGAAGTTTATGAATTCTTCGGGAATATCCATTGCCGATCCTCCGTATGAAAGTATGGCAGTCATGATAACGATAAACAGTAATTTTTTCATTGCGAGTACCTGTAAATATTTTTTTGCCGTATATATTATAACATATCAAAACAGGTTTCCGCAGGGATAAGCTTTTTTTGCCGCAATAATTGAACGGCCCGCTTTACAAAGCCTTGCCGATATGTTATAATAAATGTGTTGACACGGGTTGTTGGCGCAGGGGGAGCGCGCTTCCTTGACACGGAAGAGGTCACTGGTTCAAATCCAGTACAACCCACCAGACGCGGGCTGTTAGCACAGTGGGAGCGCGCTTCCTTCACACGGAAGAGGTCACTGGTTCGAATCCAGTACAGCCCACCAGCAAAGAAACCTCTTTTGTCCTTCGGGGCAACGGAGGCTTTTTTTGTTTTTGGCGCTTATTCCCGGGCGTTTTTGCATATCGGTTGTGCAGTTATGCTTTTTGTGCTATAATACATTAGAAAGCATTTCAAAAATGTATTCAACATAAGTCCCGTTGGACTTTTATATGTCCGGCCTTTCCCGGGCGGAAGAATTTATAAGCGGAGAGAAACCACCATGATGAAGTATTTGCAAAGACTGGGCAAATCCCTTATGCTGCCCGTTGCGGTCCTGCCTTTATGCGGGATCCTTATGGGTATAGGCTATGCCCTCTGTCCCGCCACCATGCAGGGCGGTGAGATCACCGGCGTTGCGGCGTCTGTGGGCAATTTTCTGGTGAAAGCCGGCGGAGCCCTCATCGACAACCTGCCCTGGCTGTTCGTGATAGGCGTGGGCGTGGGCATGAGCAAGGACAACGACGGGGTCGGCGGCCTGGCTGCTTTGGTGAGCTGGCTTATCATCACCAACCTCCTGGACAAGGATTATATAGTCAACGTACTCCCTTATATCGACCAGGACCAATACAAGCAGCTGGCCTTCGGAAAGATATCCAACCCCTTTATAGGCATCCTGGCGGGCATTATAGGCTCGGGCTGCTACAACAAGTTCAAAAACGTCAAGCTTCCAAACTGGCTTTCCTTCTTCAGCGGCAAACGCTGCGTGGCCATCATAGCCGGGCTCTTTTCCCTGCTGGTGGCCTGCGTTCTGGCCTTCGTATGGCCCGTTTGCTTCAAGGGGCTTATCAATTTCGGCCAGTTCATCGCCGGCCTGGGCGCCGTGGGGGCGGGCCTTTACGCCTTCTTTAACAGGCTCCTTATCCCCATAGGTATGCACCACGCCCTCAACAACGTTTTCTGGTTCGACACCATCGGCCTGGGCGATTTGTCCAACTTCTGGGCGGGCAAGACCTCCGCGGATACCGGCTGGTCCCTGGGTATGTATATGTCGGGCTTCTTCCCCTGTATGATGTTCGGGATCCCCGGCGCCGCGCTGGCCATTTATACCTGCGCCAAAAAAGAAAAGCGCGCCGCGGCGGCCGGCCTTTTGCTTTCCTCGGCCATCTGTTCCTTCGTTTGCGGCGTCACCGAGCCCTTCGAATTCGCCTTTATGTTTCTGGCTCCCGGCCTGTACCTGGCTTACGCGGCCCTCTATGGCATTTTCACCTGCGCCACGGTGCTTCTGGGCTTTAGGGCCGGCTTCAGTTTTTCCGCAGGCCTTACCGACCTCATTTTCTCCGCGTCGCTGCCTGCCGCCGCCAAGACCTGGATGATAATCCCCCTTGGCGTCGCCGCCTTCGCTATATTCTACGGGGTGTTCCGCTTTGCCATAACGAAATTTGACCTCAAGACTCCCGGCAGAGAAGAGGACGATGAGGAAGCCGCTCCCGCGGAGGCCAAGGGGCATGACAATGACGAAAAGGTGGCCCGGGCGCTGCTTGAAGCGGTGGGCGGAGCCGACAACGTCGTCATGTCCGAGAGCTGCTTTACCCGGCTGCGCCTGGAGCTTAAGGATACTTCGCTGGTGGACGAAAAAGCAGTAAAGCAGGTGGCTGCCGGCTTCATAAAATCAGGCGCTTCCACCGTTCAGATAGTCATAGGGCCCAACGTTCAGTTCGTAGCCGACGCCTTCAAGGCTCTCTTGGGAAGGTAGATCATGAATATTTTTTCAAAGCTGAAAGGCGCAAAAACGCCGGTCATCATCAAATCACCCTGCAGGGGAAGCTATATCCCCATGAAAGACATACCGGACGAGGTGTTCTCCCAGGGGATACTCGGCCCCTGCTGCGCGATCGATCCGGAGGACGGCAGGATTTGCGCTCCCTGCGACGGGAAGATCGTGCAGCTTGCCGATACTCTGCACGCCTTTTGTATCGATTGCGACGGCGTCATGGTGCTGGTGCACCTCGGGATAGATACCGTGGGCCTCAAAGGGGAAGGCTTTTCGGTTTTTGTAAAAGAAAACGATAAGGTCAAAGCCGGCGACGCCGTGATAGATATGGACCTCGGGACTGTAAGAAATGCGGGAATGGACCCGGCCGTCATCACGGTGATCGCCAATGCGGACGAACTGGGCGAGATAAGCTTTCCCGGTACGGAAGACTGCCTTATCGAAGTGAAAAGGAAATAAAAAATGACCGTGTTTGAATATACGATAAAGGACGCGCTGGGCTTTCATGCAAGGCCCGCAGGCCTTTTTGTGAAGGAAATGAAACGCTTTTCCAGCGAGATCGCCGTCTGTCTCGGCGAGAAGAGCGTATCAGGGCCGAGGCTTATCGCCCTGATGGGGCTGGGCATCAAATGCGGCGATACTATACGGGTCGAGTGTTCCGGCAGCGACGAAGCCGAGGCTTCCGCCGCGCTGAAATCGTTTTTGGAAAAGAATCTATGAAGACCCTCACCGGTACGGGAGTCTCCGAGGGCCTTGCCCTGGGCAGGATAGTCTGGTACGGCAAAAGCGCCCCGGACGGGGCTGCCCTGACGGATTTCGACAGCGCAAGAAAAATAGCGGCGGAGGAGTTTGAAAAACGCGCCGCCGGCTGCGGCAGTCCGGAGACGGCCGCTCTTTATGAATCGTATCTTTTGATGCTGGAGGACCCCGATCTGGAAGACGGTGTGCGGAAAAAAACAAGCGCCGGGGCCGACCCGGCCGCTGCTGTCAGGGAAACCGGAGAAGAACTTGCCGCCGTGCTGCTGGCCCTTGAGGACGAGTATATGCGGGCAAGGGCGGAGGACGTCAGGTCCGTTTCACGGCGCCTTTCCGATATAATGTGCGGAAAAACCTTTGCCATAACGGATTTTGACGCCCCAATCATACTGGCCGCCCCCGATCTGACGCCTGCCGATACTGTGGGGCTCGACGCCGGCAGTATCGCAGGGGTATTGCTCGCCGGCGGGTCTGCCAACGGGCATACTGCCATCCTTGCGCAGCTGATGGGCATCCCCGCCGTTATAGGCCTGGGAAACAGTCTCGGGCCCGGGCTGGACGGCCTTTCCTGCGCCGTGGACGGAAAAACCGGCGCCGTGACTCTTGAGCCGGACAGCGCGTTTGAAGCGTCTTTCAGGGCCGAAATGAAAATGGCGGGGCTCCGAAAAGACGCTCTGAAGCAATTTGCCTCAAGGCCTGCCGAAACGTCCCGGGGGCAGAGGATAAAGGTGATGTGCAATATCGGCTCCGCTGCGGACGCAGAAGCGGCCGCAGGCAGCGGATGCGACGGTATCGGGCTCTTCCGGACAGAATTCCTGTATCTCGATCCCGAAGGGCTGCCCGGCGAAGAAAAGCAGTTTGAAGCCTACAAAAAGGCTCTGCAGCTCATGGAGGGGAAAGAGGTCATCATCAGGACCTGCGATATTGGCTCCGACAAAAAGGCGGATCATCTGCAGCTCCCCGCGGAAGAGAACCCTGCTTTGGGGCTAAGAGGCATACGGCTCAGCCTTGCCCGGGAAGAAATGTTTCTGACACAGCTCAGGGCTCTTTTGAGAGCGTCGGTTTTCGGAAGGCTTTCGGTGATGTTCCCCATGATCACTTCCCTTGATGAATTCAAAAGGGCAAAGGCCTTGTGGAAAACCGCGATGGACCGGCTTTCCCGGGAAAACGTCCCCTTTGACGCCGGCGTCCCTTTGGGGGCGATGATAGAGACCCCCGCTGCGGCAATAATAAGCGGGGAGCTGGCCGGCGAGGCGGATTTCTTTTCTATAGGCACCAACGATCTTACCCAGTATACCCTGGCGGCGGACAGGCAGTCTCCGGACGTCGCCGCGCTTTTCGATCCCGGGCATCCTGCGGTAAAGAAGCTTATAGAGATGACCGCCCGTGCGGCGGCGGAGCGCGGCATACCCGTGGGCATATGCGGGAATTCCGCCGCGGATCCGGAGCTTCTGGAGTTTTATATAAACGCGGGTATCGGCGAGCTTTCCGTCAGCCCCGGAAGGGCGCTTTCCCTTAAAAGGGATATCTGCAGCCTTTGACCTGCGTTTATGCGGCGGCGCTGTCCGGCCGTAAAGACCGGGGAGCGTTTGACGGGAAAGGCGAGGGGAGCGTCATAAAAGAAAACAGGGAATATCTCCGCATATTCCCTGTTTTTTTTGGTGCCGAAGAGGAGAGTCGAACTCCTATGCCCGTAAGGGCACATGGTCCTGAACCATGCGTGTCTGCCATTCCACCACTTCGGCTTACAAGTATATTATACTCTTTTTGACGCGCTTTGTAAAGACCGGCGCCAAAAAAACATCATTCGGCGGCAACCTTTGCGGCGTCCTCGTATGCTATAAGGTTTTTATACAGCGCGGACACCATGACCGCCCCCGTTACTCTGGGTTCGAACTTTTTTATTTCTCTTATATCGTCTAAGGCGGATATGCCGCAGCCGATAATAAGAGGAATGCTCGTGGCTTCAACCATCTTGCCGATGGTAAACATATTGATGCCGCCATGGGCTCCTTTTCTGTTTACGTCGTTGTAAACTATGGTCCCGGCGCCCATCCTTTCCATTTTTTGGGCAAATTCATACACCGTTTCTTCCGTTCTTGCGGTCCAGTCGTGGATGGAAACGTAGCCGTTGAGATTGCCCAGGGAAACGATGACCTTGTCTCCGTAGGTGTCGAACATATACGCTGCAAAATCGTTCTCCAGGGCGGCATAGGTCCCTATCACGGCTTTTTCGACGCCGGCTTCGAAGGCTTCGCGGGCAGACAGGGCGGTCCTGATGCCTCCCCCCAGATAAACCTTGATATCCACCTGATCGATGATCTTTCTCACGATATCGAGATGCACGGGTTTTCCGTACCGCGCGCCTTCCAGGTCGGAGATATATAAATGCCGCGCCCCCTGATCTTTCCAGAAGCGGGCGACGTTTACCGGGTCGTGGTTTATGGGCCCGTTGCCTGCCCAGTCGATATTCTCGGCGCATACAACAAGACCGTTGATAATGTCCATACCGGGTATTATTTCCACTTTACAGCCTCCTTGATGTCTATGGCGCCTGTGTACAGGGCTTTTCCGATGATTGCGCCCTCCAAAAGCCCGAGAGCGGAAAGCGCTTTTATGTCTTCTATGGAGCTGATGCCGCCGGAAGCGATAACGGGAACACCCACGCTTTCAGCCATTTTTTTCATGGCGGGAACGTTTGCTCCGGCCATCATGCCGTCCCGGGAGATATCCGTATAGATTATGCGCCGCGCGCCGTCCTTCTCCATTTTCTGCGCAAAGCCGATGCCTGTGAGGGCGGTGGTTTTCTCCCAGCCGTGGATGGCGACCATACCGTCCTTTGTGTCGATGCCGATCACTATTTTGTCGCCGTAGGAATAAAGCATGTCCCTGGCAAACTCTTCGTCCGAGGCGGCGCTTGTCCCCAGGATGACTCTGTCGGCTCCGCTGTCCAGAATGGCTTTAATATGGTCTTCGCACCGCACGCCGCCTCCGTATTCCAGAAGACAGTCCACGGAGTTCCGTATGGCAGAAAGGGTCGAAAGCTCAAGGGGCCGGCCCTGTCTTGAGCCTTCCAGATCCACCAGGTGGATGGCGCCGGCGTGTTCCGCCCAGCGTTTTGCCGTTTCCGCCGGATCTTCGGAATAAACGGTTTTTCTTGCAAAATCGCCTTTTACAAGACGGACGCACTGGCCGTCGATGATATCTATAGCCGGTATGATCTCCACGATACGCTCCCTCAGTTGATGATGGTGCCCGAAGGCACGACAGCGTGTTTGGGGATGATGACTATGCCGTCGCGGACATAATAGTATTCGCCGTCATAATTGGGCTTGCCTGTCTGGTTCTCGATGATGACGTTGTCTCCGATACAGGCGTTCTTGTCGATTATCGCCCTGGAGATGCGGC
>JAEEGL013327388.1_pt1 | contig 16723 bp, 22 predicted proteins | sample 9134231 | NCBI WGS metagenome assembly JAEEGL01 (sample SAMN16246548, study PRJNA631951) | gut metagenome | biome: gut microbiome; feature: rumen; material: fiber-attached | host: Bos | place: Iran: Karaj | collected 2018-10 | reverse complement strand
TAGGCTCTTGAAGTTTAACTTTCAAAATTGTTCCTGCATCAATTTTCTTTATAGCTGCATTAGCATTAATTTTACTGTTCTTTAATGTTTCAGCACCCTGTGATATATTTGAAGTAAATAATAAAAATACTGCGATAATACCTACCAATAATGTTTTTCTTAACATTTTATATCTCCTCAATTTAAATCATTAATACCAATTTTACCAAATTTAGCTGACAAATCATCAATATGATGAATAAAGTAAATAAAAGGCTCAAGGTCTTTCTGGTTCAAATCGATAATTGCACCCCATTCAATTCTGCCATGGTGGGCTGCAATCATCTTTGCCAAATCTTTATACCCTTTTGTCATACAAACTGAAAATCCCCATTGTGAATGGGAAATCCAATCTTTTTGAAAATCATTGTTATATTCAATTAAACCTGTTTCTTTATCAATTTTATATTCAAAAATTTTCCCAAAATCGTGGAGAATACAAGCAGCATAAACCATATCCATATCAGGTCTATTATATAAAACAGAAATAACAGTATCAGAAATTTTCAGACACTCAAAAGTATGTTCAACAAGTCCTCCGACATAGTTATGATGCATTTTTTGTGCAGCAGGTGCGACCTTAAATTCAGCGCTATACTTATTCAACAGAGTTAAAACAAAATCTTTCAGGTCACTTCTGGTAATTTTCTGAGCATAAGCAAATATTTCCCCAAACAGTTTTTCAGCCTCTTCATCACTTAAACCTGTTTTTGCCTCTTGAACAAGTTCAATATCACTAACTAAACAATTATTATATTTTTCATTGTAAGTTCCGTTTATTATTTTAACAATATTTCCTGTTCTGAATTTTTTTGCATCCAGACGGTTAAGAGTTTCTTCCCACAATACACAGTTAATAACCGTTTCGTCAGAAGTATTTTTCAATTGAAGTTTACCCATCTTAGTACCGGCTTTTGTATCTCCAACAGAAAAAGTAATAACCTCATAAAGAACTGATTTATCCATATCTGCCATTTTAACATCCTTTTTATATTTGGAATAATTATATCACGAAAAGCAGACATATTACTCAATCTTCAAAACTTTCATAATCAGAATTGTTAATTTTCGTAAACAGTAATGAAATTCACACTTAAAAAATTACTTTATATAAGCGTAAGGTAATATGAGTTAGAAATAATGGGTCCAACTAGTCTTGAAATTATGCAAGAAGTAAAGGAAGTGAAGAAATTTTGGCGCAGTGTGTATGATTTTATGCACAAATCTCCAACTTCCGCCGTTTATAAAAAAGTTGAATTGATTTTATTTCAGTTCAAAATACTTTTCGGCTAAATTGATTAATTATTAGGAAAAATAACCTATATAAGGAAGATTTCTTAAATATCCTTCAAAATCGAGTCCGAAGCCGACAACAAACTTATCATCAACCTCAAAACCGTATAAATCCGGCTCAATATCGATTTTACGCGCACATTTTTTATTCAGAAGAGAAACAAACATAAGTTTTTTCGGGTGATGTTCAAGTGTAAGCAAATCAATAAGATATTTAGCCGTTAATCCTGTATCAACAATATCTTCAACAACGACAACATTTTTATCCTCTAAATCAGGCAGTGTCAAATCAATTGCTTTTAATTTGTTTGAAGACTTTTGTGCGTTGCCGTAGCTTGAAATTCTGATAAATTCCATCTGAACTTTGCAATCCATATATTTAACAAGTTCGGTACAGAACATAACAGAACCTTTTAAGACACATATAACATAGACATCTTCATTTTTGTCAAAACTATCGTCAAGTTTTTTTGCAATTTCTTTAACTTTTTCGGTTATAGCCTTATTATCAAACAAAATTTTTAAATCAGCTGTATCTTTTTCTCTTATTTTCATTTTAAACCTGCTTTTCCAATTTTATTTTGTGTGTGGGAACACTTCCTGCCCTGAGTTTTTCGCTTATTCCGACTCCGACCGCCCAAAGAACTTCATTGCCTTTGCAAAGAAGAGGTATTAAATCACGGTCATGAGAGGGGATATTTTTGTTTATAAAATATTTTTTGAGTTTCATTTTTCCCTTCATACCAAAGGGTTGAATAATATCTCCAATTTTTCTCGTTCTTAAAGTCAGAGGAAAAGAAATTTCTGACAAATCAACATAAATCTTGTTGCTGACTGATTTCGGGAAAGCTTTAATCTCTTTTGTATTTGGTTTTATTATAAGTTTATATGAGTCAGCGTAAATATATTCTCCATCTTTCTCTATGTTCAGCTCTTCTGAAATCTTCTTTTTACCTGCTTCAAGATAGATGTAAGTATATTTATGAGAAGTAAAAAGATATGTTCCGTTAGTTATCGAGAGCGTTTTTCCTGTTTTAGAACCTTGATTTTCAACTATAAAGTTCAAAATTTCTTGAATTTTAGCATAACTTGGATCTAAATCATACTCTAAAAGAAGATTATAGATAAAATGCTGCTTCATTGCTGGGTTTAAAATCAGAAAATTCTGGGTAAGCCATTTATCTCCGAGCGTAATTTGGTCTTTGATGGTCTGCATAAGCTCATTGATAATTTTATTATTGCCTGATGCAATTTCCGCGAGCGTTATGAGTGAATTTTCAATGTTTGAATTAATTGTTTTTAATGCAGGCATGATGTTATGACGAATATTATTTCTTGCATATTTTGTGTTTAAATTACTTGTATCAGAATTTGGGAAAAGTTCATGTGTAATACAATATGCTTCAATATCCTTTCTTGAGAAGTTTAAAATAGGTCTTATAACCTTAACTCCGTTAATTTCACGAAGCTCTCTAATTCCTTCTAGCCCGTTTAATCCTGTTCCTTTTATGATACGGTACAAAATTGTTTCCGCATTATCACTTTTTGTATGAGCCGTTAATACAACATCTGCCTGAAATTCTTCTGCACAGTCCATAAAGAAGTTATACCTGTATTCCCTTGCAACAGCTTCCGATTCCTTAGTATCCTCGGGAAGTGTCTGAGAGACAAAGGTGATATCATTTTTCTCGCAAAATTCACGGCAGCGTTCTTTTTCACGCTCGGATTCTTCACCTCTCCAGTTATGATTAAGATGTGCAGCAATTAATAAAAAACCTTCTTCATCACGGAGTTGTTTCATAATATCAAGAAGACACATAGAATCCCAACCGCCCGAAAAACCAACAATAATTGTCGATTCACACGTAATATCAATATATTTAGAAATAACGGTTTTTACGGTGTTTTTCATTATATGCACTCCGATAATTATTATATCAAAATTTTGACATTTTAGTAATAATTTATCTTCTTCATGCTAAAATACTGTTATCAGAAGGAGAAATAATTATGATGACAGTAAGCTCGGATATTAAAGATATCACTTTAGCCGAACAAGGCAAAAAAAATATTGAATGGGCAGCAAAAGACATGCCTGTACTTGAACAGATAAAAGAACGTTTCAGAAAAGAACAACCGTTCAAAGGTTTGAGATTTTCAAGCTGTGTTCACATAACTAAAGAAACGGCAAATTTAGTTATTGCATTAAAAGAAGGCGGAGCAGACGGAGTTTTAGCTGCATCAAATCCTCTTTCAACTCAAGATGACGTTGCGGCAGCACTTGTCAAATACTGGGACGTCCCTGTTTACGGTTATGCCGGTGAAGATAAAGAAACATATAAAAAGCACGTTGGTATTATTTTAGACCACAAACCCAATTTTATTATTGACGACGGCTGCGACATCGTTGCAACAATACACAAATCATACAGAGAACTTATTCCGAATATCATCGGTTCATGTGAAGAAACAACAACAGGTATTATCAGACTTGAAGCTATGGAAAAAGCAGGTGAACTTCAATTCCCTGCACTTGCAGTCAACAGCAGCCTGACAAAACATCTTTATGATAACCGTTACGGAACAGGTCAAAGTGCAATTGACGGTATTATAAGAGCAACAAACATTCTTCTTGCCGGCAAAACATTTGTTGTATGCGGCTATGGTTGGTGCGGCAGAGGTGCAGCAATGAGAGCAAAAGGACTTGGTGCAAACGTTATCGTTACAGAAGTCAATCCGCTTAAAGCACTTGAAGCTGCAATGGAAGGTTTCAGAGTAATGCCAATCAGAGAGGCAGCTAAAATCGGTGATATATTTATCGCTATCACAGGTGACATTAATGTCGTTGATGTTGAACATCTTTTAACAATGAAAGATGGTGCAATGGTATGTAACGCAGGTCACTTTGATGTTGAAGTCAATGTAAACGGACTTAAAAAAGAAACTGTTGAAATTAAGAAAATTAGACCTCATCTTGAAGAATACAAACTCAACAACGGTAAATCAATCTATGTTCTTGCAGAAGGAAGATTGGTTAATCTTATTGCCGCAGAAGGACACCCCGCATCAGTTATGGATATGAGTTTTGCAAATCAGGCTTTGGGTGCTGAGTACATTATCAAAAACAGAAGCAAACTGGAAAATAAATTATACACTCTTCCGGAAAGCACAGATATTGAAATTGCAACTCTTAAACTCAAATCAATGGGAATTGAAATTGATACACTGACAGATGAACAATTTAAATATCTCAACAGTTGGTCATCAGGTACTGCAAATTAATTCAAAAATTTAATTTATAATGAAGTTTTGTTACAAAAATTGAGTAAATTTTTGTAACAAAATTTCTATTAAAAAGTAGGAAATTAAAGATTAAAAAATAGCAGACCGATGTTAATAAATAGGTTAGAATAAAAAGAAATACACCATTAAAAGTTATCATTTAAAAGGTTAGTTAAACAGGAACAAAAGATTAAGAAAAACAAAATAGTCTGTGATTTTAGGCAATTATTGAGAAGAATTTGTTTTATTAATAATGTAGTCCTGTCTATATCCAGGGAGTTACAAAATAATGAACGCAAACTCTATAATACAGGCAAAACTACGACAACTTCGAAATTTTCTAATGTTCACGAAGTCATATTTCAGACGGCATAATCCTATCAAGGAATTGAAGGAAAACATTGAAAAAGCCATCAAGGATATACTTACAACGAACAAGAAAATGAAGATGATAAGATACAGGTTAAACCTTCAAAAGTATCGTATGAACAAAATGGAACAAATCATAGCACAAAGTTCAGACCACGTATTTTTGCAGGGAAGAAAAATTAACAAAACAAGTTAATAAGAAAAAGGAAGTAATTATGAGCTTTATCCCAGGTACATTAAGGTTAATGTTATTAACCAACGAACTAAATACCACCCAAGCTGAATTGACGGAGTTGGCACAAACCAAAAGCTCTTTAGCAGAAGAAGTCGGAAAGCTAACAGCGCAAATCAGTGAATTAGATGCTGACGATGCGACTTTAAAACAACTTAATGCAAAAAAAGCACAATTTGAAGCAATGGAAAAGAGGATAGATGCCGATATTAAATTAAAGGAAACAAAGATATCCAAAGCACAAGCAGAATTACAAAGTGTAGAACAAATGGTTGCTAAGGGTATTCAACTATCAACTCCTAAATATTGCGGTGTTTCGGCACAATAAAAGATTTAATAATTATAAAAAAACGACCTTTCGGGGTCGTTTTTTTATGCTTAATTTTAAAAGTTTTTAATATAAAATGTTAAATTGAAATTGTTTGTGTTATAAAAATATAGTGTAATAAAATTTATACACACTTTAATAAGTAAATTAGTAGAAAAGGATAATTATTATGGCAGTACCAAAGAAAAGAACAGGTAAAGCTAAACAAGCTTCAAGACGTGCAAATTGGAAGGGAAGCGTTCCCGAAACAACTATATGTAAGAACTGCGGTGCAGTTGTATTAACACACACAGTTTGTACAGAATGCGGACAATATAAAGGCGCTGTTGCCAGCAAAAAAGTTACAAAAGCAGCAACAAAAGAATAACCGGTTGTAACAAGGGATTTGTTGCAATAGTATATGGTAGATTAAGAGGATAATCAAGGAATATGACAAGAATAGCTATAGATGCAATGGGAGGAGACTACGCTCCGAGAGCAGCCATTGAGGGTGCTATTTGGGCAGCAGTTGAACATAATATTCCGATTGAACTTGTCGGTAAAATGTATGATATTGAAAGAGAATTAGACAGAATCAACCTTGAAGGCGGTTTTGTTGTTTCAGGTAAAGGAATAACAAAAGACAGAAAGATCAAAGTTAATCTAAATAATCTTGATATTAAGAAAACTAATGCTTCTGAAGTTATTGAAATGGGAGAAGCACCGGGACAGGCTATCAGAAAAAAACGTAATTCATCAATAGTTATGGCAGTTAATGCTGTTGTAACAGGAAGCTCTGATGCTGTTGTAGCTGCCGGCTCAACAGGTGCTGCAATGGGTGCAAGTTTACTCGGTATGGGAAGATTACCGGGGATTGAAAGACCTGCAATTGCGACTGTTCTTCCGACAATGAAAAGACCATTTATTCTTATTGACTCCGGAGCTAACACAAATTGCAGTCCACACATGCTTCATCAATTTGGTTTAATGGGAGCTATTTATTCAAAATGTATTATGGGTAACGAAACTCCAAGGATTGCTCTACTCAACATTGGTGAAGAAGCCGGCAAAGGTGATGAACTGGCAAAAGAAACTTACAATCTATTTGAAGAGAGTAAAGAAGATTTGAACTTCATCGGAAACGTAGAAGGCAGAGATTTATTTGACGGCAATTGCGATGTTATTGTCTGCGATGGTTTTGTCGGAAACGTCACACTCAAAACAGTTGAAGGTGCTGCAAGAATGCTCTTCTATATGATTAAAAGAGAATTCAAAAGTGATTTAATTGCAACAATTATCGGAATTTTATCAAAACCTGTTTTAAAAAGAATATATAAGAGAATAAACTATGAAGAATTCGGCGGAGCACTCCTTCTCGGAGTTAAAGGCATAACCGTAATATCTCATGGCGGCTCTTCAAATTATGCAATCAAAAATGCTGTAAAATTAGCTTATGATGCTGTTGAAACAGGAATTAACAAGAAAATTGCAGCTCTCTACGAAAGCCAAGTATAGTATTAAGCAATAAACAAGAGGATAATAACATGGGTAAATTGGCATTTATATTCCCCGGTCAAGGTGTTCAATATACAGGCATGGGAAAAGATTTTTATGATGCTTATTCGGTTTCCTTAAATGTATATCAACAGGCAGACAAAATCCGACCTGTATCCGAGTTATGTTTTAATGCTCCTGATGAAGAACTTAAACAGACACGTAATTCTCAGGTTGCAATTGTTGTTACTTCAATCGCAATGTATGAGGCATTCAAATCAATATGTGGAATTAAACCAGATTATGCTTTGGGACACAGTTTAGGTGAATATTGCGCACTATACAGTGCAGGTGTATTTGATTTAGATACGGCAGTAAAACTCATTTCAAAACGTTCGGAAGTAATGAATGAAGCAGCAATTGAAAATCCCGGAGCAATGGCTGCAATATTAGGTTTAACAGCCGATAAAATTTCAGAATATATTAAAACATTGGAAGATGTTTATATTGCAAACTATAATTCACCTGAACAAACAGTTATAACAGGAAGAACAGATTCTGTAAACACAGCAATTGAAGGACTGAAAGAATTGGGAGCAAAGAGAACCGTTCCTCTGGCTGTTTCAGGTGCTTTTCATTCTCCATTTATGAAAAATGCATCACAAAAATTTGCTAAATATTTGGAAGATTTTGAATTTCAGGATTCTGAATACCCGATTATTACAAACATTGATGCAAAAGAAACAACGAACGGAAGTGAATTAAAACACAAACTTCCTTTCCAAATTCATACTTCAGTATATTGGGTTCAATCCATTAACCACTTAATAAACAACGGTGTTGATACATTCATAGAAATCGGACCGGGAAAAGTTTTGGCAGGACTTAACAAACGAATTAGTTCCGATATTAAAACATACAATGTTAACAGTCTTGAAAGTCTTAAAGAGACTGTTGAAAATATGAAAGCGAGAGTTTAATGACAGATGAAAGAAAAGTTGCACTTATTACAGGTGCATCAAGAGGTATAGGACGTGCCTGTGCTATTGAATTAGCAAAGTCAGGTTGCAATATCATTGTTAATTATGCAGGCAACGAAGCTAAAGCAAATGAAACAGTTGAACAAATCAAAGCGTTAGGTGTAAATGCCGAAGCTGTAAAATTCGATGTTTCATCAAAAGCAGAAGTTGACGGTGCTATTGCTAAATTAGTTGAGAAATATGGCAGAATTGATATTCTTGTCAACAATGCAGGAATAACAAGAGACGGTTTATTTATCAGAATGGCAGAAGATGCTTGGGATGCTGTTTTAAATACAAATTTAAAAGGTGCCTATAATGTTACGAATGCTGTTTCAAAGTTAATGATTAAACAAAGAAATGGAGCAATTGTTAATATGGCAAGTATTGCAGGGGTCATGGGCAATGCCGGACAGGCAAATTACTCTGCAGCAAAAGCAGGTTTAATTGGATTTACAAAATCTTTGGCTAAAGAACTAGGCTCAAGGAACATAAGAGTAAATGCAGTAGCTCCAGGTTTTGTAAACACAGATATGACAAAGGATTTGGACATAACAAAAATTGTTGAACACATCCCTTTAAGAAGGGCAGCAGAACCCGAAGAAGTTGCATCAGTTGTTAAATTTTTAGCTTTGGATGCAAATTATGTAACAGGCCAAATTATAGGTGTTGACGGTGGTTTGGTCATATAGTGCTTAACATATTTACAAAAAAAAATGTCAATAGTATAATTAGAAAGTACAATTTAGTAAAGAATACAAGAGGTAGAAAATATGAGTACAATTTATGAGAGAGTAAAAAAAGTAGTTGCTAACCAACTTAGTGTTGATGAAGCATTAGTTACACCTGAAGCAAGCTTTATCGCTGACTTAGGTGCTGATTCTCTTGATACAGTTGAATTAGTAATGGCTCTCGAAGAAGAATTCGGTTGCGATATTCCTGATGAAGAAGCAGAAAAAATCGCTACAGTTCAAGATGCAGTTAATTACATCGAAGCTAATTCATAGTTAATTAATTGTATTATGAAAGATTAAGAACAATACGAGGGGTTACAGTTGATAGCTCCTCGTGTTTTCATTTTAAAGGACGAGAGAAATGGGAAATGATAAAAAACGTGTTGTCGTAACTGGCATGGGCATTATAAGTTCATACGGAACAAGTCTTGAAAGTTTTTGGAATGCGATAAAAAGTGGTAAAAGCGGGATTTCGTATATAAAGTCTTTAGAATATCCGGAAAATCACAGTGCAAAAGTTGCAGGTGAAATTCATGAAGATGCTTATAATCCTGAAGAATTTTTTGAGCCGAAAGATACTAAAAAATATGATAAAGTCATTCAGTATTCATGCGTTGCTGCAAAAAAAGCATATGAGGATTCAGGGCTGAAAAAAGAAGATGTTGATGAATATAGATTAGGTGTTATCGTCGGTTCTGCTGCAGGCGGATTTCATACAATCCAGCAAAATCACGCAATAATGATTGAAAAGGGATATTCTAAATGTTCACCTTTTACGGTTCCTATGTTGTTAACGAACATGTCGGCAGGAAAGATTTCTATAGCCTATGGGGCAAAAGGAATTAATAAAGCGATTGTTACAGCTTGTGCTACTTCTGCAAATTGTGTTGGTGATGCATTCAGAGCAATCCAATGGGGAGAAGCAGATGTCATTATCGCAGGCGGAAGTGAATCTTCAATTTGTGATATAGGAATTGCGGGTTTTTGTGCTATGAAAGCACTATCAAAGAGAAGTGATGATCCTACAAAAGCATCAAGACCATTTGATAAAGACAGAGACGGATTTGTTATGAGTGAGGGTTCCGGCATATTAATTCTTGAAGAACTAGAACATGCACTAAAACGTGGTGCAAAAATATATGCAGAAGTTGTTGGCTATGGTCAAACAAGTGATGCTTATGATATTGTTGCACCGGATCCGAACGGAACAAGTGCAGCAAAAGCTATGGAACTTGCTATTAAAGATGCAGGAATTGAACCAAAAGACGTAGACTATATTAATGCACATGGTACTTCAACACACTTTGGCGATATAGCTGAATCAAGAGCAATTGCATCAATTTTTGGCGACAGACATGAAAATCCTCATCTAAAAGTCAGCTCAACAAAATCAATGACAGGACACTTACTTGGTGCATCAGGTGCGATTGAATCAATAATATGTATTAAATCAATTAATGATGGAATCGTTCCTCCGACAATTAATTTGGACAATCGTGATGAAGAAACCGCAGATCTGGATTATGTTCCAAACAAAGCAGAAGCTATGAATGTCAATTATGCAATGACAAATTCATTCGGTTTTGGAGGACATAATGCTGCAGTTTTATTCAAAAAATACGCATAATAGCCTATTTTTCTTGTCACATCAAAAAAATATTGTTATAATTTTTTAAGAGAGAGAAAAAAATGGACATATCAAGAGAACAAATCAAAAAATTATTTGAGCTTGCATCAATGGAATATAAGCTCAAAAATGAAGCACTCGTTCCCAATGACATATCTGAAGCGCTGATTGAAATTGAAAAGAAACTGCATACTTTTCAAACTGATTCAAGAACAAATTCTTTCGGAGACAAGAAAGTGCTTATTGTCGACGACCTTGAATTATCAATATATCAATTAAATCAAATGCTCAAAAAAATTGGAATTATTCCTGTTATCGCAAGGAAAAAAGAGGAAGCACTTGAAGAAATAAATAAAGTTATTTTCGATTGTATTATAGTTGATTTGTTCCTACCTGACAGTAAAGATGGCTTTGAAGTTATTTCTCAGGCTGCGAAATATCGCAGAGAAAAACAACCCAATCTAAAGATTATAGTTATATCAGGTACTGATGATAAATCTCTTATGGAATATTGTTACGAACTAGGTGCAGACATATTCGTACAAAAAGGACCAAATTGGCACAGTGAACTTCTTAAACGTTTCTCTCAATTTTTCCAAAGAAAATCAAATGATGCATTTACAAAATTTCCTTCAGATCACCCAAATATCATTACATACTCTATTAAAAAATTTAATGATCCTGCAATTTTTGACGAACTGCTAAAAGACATAAATGCAGAAGTTTTTGCCGAGAAAAACAATATCATACTTGATATGCAGGATGTAACTCTCTTTGATACAGAATTTACAAGAATATTTACTGATATTTATAAAACTTGTGCAACAAGTGGTGGAATGCTTGTTCTTGTTTCTCCGCCACAAAAAATCAAAGATGCACTTGCAAATGCATATCTTGAAGGCGTAATACCATTAGCTTCTTCAATGGAAAACGCTATGAGATTAATCAAAAATAAAATCAGAATTTCTCGATTAGATTAATTCTTCTCAAATGTCTTTCGTCATTTTCAAATTCGGTATTAAGCCAAATATCGCAAATATCTTTTGCTGCTTCCGTACCAATTATTCTCGCCCCAAGACAGAGGACATTTGAATCATTGTGAAGTCTTGAATATTTGGCAGTTGTAACATCCGAACAGGCAACAGCACGAATATTTTTAACTCTGTTGGCACAAAGACTCATACCAATTCCCGTACCACAGATTAGGATTCCCCTTTGATATTTGCCTTCAACTATTGCAGAGACTACCTTTTTGGCAATAACAGGATAATCAATACTTTCTTTTGAATCAGTACCAAAATTTTCAACAAAATACCCTTGTTTTGTTAAATATTCAATAAGTTCTTTTTTTAATTCAACACCGCCATGATCAGAACCGATACCGATTTTAAATTTTTTCATAAAAAATATTTCTTTCTATATCTAATTGTAACAATATTGTAAACTTTTTATAAAAACATATCATGATTTAATAAATAAAACACTTTATTTAATTGTATAAGGTATTAGGTATTTATGTCAAACGTTCAATTTCAACAAGCTTTAAATTCAAAACTAGCCCCATCACCACAGACGATAGAGGCAAATAAGGCTGTTCAAACTGCAATGCCGACACAAGCAGTACAGAGTATACCGACTCGTGCTATATATCAATACCCTCAGACAAATATTTATCCTCAGGGAGCATCAACTGTTGAAGATAAAAGCGGAAACACAGTTGTTTTAAACCCCGGAGAAAATGCTCCGGTTAATGTTTATATCCAAAATCCCGGCGGATATATGGGACCAAATTACTACAATCAACAATACCACAGCGCAAACAATCAAACAAACCCGATTGCTGCAAGCAATTTGGAAGATAAGAAACCAAAGAAAACAAAACGTATTGTTGAATTAACTGATGATTATATCAAATCATTAGAAAACTATTTAAGAAATCAAAACAAAGACATTAGAATGCAGGGATTAAAAGAACTTGTCAAACGTTTTGAAGAAGATAAGACAAGATACGATGATGAAGCACTGAATGCACTTTTGAATATTGCACTTCAAGATAAATCATCAGAAGTAAGAAGCCTTGCATTATCACTTGCAGATTCAGGTGTTGCAAAAGGAAATTCAACAACATTAGAAATTCTGAAAAATTTAAGAACAACTAAAAGCAATTTCGGAATAGACGCAACAATTGCAAACAGTGCATTATTAAAAATGTCCGCAACAACTAAAGAAGTAGAAGATGACTCTACGGGCAAAAATTCAATAGTTTACAGACTATAAAAAATTGATTGGAGCATAAAATGGCATCAACAAGTTTAATAATACCGGTAGCAAAAAGAGCAACATCAATAATTGCAAGAACAGCAGGTTTGGCTGGTGCCGCAGCAATTTTGTATGATTCACACAAATGTGGAAAATCTGATGCTAAAGTAAAAGAATACACTGAATCAACCGATGTCTTAATCAAACAATTCAATGATTCAAAGATTTCTAATTCAAGAAGTACAATAGTAAGTAAATTACAAGACGGTTTATTTAATGTAAGATTAAACAGTGGCATCAGTGGATTTATGGCAAACTTGAAGGGATATGTATGCGGCTTCGGAAGCAATATCGTAAATAATACAATTCCTCTCGTACTCTCAGCAGGTGCTTTGTTCCTCAAGAAAGGAAGCAAATTATGCGCAGCAGGTTTGGCAGTTTGCGGAGTAAAGACACTTCTGTACGATGTAATGGGAATCGGACGCTCACCAAAAATAAAAGTATAAAAAAAAAGATTATAAATAAAAAAGACCAAACTGATTGTTTGGTCTTTTTTTATTAATTGGATTTTTTCCAATAATCATCAAAATTTTGTTTAAGGTCATCATATAATGACTGCATATTTTGTTCTAATTTTAATCTCAATTCTTCCATTTGTTCTTTATCTGCATTTTCAGGAACATACATTGGTTCACCGTAAGACAAAACAACTTTTATTGGACCGACAGGGAATCTGAGTCCGTCCCAGGAAGATTTAATATTTAAGAAATTACGTGCAGGAGAATAAAAAACCATCGGAACAATCGGCACTTGTGATTTTTTTGCAATAAAAACAATTCCTTCTTTAACTTTTCTTCTTGGGCCTCTTGGTCCGTCAACAGTTATTGCAATATTTTCTCCCTGTTCAAGTTTTTCAATTAACTCCAAAGAAGCCTTAGCACCGCCTCTATTTTGCGACCCTCTGACGACTTTAATTCCCATAGCATTGGTAGCTCTTGTAATAATCTCTCCGTCACGGGATTTACTGATAAGAACATTCAATTTTTCTTTATCTTCACAACAATAAAGAGCACACTGATGTGCATGCCAAAGTGAAAAAATAACCTGTTTTCCTTTTGGATAATTTATATTTTTATATTTAGCACATTTAACTTCAAATTTGAAAAGTCCAATGACAAGTGAACTTAAAAAATCAACCTTAAAATCCATAAAATTCCTTATATAATAAAAAGAGTCGCCCAAAAGGCGGCTCTTTTATTTTCAGGTAATTATACCAAATATTCTTTAACTTCAGCAGCTACGTTCTTAGCATCAATCTTAATGCCGGGTCCCATTGTTGTAGTCAGGAATACTGACTTAAGGAATGTACCCTTTGAGCTTGACGGTTTTGCTCTTAAAATAGCATCAACCAAAGTTGAATAGTTCTTCATCAAATCTTCTTGAGAAAATTCGATTTTACCGATTGGAACGTGAATCATACCTTGTTTGTCAGCTCTGAATTCAACTTTACCTGCTTTAGCATCTTTAACTGCTTTAGCAATTTCTAAAGTAACGGTACCTGTTTTCGGGTTAGGCATTAAACCTTTAGGTCCTAAAACTCTACCTAATTTACCGAGCATACCCATACAATCAGGTGTAGCAATCAAAGTATCAAATTCAAACCAACCGCCTGCAATTTTATCAATGATTTCTTCAGTACCTGCTTCATCAGCACCTGCTTCTTTAGCTTCGGTAACTTTAGCACCTTTTGCGATAACGCAGACTCTGACTGTTTTACCGAGACCTGCAGGAAGAACTGTGGTTGAACGGATTTGTTGGTCAGCGTGTCTGACATCGATACCTAATCTGAGGTGGCATTCAACTGTTTCATTGAATTTACTTGTTTCTTTAGCAACTTCCTTTAACTTTGCAATTGCATCAGCTGCACTTGAAGGTTGAACGAAGCCTTCCATCATTTCATTTATTTTTTGTTGTTTTTTTGTTGTTTTAGACATTTTTTTCTCCTTCTGTGGTAATAACGCTTTTCGGCTTCCACAATTAATGTAACCTTTGGGTATTATTCAACTACCGTAACACCCATAGCTCTGCAAGAGCCTTTAATCATCTTAACTGCAGCTTCAACAGATGTTGCATTAAGATCTGCCATTTTTGTTTTTGCTATTTCTTCAACCTGAGCCATAGTAATCTGTCCTACTTTTGATTTATTCGGAGTAGCAGAACCTTTGGGAAGGTTAATTGCTTTTTTAATTAATACAGCAGCAGGAGGTGTTTTTGTAACAAAAGTGAATGACCTGTCTTCATATACATCAATAACAACAGGAATGATGTATCCTGCCTGAGATTCAGTTTTAGCATTAAACTGCTTGCAAAAATCCATTATGTTAACACCATGTTGACCTAAAGCCGGGCCTACCGGAGGTGACGGATTTGCTTTACCTGCTTCAATCTGAAGCTTAATTTTTCCTACCAATTTTTTTGCCATTTTATATTTCTCCTTTCGTGGTACGGGCGGAATTTACATTCCTTCCACATTTTATTGGTTTTTATTAATTACATTTTTTGAATTTGTTTATATTCAAGTTCAACAGGGGTTTCACGTCCAAAGATTGAAACCATAGCTCTGAGTTTTGACTTATCAGGATAAACTTCAATAATATCACCCGGGAAGTCTGAGAATGGTCCTGATACAATTCTGACTTTGTCACCGACTTTAACATCAAGCTCAATCTTGTTAGATTGACTTTGAGTTCTGTGAATAATTCTTTTAATTTCACTGTCTTTTGCAGGAATCGGTTTCTTTTGAGAACCGACGAATTTAGTAACGCCTGCAGTGTGTCTGACAACATACCAACTGTCATCGTCCATAATCATCTCAACAAGAACATATCCGGGGAAAATCTTTTCTTCTCTGTCTTGTTTTTTACCGTCTTTTATCTTAGTAATAGTTTTTTGTGGGACTTCAACTCTGAATATTTTATCAGCCATGTTCATATATTCAATACGTTTTTCAAGATTAACTTTAACTTTATTTTCGTGACCTGAATATGTATGAACTATGTACCATCTTTTTTGAGGTTCTTTTGAGTTCTTAACAGTCTCTTTAACTTCAGGAACTGTTTCATCTTTAACTTCTGTTTCCTGTTCGGAAACAACTTCACCTGTAGAACCTAAGTCCATAGAAGATAAATGTTCGATTATCTCGTTATCTTTTTTAGCCATTTGTGTATATTTCCTATTATGCTTGTATTTTTAATATTTTAATTATCCAAAGGAAGAACTTATCCAAACCGTATGTATAAAGAGTAAAAATAGTTACAATTACAATAACAGCAATTGTCTGAGCAACAATTTGTTGCTTTTCCGGCCAGGTAATTTTTCCCCATTCCAAACGGACACCCTTAAAATATTGTATTATGTTTTCTTTAAATGATATTGATTTATCTTTATCCACTGAATATTCCTTTACAAAATGTTCTAAAACGCGCCCTGAAGGACTTGAACCCACGACATTCGGTTTTGGAGACCGACGTTCTACCAACTGAACTAAGGACGCAATTTATTACATTATTTTGTTTCTTTGTGTGTAGTGTGTTGTTTGCAGAACGGACAATATTTGTTAAGTTCCATTCTTTCCTTCAATGTTTTCTTGTTCTTTGTTGTTGTGTAGTTTCTTCTTTTGCACTCATCACATGCTAAAACTACCATTTTATCATTTTTTCCTTTGATTCCCATTTTGCACCTTTTCTGATTGACTTGTGTGGTTTATCTTTACAAAAAAAAATTATAGAATACTCATCTGTACTCTATTTTTTCCTTTCGCTATAAATCATATAATAAACATATTTTTTTTCAAAGAATTTCTTAACATTCCTTAAAAATATTTTTTACATGAGTCAATTATAAAAATCAAAATGTGTTTATTATAGCAGGTAGGTTAATTAGTTTATTAAAGGTAGGTAAAAAATGGGATGCAATCAAGTTCAAGCAAATACTAATTGGTGGGACAAAATTTGCCACTTCTTTACAGGTAATGATTATTATAGAACTGAAAACGGCGGAAGAATTGTA
>JAEEGL011460322.1_pt1 | contig 16723 bp, 13 predicted proteins | sample 9134231 | NCBI WGS metagenome assembly JAEEGL01 (sample SAMN16246548, study PRJNA631951) | gut metagenome | biome: gut microbiome; feature: rumen; material: fiber-attached | host: Bos | place: Iran: Karaj | collected 2018-10 | reverse complement strand
CTGTACAATTCTTCGTATTCATCAGAGTTATCTACTTTATTGCTCCCGCATGATTTTGCTTTGGCTGTGTCGTAGACCTTGCCGTTAATCTTTCTTTTCATATTCCAAAATTCCTTTCATATATAATAACAAAATATATGTTTTATATAAATATATAGTTATGGGCTATCATATATAGATAGGGTATAAGTATATTATATAGATACAAAAGAGATGCAACAAGCATATATATTTATGTCATTTATAAATTTGATATATGTAATGACCTAGAATACATTATTATATATGTATGAAATAGTCATGCCATTATATGTATATACGATATTTTTAGTTATATATATATTACATCTTATTCGATTAAATATATGTGATATATGCTTTTGAATATCTATATAAACTACCTTATTATACCTTTTACATATGTATAAGCATTGTAAGTATCTTTTATATATATTATATGATAGACTGAATATATGAGTGTATTAAAATAACCCTTTGGATAAAAGTGTATTAAAATGCCTGATTTAGCTATATAATATAAGAAATAAAATGGTATAAATATAAACGGTCGTTTAAAATAATACTATTTTAAGACCTGAAATAATAGTTTTATGCAGCTATGTTAATAATCTTATCTTGCAAATTATATTCACTTACATCGCAAAGACGTTGTACAATAAATGCATATTAATATAGGAAGAAACAGGAGAATTTAATGGAAGGTAAAAGGTGCATTTACGGCTATTGCCGAGTATCAACTCCAAAACAGAAGCTATCAAGACAAATAGAGAATATTAAAAGAGCATATCCAGATGCTATTATCATCGAGGAGAGCTTTACAGGTACAACAATGGAAAGACCAAAATGGACTTCGCTGATTAAGATAATAAAAAAAGGCGACTGTATCGTTTTTGATGAAGTTTCGAGAATGTCAAGAAATGCAGCGGAGGGCTTTCGCACCTACCGCGAACTATTTGAAAAAGGTGTCGAATTGTGCTTTTTAAAAGAGCCTCACATTAGCACTGAGACTTATAAGGAAGCTCTTAGGGGCAAGGTGGATCTGACTGGCAGCGATGTAGATGTGATTTTAAAAGGAATTAATGAGTATTTGCTGCTTCTTGCCAAGAAACAAATTGAACTGGCCTTTATGACAGCGCAAAAGGAAGTAGACTTCAACCACCAAAGGACAAGGGAAGGTGTTAGAAGGGCCCAGGCGGAAGGTAAGATTGTAGGAAGGAAAGCAGGCACACATCCTATTACCGCCAAAGAGGTTAAAACCAAGAATATGATCTTAAAATATTCAAAAAACTTTGACGGTATGCTGTCGGATGTTGATGTCATGAAATTAGCCGGAGTTACAAGAAATACTTACTATAAATATAAGAAGAAACTCATTTTGCAAAGGGACACATAGGAAGTATCGCTTCAGCCCCATATATGGCTTCATAAATAATATGTACGCCATACGCAATCAACGTATTATATACGCACTGATATCTTTCTGGATACTCCCCGGAATAGCATATACCGTGATTAGTCTATCATCTTCAAAAACATAGAGCTTGCCGCCATATAGCCTCAAATTATTGCCATTCTCATATGTGAAGTATTTTTCATTTAGAAATATCCTGAGAAGACCTTTGGTCTCATCTATCCTATAGCCACGTCGAAAGGCATTTTCAATAAGTCTGGTAGCTTTCTTTTGCGATTTTCCAACTCCTGCTCTTTCCTTAACTCTTAATAATCCGTGATCTGTCATTGTCATAATATCTACCTTCTTCCTTAAGATATGCAGGGCGCATTGGCCCTGCACCAGATTTGGTTACTTTGTGTTGTCTTCAAATTCCTTTGCTGCTTCTGCGCATTTGGTGATATAAGCAATCTTTTTGTCATCGCCACATATTAAAGCATCAATAAACCACTCTATTCGATCAATTATTTTCATACATTCAGATAATTCTTCTGAATGCCAGGGAAGTCTTATAAGAGCACGCAAAAAGAGTCTTTCTATTTGTCCAATGCTCTTCACCTCTTTCTCGTCTTCTTCGCTAATTCCAAAGATCAGCTTCCCATTTTTGTCGAATTCTCTTATAGAAGCTGCTTTGATAGCACACTCTAATGTTTCTTCACGTTCTATATAGTATGCCCTCACATCCATTACGAGCAGGCGTTTACTCCATTCTTTAAGCATCGGTTTAAAATAGTTAAAGGGTGTTTCATCAAAAGCTCTGTTGTCGTGTATATCTATGAGATTGTTGATTGCACTTTCTGAGTTACCATGTTCGTACAATGATAATTCATTTCCCTGTCTTACATCATTAAGCATCTTACAAATAGTAAGATTATCCTTTTCCATTACATCTGCTGCGTTTCTGATTTTGGCTGAAAGATCTGGATAAAGGCCTAGTAAAAGGATAGAGACGGTTCTCATATCCTTAACCATTTCTACAGAGATCAATGGCTTGTAGGTTCCCACGTTTTCAGTCAGATAATCACCATTGCTGTTATGATAGACAAAGGGTACTGCCGTATGTGCAAGCTTGAAGATTCTTTCAGTAGTTGCGCCTAAAATGTTTTCTGTTTTCATTTTCATAATATTTTCACTTTCTCCTCGTCTTTCCGAAGCGTCTGATTTTATCCTTCACTAGATAAGTAATTGAGCGGGTATGATTTTCCGGTTTTTTAGAAAAACTTTGAAAAAATCATTTCAATATTCCTAATTACAAAAAGGAATAATTTGGACGAGAAAATTTAAAAATGTTTTTACCACTCTAATAGATAGGTATTTGAGAGGGTCAACTTTCCGGTTTTTGGCAAAATATTTTCAAAAAATTTTCTCTCTACCTTCCTAAGTGGATTTTTGCGGTGAAATTCCGGGAAAAATGAAATTAAAATATTATTTTTTTTGAGCAAAAGGCTGAAATAGTGCAAATAGTTGACCCATTACTTGTCTTTTGTATACCGGCGCATATTCCTTGGATTTCTGTACAATAATATTTCTCCTGAAATATGATGACATGCTTTTTATTTAAAGAATGCTCATACATCTTATAAATGTAACATTAACAGATCATCAGAAAAGGAGAGTGAAGATGATAAGAGACAGATTCAATATCGCGGATGTCGCAAGAATCCACGGGCTTGATATCCTGAGAGAAACAGGCGGAGAAACACAGTGCGTCTGCCCTTTCTGCGGAGATAAAAGGGGAAAATTCTCTTATATCCTTAATAAAGGCGGTAAGGAAAATATGTACCACTGCTTTAAGTGCGGCGCATCTGGTACAGCCGTTGATCTTCATATCGAACTTTCTGATAGGAACTTTGATATGGAAGATGACAGATATAAAGCTGCCATCAAGGATATATTTGAAGCCATAAACGGCGATACAGCGCTTATGTCTTACCATTCCAGGACTAAGGAGTTAATAGCAAGCGCTCCTTTGGAAACTCAGAGAGCATCTGACAGAGTTATAAGTGAGACATACTATGCGCTCCTTCGATTATGCAAATTAAACCCAGAACATAAAAAGGATTTAATAAGAAGAGGACTTGATGAAGTATCTATAAAAAGATTCAGATTTAAGTCTACCCCAAAAGATCCAAAAGAGGTGTGCCGTATTCTTATCGCAAGAGGCTACACTCTGGAGGGAGTACCGGGTTTTTATCTTGATGATGAAAATCATTGGACTTTTTCGATCGCAGGAGGCGGGTACTTTTGTCCCTCGTTTGATGCTGAAACCAACTATATCACAGGCTTTCAGATAAGAGTGGATAACCCAAAGCGTGATGCTAAGTATCTGTGGTTCTCTAGCGCAGGCAAAAATAAAGGCGTGACATCAGGTTCCAGGGCAACCTACCTTATAGGACGCGAAGACAAGTGCGTGTTAGTGACAGAAGGAATTTTAAAAGCAACTGTCATATATACGCTTCTTAATGGAAGCATCACTGTAATAGGAGTTCCTGGTATCAGTAACTTAAAATGCCTTGATCCGTATCTTTCCAAGTATTCATCGGCATGCATAGTCGAAGCATTTGACATGGATAAGATGATTACGGAAGATATGAAAGATTTGCTCGAAAAGACGCTTTCTCATGCCAGAAAAAAGGGAATTGCTCCTGAAAATGTGCAGGAAGAGGAATGTAAAAGTGTAGTAAAGACTTTAAGGATTGAAAACTCATCAAAAAAGCTGTGCGAAAAAGTGTCGCAGCTTGGCTTTTCAGTACACCGCCTTACATGGGATACAGATTCGTCCCGTAAGTTTTGGAACGGAAAGTACAAGGGACTCGATGACTTCCTTTGTGAGTATGATAAGCCTGAAGTTTTCACAGCTTATGTTGTCAAAAAAGCAAGGAATCTTCTTGCGCTACGTCAGAAAATAGCAGCACTTATACCAAACAAACAGAATATCGTCTAAAAGATTCGGAGGCTCATCCTCCGAATTTTTATTTTTGCAGCTTTCTCTCATTTTATAAGTGTAGTAAAAACTGCATTTGAGAAAAGGAGAAAAAGAAACAAATGAATAATATAGTAAAAAAACTTAGCCCACAGCTTCATATGCATGTGCGCAGCTTATATGATGCAGATATTGACCCGCAGAGACTGTGTAATAAGATAAAAGAGCTTGGTGGCGACGGTGTTGCCATTACAGATCACGGTGTAGTGTCTTCTATTGAGGATTACCGCCGTGTTTTTGCAGATAACGGGCTCAAACTTGTTCCCGGCTGCGAGCTTTACGTTGATGGAAATGTCAACGGAAGAATGCACCTTATTGTTATAGCCAAAAACGATAAAGGTTGGCAGGGCATTGGTAAGATGGTAACTTGTGCCAACCGCAACTTACAGGACGGCAAATACCCTGTCATCAAGGAAGAAGATCTCTTCAGAATCATGGAAACATATAAAGGAGATGTTATATGTCTTTCTGCTTGTATGCAGGGTGTTATAAACGTGTTCTTTTTGCAGAACGAGCATGTTGATAAGAAGCTTGCAAAGCTTATAAAAAAGCAGAGCGCCTATGTGTCAGCAGAAGGCAAGGAACTTGCATCTGCCAAAAAGGATCTTGATGATGCAAAAGCGTTCCAAGACCAGGCAATAAGAGAACGCGATGATATAAAAAGGCTTGCAGAAGCTAAATTTACAGCGCGTATCAAGGCTGTTGAAAAGCTCGAAAAAAAGTGTGATAGCACGGCCCTTTCTGCAAGGGCAGAGCTTGAAGCTGATATGAAAGCTTCAAAGAACGCAAAGGAAAAGCTTGAAGATGCAAAGAAAAAGCTCGACCTTGCCAAAAAAAGAGTGTCTTTGAAGAATAAAGAGTATAAAGAGCTTCTTGTTTCGTCTGAAAAATGGAGCGATCTTCAGGAGCAGATAGATGCTCTTTCTAAGGAGAAGAAGTCTGATGAAGAGCTTTATGCGCTTGCTTTTGATAAAGGAATGCAATATCAGCGGGCATTTGGAAAAGAGTATTTCTATGCAGAGATGCAGTATCATGGCATCCCGCAGGAAAAAGTGTGCTTTCCAAAACTTGCAAAGCTTGCAAAAGAGCTTGAAATGCCATTTGTGGCAACAAATGACGTTCATATTCTTGAAAACAACGAGAATGAGCGTCTTCGCAGGCGCATTCTCCGATCCCTTAGATTTGGAAACGCCCTTGAAGACGAATTTGAGGGTGATTCAGAGCTTTATCTTAAAACAGACGAAGAACTGAAAAAGGCTCTCCTTGCAATACTGCCTGCTGACGTTGTTAATGAAGCTATCAGCAACATGCAAAAAGTGTTTGACATGTGCGATGTACGGTTTGAACATGGCACACACTATCCAAAGTTCTCGCAGGGAAAAGACGTAAATGCGCTTCTCGAACAGGAAGTAAGAAAAGGAATCAAATGGAGATTTCCTGAAGGTATGGATAAGGCACACATGGAGCGTCTTTCATATGAACTTCCTATCATTGAGAACATGGGATATGCTGACTACCACCTTATAGTTAAGGATTTTCTTCAGTACGGAAGACTCCTTGGGTATGTACCTGTAGACAGGATTGCTGAAGCTCCCGTTACGATTGAAGAACTTAAAACATTCATAAAGTCTAACGGATGGAAAAATCCAGGCTTTAGAATCGGCCCCGGCAGAGGTTCAGCCGCAGGCTCGCTTGTATGTTATCTCCTTGGTATCACTGCAATCGACCCTATGGATTACGGACTTCTCTTTGAGAGATTCTTAAATCCAGAACGTATCAGCATGCCTGATATCGACGTTGATATCAGCAATAGCACCCGTATGAAAGTTGTTGATTATGTCAGGTCAAAATACGGCAACGATGCTGTATGTCAGATCATGACACAGACATTCCAGCAGCCTAAAGGCGCTATCGCAATAGCAGCTAAGTATTACGGACTTGGCAATGGCGGCGTTGCACTTACAAGCCTTGGCAAGCAGATATCAAAGCTTATACCAAACGATATAGGCACAAAATTTGCAACTAAGGTAAATGAGAGCGGAGAAGTGGATAAAGAGTCTAAAACAAATCTTTATGCATATCTTTTAAAACAGTTCGAGGGAGATGATGTAGCCAGAAACATAATCAAATGGGCCGCTGTCGTTGAAGGAAGCTTTACAGCTTACTCAGCTCATGCGGCAGGCATTGTTATTTCCGATAATAACGATGTAAGCGATTATCTTCCTTTGCGCTACAATACCGAATCAGAAATGATGACTACACAGTGCGATATGGTTCAGGTTGAAGAAAACGGACTGTTAAAGTTCGACTTCCTTGGACTTAGGACACTCGATATCATCACCGATGCAATGTTTATGATAGAGAAAAACCATGGGGTTATCATTGATCCTTTAAAGCTCGACATAAACGATAAGGATGTTTATGAAAATATCCTTGCAACCGGACGTACAGGCTCGGTATTCCAGTTCGAATCTTCAGGCATGCGAAATATGCTCAAAAGGTTCAAGCCTACCTGTTTTGAAGACCTTATCATTCTTGTATCAATGTTCCGACCGGGCCCTCTTCAGTACCTTGACGGAGTTATTGATGTAAAGAATGGTAAAGCTCCTATGACTTTTTTATGTGATGAGCTTAGACCTATCCTTGGAAAAACATATGGCGCGATTGTCTATCAGGAACAGGTTATGGAGATCTTCCAGAAACTTGCAGGGTATTCTCTTGGCGGCGCCGACATGGTACGAAGATATATGTCTAAAAAGAAGCATGATAAACTCGAACATGAGAGAGATGCTTTCATAAATGGAGATGTATCAAGAGGTATAAAAGGCTGTGTTGCAAACGGCATAAGTGCAGAAGTTGCTAATACGCTCTTTGAGCAGATGACAGATTTTGCAAGCTATGCTTTCAACAAGTCCCATGCTGCGGCATATGCATATAACGCATACATAACAGCATGGCTCAAATATCATTATGCGCCCGAGTTCTTTGCAGCAGCTCTTAACTGGACTACATCTAAAAAGCTCCCATCACTCATGCATGAAGCAAAAGAGTGCGGAGTTGAAGTCAAAGCCCCGGATATCAACTTATCTGAAAAAAAATTTACAGTAGTTGATGGAGAAGTCCGTTTTGGCCTTATGACCGTTTCCGGCGTTAAGGATCATGCAGATGATATTATCGCTGAACGCAAGAACGGCGCATATACATCTGTCATAAATTTCCTTACAAGAGCAGAGCAGAACAGCGCTGTTGTCGAACATCTTATTGATGCAGGAGCTTTTGATGGTTTTCATGGCAACAGAAAAGCCATGAAGGAATATGCTGCAAGCCTTAAAAATCCTATTTCAGACATCAAGAAAAAGACCTCTTTCATCAAATCCGCAGAGTTCGTTCTTCCTAAGATCGAGCATCTTGCAGGAGATATGGCTGTTGCTAAAATCCAGCAAGACCAGGGACTTAAAGTCGAAGTTAAGAAGATGATGAGCGCAGATGCACTTTCAAGGAAGCTTGAAGCTGCAAAAGCGTCTGTTGCATCGCTTAATAAAGAGCTTGCCAGTATGCCGATGCCAAACGTTGCAGAGTCAAAATCTAGGCGCATGGCTCTTGAAAAGGAATACCTTGGCATATATGTAACCGCGAACCCTATGGACTATTATCCATCTGCAACTGAAGTTGGCTGCGATGTAATAGAAGATATTACATGTGACAGCGAAAGCGCATATGGCGTAGTCACTAATCTCTCTATCAAGAAGAGAAAGAAGGACGGCGCTGAAATGGCTTTCTTCAATCTTGAAGATGGTACAGGAAGTATGGAAGTTTGCATGTTTACCAGAGCATATGCGAGATTTAAAGACTTTGTATATGATGGAGCTGTACTGGTTCTTCAGGGACATGCACAGGAGGAAGAGTCTGAAGATGAGGATGATGTATCTTTTAAGTTCTTTGTTGACAGCGCAAAAGCTGTATCTGAAGAAAAAGACCGATTCCTTATGGGCGTAACCAACTTCGAATCCTTTGTAAAGGACGTTGAAGCCGCTTTCAAGAAGATGTATGAAGATGAGAAGGGACACCCTTTCACTGTCTACGATACATCGACGGGTAAGATGCATAAACGCACTTACAAAGTAAGCGATGACACACGTTATTGCGGATTTGAAGTAAAAGTTTGTTAATCTTTAAAACTGTCTTAGATCATTCTAAGGCAGTTTTTTGATTTTGGAAAATTACTATTACATTTTATATACGGATAAAAATTTAGTAATTTGAAAGTAGGTACAAACATCATGGCAAAGCAAAACTTGGCTTTTTTCTACGGAAGAGTAGCAAAAGCCCCAAATGTTTCGCAGAACCTCGAAACAGGAAAGTACGGCTATGCAATGGCATATCTTGATACTGTCCGCTCACTCAGAGAAGTAGATGATAAAGTCAGATTTGTTAAGCACGATCACCCGCTTATCACATCACTCGAACCGGCGATCATCGAAAAAATGGTTGAGTGGAAAGAAAATGACATCGTTATAGTCAAGGGCGTAGTGACAAGTAAACGCGCGCCTAAAGGTTCAATCTGTCCTTACTGTAAGGATGAAAAGGGCGTTTCCACCCGAAATGAAAGTGACGGAAATATCCTTTATGTAACACCTATACATGTACAGACAGTTAAATCCTACGGAGAAGATAAGCTCGCTGCTATTGAGGATATTATATCAAACAGAGAGATTTCCAATCAGGTATATATCTATGGAACACTTCTTCGCGATCCAAAATTTTATGTAACAAAGCAGGGCGTATCTATCACACAGTACCCCATCGCCATCAACCGTAAGTTCACCATACGTACTGATGACCCGTCAATAAAGACTGATTATCCTTTCGTAAAATCTTACGGCGAACAGGCCAGACAGGATAAGACATATCTTCGTTATCAAGCTGAGATCATAGCTGACGGCTTTTTGCAGGCAAGAAGAGTAAAGAGAAAATGTACCTGTAAGGTATGTGGAAAGGCATACGACTGGGAAGATCGAATGATGGAGATAGTCCCATATGCTGTTGAATATGTATCAGGCCAAAGGACGGATGAAGAAGTAGAGCAGGAATTCGAGCATAAGGTTGAAGAATATAAACAGATGCTCTTTTCTAAGGCTGTACAGAACGACATTTTGGAGCCGGAACTTCAATCTTCAGACATCCAGGGAGAGTGATACTAAACTCTTTGCAATAATGACCCGATAATTTTTCTGTACAAGAGCATAATTCTTGTACAGAAAATGTTATAATTAAATCAATAATTGTATGCTGGAAATGGGAGGATCGCTTCGCGCGCCCTCCCATTTTGTTTTTAATCCTTTTCGACATATTACTTATGTAGTATTAAATCGTATTGTTGAAAAGGAGAACATATAAAATGAATAGAACAACAACGGCAATGCAGCTTATGTCTGTACTTGCAACATTTACACAGCTCGGTATTTTAAGAGCTGAAGAAGCTTCAAGATTCGCGTCAGATTACGTGTCGGGAGATACTTCAAAGCTAAAGCAGTTTTTGAGAACACTTCCAGATGTATATGACGCGCAAAAAGGGAAAATTTTCAGTATCTTAAAGGAGGATTTAAAGTAATGGATAAGAATACTTTACTTGACAATGTGTGTTATACAGGCACAGATTATACCGAGTTTGAAAATCACTGCAAGGAACTTGCAGGCATTACAAAGCTCATAAAGGCACATGGCAGAGAGTGTGAGATATACTCATATGTTGATACCAACGTACATGCTAATGATCCTGATGAACCAATGACATGTTGGCTCGTACAGCTCTCAGAAGACGCGATCTCAAAGACTTTTCTTAGAGATGAAAAACTTGTGGCAGGACACTTTAATGGCGAGCGCTACGGCGAAGAACTTTTCAAAGAGTTCACGAATGGCACGGGACTTATGATGCGTATTGGCGGAGAAAACTATCTTGTTTCTCCAGGCGCTATCAAAACACTGACAATCCGTTCGGGTGTTGGCGGTGATGTAACAACAGGACGTAATAATCTTATAAGGAATCTCCATCTTGCAGATGGTATTTATTATAAGAATGAACCAATAAACTTCGTCTATCGTGAAGTTGAAGACGAAAGCGGAAGACCTGTAAAAAAGATTTTTGCAGCCTTTGGCGGTGCTTATCAGCTTCTCCCACAGACAGTTCTTCTTGATATCATTGAGAAGTTCGAGGCAGAAGGTAAGATTGGTGGTTTAAAGCCGTATAAGTGGGCCGTGGATCACAGACTTACCTCAATCAGTTTTGACCTTCCTGATATAGCAGAAGATATGAAATCTGTTTACGGGATAAAGGATGAAATAATACCTGGCATCATGTTAGAAACATCAGATACAGGTGATTCGAGTATTGTCATCAAAGGCACATACCGTATCGGAGGTTCTTATATCACTACTGACAGCGTACTTGCCAAACATACAAAGAGTCTTACAGCTGAACGTGTTATTGAGGATGCAGACAAAAAAATCTTCGAGAAGATCCGCAAGCTCCCTGAGTGTCTTATGGGTCTTATGTCAAAAGAAGCTGCTGACTATTCATCCCTTGACCTTACGTCAAAGGATGGGCAGGACGCTAACATCGAAAGCATATCAGATTACATGGATATTGCGCTAAGTAAGTGCTTGTCTAAGTTTCCGATGAAACGTCGTACTGCCTTAAGAGAAGCACTTATCGCAGAGCTTAACCCTACTGCTCACTATACCTTGTATGATTTAGCCGTCATGTTCATAAAAGTCCCCGAAAGAATCGAGGCAGAACTTGACGCGCAGTCTATGAGAGATCTACGTGCTGGTTGTGCGCAAGTGCCTTATACACTTGCAAAAGCAACTCCGAAAGTCGGGGTCGTTCTAAAGCCTGAGTAATTCATTTTTTAAAAAAAATCTCCTTAGTCTATCTAGGGAGATTTTTTTATTTCCTTTCCTTTTAATCACTTTAGATATGTAAACATAAACCATAAAAGAAAAGGAGAACTAATTATGAAGAAAGACAATAAGGTTGAGTTTAGAAAACTTAGAGCAGACGAGATACAGGCACGTATCTCAACGGTAAATGGCTACGGCTGCGGAATCCTTTTGTATAAGGATGCGCGTGTAGACCAGACGCTTCTTGACGAGACATTCGGTATCTATGGATGGCAGAGAACTCATCAGATGATCGGTGAAAACCTTTACTGTACAATCTCAGTTTGGGATGCTGAAAAAGAGCAGTGGATCTCAAAGCAGGACGTTGGAACAGAAAGCTACACCGAAAAGCAAAAGGGCCAGGCATCAGACTCGTTTAAAAGAGCCTGCTTTAATCTTGGCATAGGGCGAGAATTGTACACTGCTCCTGACATCTTTATTTTCAAGGATGACCTTGCCGGATTTTCAGAAAAAGACGGGAAGTATACTTGCAGAGACAAATTCTCTGTTGCTAATATTGTATACGACGGCGATAATATCGCCAGTGTTACCCTTAATATAACATTTAAAGGTAAGACTATTCAGAAAACATTTGGCACATCTGCTCCTGCAAAAATTGAAGAAGCCAAAGAAGAGTCTAAGGCAAATATTGTGCCTGTAAAGAAGACTACTTCAGTAAAGAAGACATCTGCAAAGGCAGAAACAAAGGTCGAGACTCCAAAGAGCGAGACCGCTTCTCCTGACAAAGAGCAGAAGTATACCCTTACCAACAACACCAAAATCCTTATAGGTAACTGCCTTGGCAAAACATATAAGGAAGTTGTCGGCACGAAGGAATATGAGTCATTCCTTAAGTGGACACTGACAACATCAGGAGCAGGCTATGAAGATCCTGAAAAAGCCTTCCAGTTCAAGGCTTTTAAATCTATTGCCAGAAAAATGTTTAAGGAGGCTGTGTAAATGTCTGATAAGTACAGAAATAATGTCCTAGAGTTTTGCGATGCTGCCAAAAAGACCGGAAGTTTCTTCATCTTTGATACTGAGACTACCGGCCTTGACAGCAATAAAGATGAAGTGATCGAATTTTCTGCTATTAAGTACGATTCTAATCGTATGGAGGAAATTGACAGGCTTGATATTTATATTAAGCCTTCAGGCCCTCTTGAAGAGGTAATCGTAGAACTCACAGGAATTACGGATGAATTCCTTGAAACTTGCGGATTAGAAAAAGCTGACGCTGTACAGAAAATACATGAATTTCTTGGAGCTGAACCTGTAATCGCAGGATACAATTCCATTGCATTTGACAGAAAGTTTATGGAAGTGCTGTACAAGGATTATGGTTTTTCCTTTAAGCCGCTAAACCACCTTGATGTTATCAAGATGGCAAAAGAGAAAATGGAAAAGCCGTACAAACTTATTGATGTAGTGGAAAGAGCGGGCGAAGACATATCTTCCTTAAAGTTCCATTCGTCAATCGACGATGCACAGGCAACGTTTATGGTACTTCGTCATCTCCTGCCTCTTTATGAAGAGGCGGAAGCAGTCGATAGTAGCCCGTTTGTTATCACAAAGATAGCGAAATGGGATAAGGTAGATGGCATGAAGCGTATTTATGTCAATAACAGTGATAAGACCTGTGTGTTCTATGATGTGACTGCAAAAGAATGGGTTATTAAAGATAACCATGATACAAATGTCATAATATCATCAGCGTTGTCGTTTGCAGGCGTTTCTTCAGAAGAAGAATTCATTCGTAAATATTCATAAGTTTAAAAAAGAAGGATCAAAAAAATATTTTTGATCTTTCTTTTTATTTTTATAAGGTTTTACAAAGTTTTAAATTATCAAGTGTACAGAATAAGCTTTAAATATTGAGATATATCAACTTAAAAACATCGGAAAGGAATAATTATGAGAAATAGAAAATCAATAACAGCAGAAGAATTTTATGCCATATGTGATGCCGCTGAAGAATCGGCAAATATAACAGGAAATTGGTTCCCGAAAATTGACGAACTTGAAGCACATGGGACGGCGACAGAAAGCGGGATATTGAAAAACATATATCTGTTAGCTTATCTGGCTTCCGATCCTGCCAACAGGTTCGGGCTCGAACATCAGGGGAGCTCTGAGTACAAGGCAACTGTAAAATACGCTAAAGACAGGCTTTTGAATGTCAATCTGAAATAAAGGAGATTTTTAATAATGAAAAAATTCGAAATCACAGCAAAAAAGGTCGGAGCAGCAATCGCAATTATCGCTGCATGCACAGCTTCAGCAAGCCTTGCGACATACATAACCGAAAAGAATATTGAAACAAGTGTTAGTAATAGCCTTAGTTTTGCAACAGATACAGGAGATACACTTACCCTGTCATCATCTGATCTGTCCGTCATGCTCTATAACTTCAAAGGAACTTTTCTTGCAACAACAGGGGTTGACACAACTCTGACAGGCACTTTCATGGATTCAGATACATATGAGAATACACTTACTTCAATGTCGGCAGATGAGCATGTAGTCGTTGTTGATAAGGGAGAAACAGATTACATCACATATGTAGTTATCAATGATGAGGATAACAACTACGCACTTGCCTGGATGAAAAATTCCGCAACCGGTTTTTGGGTAAATGGTTATGGCGAAACAGTAGATATCATATCTTTCATGAGAAATTTTGTGGTTTCTGTTGATACCACGACTTCACAGGCTCAGACTAAAGAGGTTCCTGATATGGCAGTCGTATCAAGTAGCGAAGCAGAAATACAAGATTCTGATACTTCTGATACTATAAGCGATGAAGTTATGGACGACATAACAGTAGAAAATGCAGCTTCGCAGGAAGCTTCGTCAATCCAGTAATATATATCCTTGCATGCTTGTGTTCGGTGAAAGGACGCTCATTCGTAGCTATATATACACTAATGCCGAGGGGTAAGTCCCCCATGAGCACTATGCAGTAATATCCATTTTACTGGTATGCAATATATAAGTTCATCTCAATGGGTATTATCTTCTGTACAATAATTTACAAATACGAAAGGTGATAATAAATGGCAGCAAATATAGATTATGCTACAAGGTTTGATCTCGTGGAAAAGCTTAGAGAGGCAACAGGGATATCGAGCCCCAAAATTATAGAAGCACTCAATCACTTTGATCCGTCAACGGGAACGCTCTATTGCGGAGATTCAAAAGTTTATAATAAAGAGGCTATTGAAGCGGCAAGAGATGTGATCAAAAAGCAAAAAGAAAGATTTGACGCTAAAACAGGTGCCGAATCTATGGCCCAGGTCTTCGAGATAGCAGGGGCTGTAATGGATATATACCTCGAAAGTATATCAAACCGCCTTGTCTCAAAGAAACTCGTAATCAAATAATTAAGAACTCTGTATAATGATTTGCACATCGTACATAATCCACGCTCCATACTACTTTATATCCTCCCATATTAAGATAATAGAGATAGACCGCCTGATATCACGGGCGGTCATTTTAATGTTCCGCACAATTTCTGACAATTTATAATCGTATATTAAATTAAAGCGCAGAAAGGCTTCCTTATGAATTCAAAAAAGTTAATAATTTGCGAAAAGCCGTCAGTTGCTATGCTCTTCGCATCTGCTCTTGGCGTGAGTGGCAAACATGAAGGATATATAGAAGATGAAAACTGGGTCATAACATGGGCAGTCGGACATCTTGTATGTCTGTCATACCCTGAAGCATATGATCCCGATATGGCAGAATGGTCACTTGATACGCTTCCTTTTTTACCAAAGCAATATAAATATGAGGTTATAAAAAATGTTGCAAAGCAGTTTAAAATTGTAAAAGCACTCCTAAACCGCACAGACATTGTGGAAATCCTCAACGGTGGCGACTCAGCGCGCGAGGGAGAATATATAATGCGACTTATTTTCGCTATGTCGGGAATATCTGGCAAGAAGAAGATAAGCCGTGTATGGATTGACTCACAAACAGATGAAGAAATTAAAAGAGGCATACGGGAGGCAAGGCCTTCGAGCGAATACGACAAGCTTGCACTTGCAGCTTATGAACGTGCAATAGAAGACTATGCGATCGGAATTAACTTATCCCGTGCCCTCACTCTCAAATTTGCTTATGGCATGATGAACAATCTTAAAATCGAATACACTTCAATTGATGTAGGTAGGGTTATGACTTGTGTACTTGCCATGATATGTGCAAGGGAAGAAGAGATAAGAAAATTCAAGCCGACTGACTATTATAAGATAGATGCACATCATAACGGATTTTCCTCACACTTTAAAGTTTATGAAGAGAGTAGATATAAAGACGATCCTCGCATGTATAGCGACTCAGGGTTTAAGGACAAAAAGGACGCAGGGGCACTTTTATCAAAGCTTAACAGCTCTCCGTCTTTAACAGTTGTAGATGCTGTGACAAAAGATGAGCATAAGAATGCTCCGCTTTTATATAATCTTGCGGAACTTCAGTCTGATTGTACAAAAATATTTAAGATAAGTCCCGATGATACTCTGAAAATCGCTCAGAGCTTATACGAAAAGAAACTCACAACATATCCAAGAACGGATGCTAGGGTAATAACAACAGCAGTAAGTAAGGTCGTCAAAGAAAACATAGAAGGTATAAGCGAGATATATCCTGAAGCAGTAAGCGCTATCATAGATAGCGGCAGATATAAAGGGATAGAAAAGACCAAATATGTAGATGATTCCAAAGTATCAGACCACTATGCGATAATTCCGACAGGTCAGGTAGCGGAACTTACCGGGCTTGAAAATGATGTATATAGGCTTATATGTAGACGTTTCTTATCAATATTTATGCCTGCTGCAACATATAAAAAGATGAGTGTCGTACTTCAGCATTCAAGTGGCGAAAGATTTTATGCATCAACAAAATATCTTACATACAGCGGTTTTCTGTCTTTATATGGAATGTCAGAGGAAGATAAGGTTGTTGATGTACAAGCAGCGAAATCCCTTTCAGCAATTAAAAAAGGAGATATCTTAGATGCCGGTTTTGAAATAATCGCGTCAACAACGCAGCCACCCAAACGTTATACCTCGGGATCTATGATACTTGCGATGGAGAACGCAGGGAAATTAATCGAGGATGAAGAACTCCGCGAACAGATAAAAGGGCAAGGTATTGGAACATCAGCTACGAGGGCTGCCGTGATCACAAAACTTGTACAGAAAAAATACATAGCAAATGATGAGAAACAGATCCTTACGCCAACTAAGATCGGAGAATATGTAATTAAGATAGTATCAGATTGTGTTCCTTCTATGCTTTCTCCGAAAATGACAGCCTCATGG
>JAEEGL011432610.1_pt1 | contig 16723 bp, 12 predicted proteins | sample 9134231 | NCBI WGS metagenome assembly JAEEGL01 (sample SAMN16246548, study PRJNA631951) | gut metagenome | biome: gut microbiome; feature: rumen; material: fiber-attached | host: Bos | place: Iran: Karaj | collected 2018-10 | reverse complement strand
TGTTTCTTTATTAAAACAAAAAACATTTAAGAAATTAGAAATTATTGAAAAAGCTATTGAACAAAGAATTAAAGTTAATTCTAAAAAATCTTCTTATACTTCAGAAGAAGAAAAAGTATTATCTATGATAGATTCTGTAGAAAAAGATCAAGGACAAAAACTAACATTAAAAAATGATAGTAAATAATAAAAAGATATCTTTAAGATATCTTTTTTTAATGTTTTACATTGTTTATATAAAATAGAAATTCATCATCTAAAACCATTCTTATTGCTCTAGTATCAAAATTTTCATCTAAGTATATATAATTACCATCATCTGCCATAACTAAACATCTTATATTTGAATATTCATTAAAACAACCTTTCTTATATATTCTTCCTTCTTTTAAGCCATAGTTTCCGTCTATTACTTTTATATACCAAGCATATCTATTATTATATTTAACTAATGTTGCATAGAAATCATTTAGTTCTATAATTCCATAACAATATCCTTTATCTTTAGCTTCATTATACATACTTTTTCTTAAGTTCTTTTCTCTACTTGCTATTTCAATTGCTTGTTCTCTATTTAAATATTTTTTTGTACTATTATTTTCATTATTATATTTTTCTTCTGGTTTTGTTTTTGAAAACATATCTTTTAAATATTTAAATAAATTAAAACTCCATTCTTCATCATTATCACCTTCTCCTTCTTGAATTGTTTCATCTGGTTCATCATATATTTTCTCTTTTAAAATATTACTTAAGTAACCCATATTATCATCTCTTTCTATTTTTGTTATAATAATACATATAAGTATGTTATATTCGGTCGCTTAAAAGGAGACAATTGTTATTATGAATAAAAATTTAAAATTATTTATTGAAGAAAATTTAGAAAAAGATGATATAGAGTCATCTCCTAAAAGAAAAAATCATTTTTTAGATAAAATTACTTGTTTTATGATTGATGAAGATGAATATGATAATACTTCTGAAAAAGGACAAATATATGATTATGAAAAGAATCATGATTTCGAAAATAATGATATTTTAAATAAAGAATATGATATTGAAGTACCTTCTTTTTTAAATAAAAGAAAAGATTATAATATAAATAATAAACCTACTAATATAAAACAATTTATAGAAAGTAATGAAAACAATCTTAGTAATTTTCAATCTACTCTATTTAAAATGATTGATGAAAGAAATCTTATCGATGCTGATGTGTATAACAAAGTACATATCGACAGAAGATTGTTTGCTAAAATAAGAAATGATAATAAATATCATCCTAGTAAAGAAACAGTATTACTTTTAGGATTCTCTATGGAATTAACTATAGATGAAATAATAAAATTATTAGATAGTGCTTCTTATTCATTACCTAAGAATAATTATTATGATTTAATTATTAGATTCTGTTTTATGAATGGTATTTATAAAATTAAAGAAGTAAATGATCTATTAGATGAGTATCATTGTAAATTATTTAATTATTAAAAAAGATATCTTTAAGATATCTTTTTAAATTCTTTAATAAATATTATTCTATCTTGTTGTGCTGCACAAGCACAACAAGTAATACTTTCTAATATATAGAATTCTTTAGTATTAAGATCTATTACAAAGGGATATTTATTATTTATCATATATTCTTTATTAGAATATGTTTTTAATTTGTATTTATTAATTATATAGTTATAGAATTCTTTTCTATTATTAATATTACTTTCTTGTACTATATATTGTTTATTCATATTTATTCCTTTCTAACATCTTAGATAGAAAAAAGACTTAAGATAACTCTTAAGTCTTTTGTTATCTTATAGATCTAGCTTTACCACCTAACTTAATAGGTTGGTGAGACTTCATAGGGCTAGTCCCTCCGTCTCTCTTTATAAGATGTATATGTATTATAACATATTATATATTTAATTACATTATTTATGATATAATAAATATAGGAAGGTACATTAAGTGCTATCCAATTATGATTTTTGCTCACTTTAGTGAGCTTTTTTTAATCCATCATAATATTACTAATAAAAGTAGGTATATGACTATCATTAACGATACTATTAGTAAGTCTTTCTTACTTATCATATAACCACCTCCTTTTATAAGAAAGTGATAGCACTCATATATATACCCTCCTACTCTATATATACGCGATTAATGTCTTATTTCCTTTTTTTAATAATAAAAAAGATATCTTTAAGATATCTTTTTATTATTCTTTAGTACAATTATCTCTTAGACAATTATATGTTTCTAATATATTTAAATCTAATGTTTGACTATTTATGAAATTATATAATGTTTCATTATTAAACATATTACTATGTGGTGTAGAATATATTTTTAATTTATTATTTTTTGCTACTTTATATAATAATATTCTTATATTAGGATATTTATCTATAATAGATTGTAATTTATTAATATTAATATTATCTTCTGTTACTATTAATATATCACTTTTTATTTCTTTATTAATTCTTGTTAAATAGTCTTCTATATTATTATTATATTTTTTATTATTACCTTTATTTAATAAGAATTCTTTTGGTATATATACTTCTATATTATTAATATTTAATATAGTTTTATAGTAAGTATATAAATCATTCATTATTTCATTATATTGATATGTATCTGAATATGTAGATGTATCTTTATCATCATATTTTACTTGTACATATATTTCTTCTTCTGGTGATTTACCTAATTTAATAATTGCATAACCAGTATAATCTGGTGTGAAATTATATTGTCCATGATCTATTGTTAATATATTAACATCATATATTACTAGATCATCTTTATTAATATTATATTTATTTGATATATAATCTAATGCTTCTTTTTTAGATGTTTTTTCATATTTAGAATGTTTACATCCTGTTATTGTTAATAACATTATTATTAATAATATTATTATATATTTATGTTTCATATTATCACCATATTTATTATATCAAATATTAATTAATATATGATATAATAATTAATAGGAAGGCACATAAGTGCTACCTAAATTTGTGGTTGCACTCATTTAATGAGTGTTTTTTTTATTTGTATTATTATTTTTATAAAAAATATATTATTATCTCATTATTAAAATAATAAAAACGACGGATTTCGACGAAATTTATATTATTATAAAAAAAGATATCTTTATGATATCTTTTTTAGCTATATATGTGTTCACACAATTTAGTTAAATTGAATAATAATTAATTTATAATTTTTTTAAAAAATCCTATAAAACCTACTGGATTTTTTTGTATGGCTTCTTGAAATTTTTTAGTTTCCTCCATCAGATAATCCACTTTATATTTATTCTTCTCAAAATATTCTTTATTATAATCAGCATATAATAATTTATTTAATCTTTCTATCTTTTCTGGTGTTGCTTGCTCATTTGGTATATCGCATAAAATAACAAAACATCCTATTGCTACATATGTATTATCAAAAGGAGATTTTTTATAATTACATAAATATTTCAAACATAAGTATAGTAATAATTCAACATAATATGTATTCAATTTTATATTAGCAATATATAAATCCAAGTCATTATCTTTTTTTATTTCAACCATTGCATTAACAAGTATAGTGCTATGAGTGAATAAACACATCATATTATAGAATTCATCTAGCATATTTTTTAAGTTAATATTACTCATTTCTATAAAAAAATCACCATCTAATTTTCGTAATACTTTTCTAAAATCATTTCTTAATTTTTGAGGTTTTGTATATTCCCTTGTCGTATTATCTATCGATAAATTAATAAATTCTCGGTAGGTATCTTCACTTTCATTTATCATCATACCCATAATCAAATTTTCAAAAGCAGATCTCAATAATGAATTAGCATCAACTACTTCTTTACTATTTATTAACTTATGAACATTTTTTATCGTTGTTCTGGTTTGGTTTAATAGATTGATTGTTTCCTGTCTTTTAATTATTTTACTATTATTTAATTCTTTTATAAACTTATTAATATATTTTCTCATTGCATAAACAAATCTGGTTTTACATTTACTACGTGCTAGTTCCTTTAGTTCAATAAGTTTATCATTTGATATATAATATGCTAATTGTTGAAGTTGTTCTTCTGTTAATTCAGACTTGATTTTCATAATATCTTCATTCGTAATCAAAATATTCACCTCGCATTTTGGTTATTATTATAGCATAAAAAAATTTATAAAATGATATAATTATCTTTGGTGATATTATGGATCATAATTCGGATAAATCGTTTTTTGAATATTTAATAAAGAATATTTTACAATATTACAATCTAGTCGAAGATAATTTAAAAAAGTCTGAAAAACCTGATTTTAAAAATGATACCATTGGATTAGAAGTAACAAGAGCAGATCCAACTTTGGCATTTGATGGATTTATTTCGAAATACAATAAAGAGAAGATTGGGAATATCAAAAAATTTAATAAAAATTTTGAAAAACTTGGCGGAAAAGTATTAAAAAAATCTGATCCAATAGTAAAATTATTAGACTTGCATGATACATTTCATTATCATGACGATTATTTATATATAATTCCTTCATATCCGGAAACATTTGACTTTGTTAATCAAATAATAGACGAAAAATTAATTAGGTTAAATACAATTTATGATCATAATATTGAACATTACTATTTGGGATTATTCACACCAATATATGTTTTTGAAAATAAAATTATAGAAGAATTATATAGAATAGAAGAAATTCAATCAAATTATATTAAAAAATTCGAAAAAATAATAATAATATTTATTGATAAAATATGTGAATTTAATCTATTAAGTAACACCTATATTATAACGGAAAATTCAAAGAACATATTGAATAACATATCATTTGAAACATATAAAAATTTATATGATCAACAATAGTTGATTCTTAACGTAAAAAGTCGTTCTTTTGAACGACTTTTACAATTTAAACTCATCTTTGAAAAATTTAACTAACTTTTTAGTTCTAGTTTCAATTTTATTTATTGTCCATGCGGGTAAATCTACTACATCTTCATTTAACTTTAATCCATTTTTGTAACCAACATAGTTCCCATCTTTATTAACACGATTATTCTTCTTTTCGTAAGATAAATTACTTAATGTTTGATTATACCCTGTAATAGTTAAATTGCCTAAAGTATGTGTATATTTGATTAGATACTCATTAGCTAAATCCCTATTGCCATTAGCAATCATATTAACCCAATCTTGAGGAACATTATCACCTTCTGGGAAAATATGTTCAATAGTCCATACATATTTATTGCTATTATCTCTTTTCCATAAATCAGTATATATTTCATTAGTTTTAAACTTGTTCTCATAATAACATAGTAAGAATCTAGTGGCATCGGGGTTATCTAAATATACTGAACCATTAAGTTTCTTCTCAAATTCTTCATCAGATGATGAATTATCTTTTAAGTAATTAACAGTTACATCATATATTTCTCTACCAGATTTACCGTCTATTAAAGCAATAATATCCATGAATATCTTTGTTAAGTTTCTTGTATTTGGATAGTCTGTAATATTTCTACGTACAAAAAACTTAGTTAAATACTCTATAATATCTTTAATAACTTCATCATTAATTTTTAATATTCTTTTGTTAGATAGTAAGTATAGTAATAATATGTAAGAAGGTGCCCCTTGAATTCTATCTAAATCTAATAATGATTCTGCCAATGTTTTGTTATAATTATCTTCTGTAGTATTGTTAATCAATATAGCATAATTTTTGGCTTCTGACTCTAGTCTGTTTAAAAATGACATATAATCATCTTTTAATAATTTTTCATAAATGTCCAATAATGTAGTTCTTGTTGCTAAATATCCTAATGCATATTTTGTTTTTCCTTCTGTTTTGTATGGTTTATTTAATTCATCTCTATATGCGTTATAAAATTGTCTAAAGAATCTTTCTTGAACTCCATAATCATCACTTAAATAAGATATAATCTTTTTCCAAATCGTGTAACATTCTTCAGCTTTACCATCTCTATCTGAAATACTTATAAGAAGATTCTTAATCAAATCAATGGCAGATAAAGGAACCCCTCTATTATTAAGTGACTCAAATAACATATAAGCATCTTTATTAGTTTCTACTTCTATTGAAACTAGTACAGCTGAATTAAACCTTCTAACCAATTCAAATAATGCGTTAATTTTATCGTTATCATCCTTTGGATTTAATTCTTCAATATATTTATCCACAGCATTTGAGAAATATGAATAAGCTTTATATATTCTTCTTAAACCAGCATAGTTCTTTCTTTCTTTATCCGAAAGTAAACCTTTCTCACATAATAAACTAAAATAATCATTTCTATTATCATTTTGTATTTGTGGGGTTAAACGAGCAATATTTTCACCATTTGACCTTATAACAAGTTCTCTTTTAATATTATTTAAATCAGTTATTTGATCCTCATCCAACTTGTCTTTAAAAACATTTAATTTTTCGTATAATGAAATAAGTAGTAATGATAATGAAGTAATTCTTTGTTGGCCATCAATTACTTCTAGTTCGACATCTCCCATGGCACTTACGCTTTTATCTACGCAAATGATTGAGCCTAAAAAATAACCATAATCATTTTCAATAATATCATTGAATAATAATCCCCACTCTTTTTGACCCCAAGTATATTCCCTTTGATATTTTGGAATTTTGTATATAATAGTTTTCTCATTTGAAAATATCTGAGAAACTTTATATGGATCAGTATGTTTAATCATCCTATACACCTCTTAGAAAATTATATCATATTTTCCCTGTTTTGGAGCCTTGACAAAAAAAGACTACAAATTGTAGTCTAATAATACTGTTCAATATAGCTATATGCCTTATCAAACAAATCTTTATCTTTTATTTTATATTTAATCCATACAACACTACGCAAAGCTTTCTTTACTTCTTGCCTACCAGTTGTAGTATCTTGCCATCCATCAAATCTAACTATTTTTACTATCTCGTCAATATCATTAACTATTCTTTCAACAATAATTGGTGTGGCAGGATTTTTAATACTATTAAACAATTCTGTTAAAGCTGCTTTACCTTTATCTAACTCTTCTTTTGGAACAACAACTCTTTCCGCCTCAACAGTTTCTTTTGCTAATTCTAATAATAGTTTAAGAAATTCTATACTAGTAATTAAACCTTGTTCATGCTTTTCTTTTAAATTTTCCAATTTTTCACCCAATTTAATAAATTTAGGATCATCACTATATTTTTTTATTCTGGCAACAAGATCTATTTCTACTTTAATTGTTGTTTTTCCAATGTCGTTTTGTCCTTCAATAAACTCTTCGATTAAATTTGCATCTAATGTAAGAATATCAACATCTGTTTTTACTTCACCTACAGATAAATTTTCATTAATTAATTCCATAGTTTTTTGACCAAGAGCAGCCCATACTAGACCACCTCTTCCATCGGTTGGTTTAACTGATTCATATACTTTTGATAACCATACAAAATCATACTTATATTTATTTAAGAATGGATCTGGGGACAATGCATCATATGCTCTATTTAAAACTCTATAGTCTGCAGCAAATTTATCTCTTAGTTCATTATTTGGAAGACATTCTTGTGCAGCAACGAGTCCCTCCCATCCTTCTTGAGTTCTATCAACGCCATGAAAATATTCTAAACATTTGTTCATCAATTCTGGTATTTTTGTTTTTACATCTTCAATATTTGTAATTACCTTTAACATGCTTGCCTCATCAAAATTTAAAGCTTTAGCAACATTATCAAATATACCAATATAATCTACTACTAATCCATAGCTCTTACCAGTATCATATATTCTATTTGTTCTACAAATAGCTTGTAATAAATTGTGGTCTTTCATTGGCTTATCCAAATACATAGCTTGCAATATTGGAGCATCAAATCCAGTTAGTAATTTAGATGTAACAATAATTAAACTCAATGGGTCTTTTGGATCTCTAAACCTATCTAAAACTTTTGCCTCTTCATCCCTAGTTCTTCTATAAGCTTTATATCTATCTGCTTTATCGCCATTTGTATCCATAACAATGGTTGATGCATATTCTCCTAATAGATTATCAAGTTCTTCTTTGTACATTAAGCAACATTCTCTATCATAAACAACGACTTCACCTTTATAACCATTTGGTTCAATTTTGTTCATAAAGTGGTCAGCAATATGCTCACAAACTTTTCTAATTCTATCCCTGTTATACATAATTGCCTTCATATTTACTCTTTTTGATAATTCTGCTTTGTCAGTAATAGATAAATCCTCAGTCAATTCATCAAATTCAAAATCCAATTTATCTTTATCAACATGAAGTTCAACAGGTACAGGTTCGAATTTTAAAGGTAACGTTGCATTGTCACGAATTGAATCTTGGAATGAATACTTACTCATATATCCACTTTTATCTTCTAATGCGCCAAAAGTTTTAAATGTATTTCTATCAATTCTATTTATTGGAGTACCAGTTAATCCAAAAAAGAAAGCATTCGGTAAAGCTAGTCTCATTTTTTCTCCTAGATTTCCTTCTTGAGTTCTATGTGCTTCATCTACCATTACAATAATATTATCTCTTAAATTTAGTTCTTGATCTACATCTCCAAATCTAAATATGGTAGTAATAAGAATTTTTCTTATATCTTGCTTGAAAAATTTTATAAGTTCTTCTTTCGTAGTGGCACTTGTTAAATTAGGAATATCTGAAGCATTAAATGTAGATGTTATTTGTGTTTCTAAATCTAATCTATCATCCACTATTACAACAGTAGGATTTTTTAACTCTGGCATCATTCTTAACTTCTGTGCAGCAAAAACCATTAATAGCGATTTGCCAGAACCTTGAAAATGCCAAATCAAACCTTTTTTAGGATATCCATTAATAACTCTATTAACTATATTGTTAGCTCCTTCATATTGCTGATATCTACATATAATTTTATACTTTCTATACTTTTTATCTGTTGCAAACAATGTAAAGAACTGGAAAATATCCATGATTTTTGCTGGCTGAATCATATCAACTATGCTGTTCTTAATCTTTAATAAATCTCCTTCTTCTTTAGCACCTTCAGTATGCCAAGGCCCCCATAGGTTTATCGGCATTCCTACTGAACCATATCTAAAACATTTTCCTTCTGAAGCGAAATTAAAAACGTTAGTGACAAACATTTGAGGTATACTTTGCTCATATTTAGAAATATCTGAAGCACCATCTAACCAAGTTATAGCCTCCCTAACCGGAGTTTTTAATTCACCTATCCCCATTGGAAATCCATTGATTAACAAAACAACATCTAATCTTTTTCCTCCTTCTTCTTGTGGGTAAATCCATTGATTAGTAACGACATATTCATTTTTGTTTAGTTCATCTTTAGTAACTGTTCCAAAAAATCTAATTGGAATCATTCTTCCATCTTTGCCAAATGGAAAAGAGTTTTCTTCGAAAACAATTTTTTTAAATAATTCATTTTGAGTAACGAGATTATGAGACTGAACTGATAATATTAATGTTCTTAATTTATATATTACTTCATCTGCACGTGATGGTTCTTCAGCTATTTCTGGATTTAATCTAATTAAAGCTTCTTTAACCATAGGTTCTACCATAATATCACTAAATGATCTTGGTAATTCAAGTGAAGGAATATATTTCCAGCCATTTTTTACCAAACTATCAATTACAAATTGTTCTAAGGTATCTTCACTAAATTGCATTGTCTTCACCTACTTCTTTATCTAGATAATCATATACTGATGTTTTCATAAGTTGTTTTAAATCAATAATTGCCTTTTTTAAATCTTCTATTAATTGTTCTGTTTTAGCAACATAAGACGAAAACTCTTCTTGAATATCAATAGGAGGGATTGGGATTTGAGTTTTACCAATTGTTTCTTTATTTAAAGTTACGCCTTTTACTGCTCGTTTTGCACCTTTGTTCCAATCATTAAATGATAAAAAATACCTTAAATAATCATTTAATATATTATCTTTTTTTGGAATAAATGACATGATAGCCTCATTTGTATAAACTTCTTCTGAAGTTATTGCAGTTTTACCAATTGTTAATTTGAAACTCATTAATACAGTATTTTCCGGCACTGCTTTCATATTGTTATCTTTTATAGCTTTACTCGTAATATATTCCTTTGTATCCTCTGTATACTTGTAATAACTACCTAAATCAGAAATAGATATCCATTTATTATCTTCACCCCAATATTCACTATTATTTCTAGAAGGTGTCTTTCCCATTTGAAGATTAAAACAATCTTTTATACTAGTTTTAAAATATGTATTATTCTCGGGAAATAATTCGTTGTATTTTGAATGAATTGATTCTTCAAGAGCATTTATAGTATCGCTATAAGTTTTTCTCAAATTTTCTATTGCCCATGCTTTATCACTTAATTCTTTTTGAATATCTAAACTTGGTAAATTGAAAGTATAATTTTTCATTTCTTTCCAGTTCATCAAATAATTGACTGAACCACTTTTATTCTTTTCAAAAAATTTCCAAAAATTTTCATTTTGTATCAAAAGAATCAAAAAATCTTGTAATAATACATTGGAATCCTTTGTTCTTAAAACATAACTAGCATCTGAACAAATTCCATCAAAGAAAACAACTGAAGCCTTCTTTAGATGGGGATTCCTAGCCATAAATAATACATCCCCTTTTTTGAAAGGAAAATGAAATTTAAATCCCAATATTTTACCCTTTTCACTTTTTAATAAACCGGGATTATAGATTGCTATACATTCGTTTTCGTAATGTTCCCCACCAACATAATACTCCAAATCTGTATTAAATCTATCAACATTACCAGTAATTCTGTCTACAACATCATTCAAAACAACTTTCATATTATTTCCTCCCATAATCGATCAAAGTTACTATTTATTTCATCAGACAATTTATTCCAATCGTTGTATGTTTCTTTAAAAGTTCTATTATCTTCTTCTGTGGTTCTCTTTATATTTATATAATATGAAACACTCAATGATGAACTTGATTCTATTACTTCTTTATTGGTTTTTATAATTGATCTATTTGGAATTTCTTTGTAATTAATGTAAATATCAGATATTGTTGAAATATTAACATCTGAAAGTTTAGATTCACCGTTGATTCTTTCAACAAGATCAACTGCATTTATGAATAATATTTTACCTTTCCTTTTTTCTTCTTTTTTAGTTCTACAAATAAGAATACAAGCTTCCATCGGAGAGTTATAAAATAAATTTTTTCCAATAGATATTACTGTGTCAACAAAATCATATTTAATCATTTTTTCTCTCATATCTTGCTCTTCGTATCTGTTTAGAATCCCATGTGGTAATAAAATAGCACATCTGCCAGTATACTGATTCATACTTTTTAAGATATGTTGTATAAATGCAAAATCAGCTCTAATTTGGTTAGGTACACCTAAAAAGTTTCTTCCGTATTTATCGGATGCAAACGCTTCTCTATCCCATTGACTTATTGAATAAGGGGGATTAGCTAATACCATATCAAATTTTTTTAATTCACCATTTTCTACAAAAGCAGGGTGTTGTAAAGTATCATCATTTACAATTGTAAAATCTTTTATACCATGCAGAAATAAATTCATTTTCCCGATAGATGATGTTAAAGCATTTATTTCTTGACCATATGCTGATACATTTCTCCATTCAAGGCCTTTATCTTTTAAATACGCAATTGCAGAAATAAGCATTCCAGCGCTTCCACACGTTGGATCATATATAGATTCTCCTGATTTCGGTTGAAGCATTTCTGTCATTAAATGTACAACTGTTCTGTTAGTATAGAATTCTTGTGCAGTATGTCCACTATCATCAGCAAATTTTTTTACTAAATATTCATATCCTTGTCCAAGTTCATCTTCTGGACAATTACTAATTGATAGTTTCTTTGTACTAAAATGTTCTAAGAGATCTTTTAATAAACTATCTGGTAATCGATTTTTGTTTGTCCATGAAGCATCTCCGAATACTCCGGATAATTTATTTCCGTTCGCATATTCAATTTTCCTAAACGCATCAACTATTGCAGAACCAACATTTTCAGTTACTTCTCTTACATCGTTCCAATGACATCCTGTTGGAATTATAAAACTATGTATTTCATCTTCATTAAATTCCGTATAATCATCACCATATTCTTTTTTTGCTTTTTCTGTTTCTTCATCATAAACATCGCAAATTCTTTTAAAAAACAGTAATGGAAATATATATTGTTTATATGCACCAGCATCAATATTAGAACGAAGTAATACTGCAGAATTCCATAAATAATTCTCTAACTCTTCCAAAGTAATATTATTATTCATGTTCATCCTCCTTTAGTAGTGTTTTTAATTTTTCAGATTCTTCTCTAATTTTGTTTTTTAGTTTTTCTAACTTTTGGACTGACTCTTCAAATGAACAAACATCATTAATATATGAATTTAAATAAGTATTAGGAGATAAATAATAATTATTATCTTTTATTGTTTTCATGTCAACAACGCAAACAATCTTATCGACTTCTTTATAATTATCGTAATAGTCATATATTTTATTTATATTCTCTTCAGTCATTATTTTTTGAGCTCTTCTAGGTGTATAAATATATTGCGCATCTATTATACATATTCTATTTTTATGACTCATGATTTTATTATTATTTAATAGTATTGCACATGCCGGTACCCCCGTAGAGTAAAAAATACCTGTTGGAAAAGTTATAATACAATCTATAATATCCATTTCGATTAATTTTTGACGCATTTCTCCATCTTTTCCGTCTTTAAATAGAACTCCTTGTGGCATTACAACTGCACATTTTCCTGTTTTATCTTTCATTGATGTTATCATATGTTGTAACCATGCAAAGTCAGCATTTGAATCAGAAGGCGTTCCAAAAATATTTCTTCCATAAATATCCGTAGAAAACTGATCAGCTCCCCATTTATCTAGCCCAAATGGTGGATTGGCTATTACACAATCAAATTGTTGTACTTTCCCGTTATGAATAAATTTTGGATTTCTTAATGTATCACCTTGTAAAATTTTAAAGTCCTTGCCACCATGTAGAAATAAATTCATTCTGGCGATTGCAGAAGTTGCTAAATTTTTTTCTTGACCATATATTTTTCCATAAGTTAATCTATCATTATTTATATAATTTATTGCCTCAATAAGCATCCCGCCAGTACCACAAGCAGGATCATATACACTATTTCCAGGCTGTGGATTTAATAATTTAACTAATAGTTTAACAATTGATCTCGGAGTATAAAACTCTCCTGCATTTTTTTTAGATAAGTCAGCAAATTTTTTTATTAAAAACTCATATGCATCTCCCATTACATCAGCTGAATAATTATTATTACCGACCTTTATTTTAGACATATGCTCAATTAAATTTTTAAGCCTTTCATCAGACAATTTTGTTTTATCTGACCATGAAGCATCATCGAAACTACTAAAAACTCCACTTAAAGTATCAGGATTTTTTCTTTCTATTCCGCTCATGGCATTAATAATTGCAGAACCAACATTTTCAGTTACTTCTCTTACATCGTTCCAATGACATCCTGTTGGAATTATAAAACTATGATTTTCTTCAAAACTCGCATATTCCTCATCTCCACCAGACTCTTTTAAAGCTTTTTCTGTTTCTTCATCATAAACGTCAGAGATCCTTTTAAAGAATAGTAATGGAGTAACGTAGCTTTTATATTCATCTTGGTTAATAGGCCCTCGAAGAATATTGCATGCTTCAAATAAATGATTAAACAATTCTTTACTTGATGTTATATCTGCTTTTGATAAAGTATTTTCAAAATCTTCATCCGCAATGTCATCACAATCCTCTAATAATAATTCTTTACTATTACTAGAATCAATATTCCTCTCTACTCCGTTATACGATACACTTAAATCTTTAATGAGTTTTTCTGTTTTTGGAATATATTTATTTTCAAATTCTACCAATATCTTCAATAGACTTTCATCTAAAAAAGTAAGAACTTTTTTTCTCAACTCTTTAGATATTCCATAATAAACACCTGCAATAGAGCCAGTAATTGCAGCAATAGTATCACTGTCGCCTCCAATTGAAATAGCATTTTTTATTGAATCTTCAAAAGATGTTGACTCGAAAAAAGCCTCTAATGCTTGAGGAACAGATCCTTGACAAGAAACATCAAAAGAATAATTATTCCTTATATCATCTAGTTTAAAATTCAATTCATAATAATTATTTTGAATAAAATCCCTTATTTCCAAGATGTTTTTTCCATTATTTGCTAAATATACAGCACAAGCAACAGCTTCTGCTCCTTTTAATCCCTCGGGGTGATTATGAGATATTTCTGTTACTTTTTTTGATAGTAGTTTAACTTCATCAATTGTTTTTCCGACAATTCCACATGCACCAACTCTCATAGCTGCCCCATTACCATAACTGTTATATGGGGTATGATTATCTGTCATAATCCATTTGTAAAAATTTCCTCCAAAACCACAATCAGGATATTTTCTGCCAATGTCAACCATATTTTTGATAGCTATTGTAGATAAATTATTATAATTACCATTACATTCAAGTAATGATTTAGCTATCGCTAAAGTCATAACAGTGTCGTCAGTAAAGAAACATTCCATAGAATTTAGTAATTCAAAATTTTTAGATTTTATATTATTCCATTCATAGCGTGATCCAGCTATATCTCCGATAATTGCTCCAAGCATATTTTCACCTCATATGTTTTATTTCCTCAGAATCTCTTGTTAATTATTATAACATATTTTTGTGCAAATTCTTGTTGATATGCATCAATAAATCCTAAAAATTAATATTTGCTACCCAAACGCCATCTAATTTGATTTTTTAAATTAAGCAAAGTCTTTCAATTCTTTTTCTTTCAAGTAAAAAAGAAGGAAACATTAATTTGTTTCCTTTTTAGTGTGATAATTAATAATCTTATATTTTTACTCTTTCTTTTTTATGTATCTTACTATTCTTATTGATTCCACTTTTTTCTTTATTTGATTTGATTTAAGATAACTGTGGACAAAATCTATGTCTTCTTTCCATCTCTCTATCGCTTTTTTCATTCTCGGAATATGTTTTCTTTGTTTTATTAAATATGATAAAAAATCTGTTATATCTGATCTTAACATTATTTCTTGATCTATAAGAAATTTTAAAATGTTTTGTCTTTGTTTTGCTGTTAGATCTTCTGCTTGATTAACATTGTATCCATAACTATGCATTGTAGATTCAGGATTTAAATTTGAATAATACCCATCTTGGATATATCTAATCTCCTCATATATTTGGCATAGAGGTTGCCCTATTTTTCGTATTCTATCAAATTCGGAATCTAATATGTAGTATTTCCCACAGTTCGTACAATAATAGGCTTTGATTAAAACTTCTTTTTCATTCCCATCTTTAGTCAAAACGTCAATATTGGCTTCTATTGGTTCTATTTTGTGACCCTTGCTTGTACAGGGCATGGTCGATACTCTTATTAAAAATTTAGCTGGTTTAGGTGTACTATTAATGTGTCGATTATATTGTATTTCTATTTCAGGATCCAAATCTAATTTGAATAAAGGTTCACCAACCTGTTTTTTCTTACTATATTCGTCGATTAAAACTATATATGATTCTATTTTATTGCAATAATAGCCATCTATAATAGCCATAGAAATATACTCTTTATTATTAAACTTGATTTTAAAATTAGCTTGTTCTAACGGATATTCAAAGTCCTCAATATTTTTAATTACCTTTAGTTTGTCTCTTTTTGTTAATGTGTAAGTACTAGATTTAGATATTGTGTTTTCTTCTCTTTTAATAGCTGTTAATGTTCGTCTAAAGTGACGATTTAATGCATTAGAAATAATTATACTTCTCTGTTTATGCGATAAACCCCTAGCCTTTAATTTTTTCTTCATTTTTTCAATATCAATAGGTTCTAACTTATCTAATTCATTTGATTTTTCTAACTCGATATTGTTTTGTTTCTCTACACTGTTCTTTAAATCTTCGAAATAAGAGTTAGTTTTTAAAATACAATTTGGTTCTCCTGATTTTTTACAAGCTTTATATATATCTTCTGATGTAACATATACCATACAATCTTTACAATAAAATCCGTTCATAGTTGTTTTTATATAATATTTTAAATCATTATGTATAATGTTAAAATCAACCATCATTTTCATCTTAAAAATATTATGCTTTTCCATTATACATGGAGGATTATTTGTTACAACTAAGATAGATTTACTATTTAAACTAGTACTTGTTTTATCTTTGTTATCAACTTTTGTTTTAGCCATTTTAAATCAACTCATTTGTATTATATCATTTTTTTATACATTTTTTACGTTATAAGCGACGAAAAACGACGAATTATAGATAAATAAAAAAGTCACTATAAAGTGACTTTATTTGCATCTGATACTGCTTGTTTATGAGCTATTCGTAATATTTACATCGTATTAAGTTTTGTTTGATTTTTAACACTTTCTAATCTTTGTTGTTCTCTTTCTAAGAATTCTCTATATGTAATACCATGTATTGTTAGATATGCATAATCATATGATATATATTTTGAAAATAATGCATGTCCTTCATATAGAGTATATGCATCTATTCTTTGACTT
>JAEEGL017012197.1_pt1 | contig 16724 bp, 13 predicted proteins | sample 9134231 | NCBI WGS metagenome assembly JAEEGL01 (sample SAMN16246548, study PRJNA631951) | gut metagenome | biome: gut microbiome; feature: rumen; material: fiber-attached | host: Bos | place: Iran: Karaj | collected 2018-10 | reverse complement strand
ATGTTGATTATTTCAGCTCTTCTATTACCTAAAGACTTCATAATGGCTCCAACGAAGTCTTTTGTTACATCGATCAATAAGTCTTCATATGGGTCACATCTTTCGCCATCAATTTCTTTGATGATGACTTGTGGCTTACTAACTTCTAATTCAAAGCCTTCTCTTCTCATGTTTTCAATTAAAATTGAAAGATGGAGTTCGCCTCTACCAGAAACAACCCATGATTCCTTATTTGGAATACGTTCAACGCGTAAAGCGACGTCTTTTTGTGTTTCTCTAAATAATCTTTCTTCAATTTTACGAGCGGTAAGTTGCTTTCCGTCTTGGCCCGCTAACGGGGAAGAGTTGGTACCAAATGTCATTTGTAAAGTTGGCTCATCTAATCTAATAGGTGGTAATGGATCAACATGGCCTTGAGCACATATTGTTTCACCAACGTTAATATCAGTTAAACCAGCAACAGCGACGATTTCACCAGCGGATGCTTCTTCTATTTCTAATCTCTTTAGGCCTTGATAGCCAAAGAGTTTCATAACTCTAAAGTTAACAACGCTGCCATCAAGTCTTGCAACAGAGACGTTATCATTGACACGTATCGTGCCTTTTTTAATTGTGCCTAAGCCAATTCTTCCGACAAAGTCGTTATAGTCTAATAACGCAACTTGTAATTGAAGTGGAGCGTTTGGATCCGCTTTTGGAGCAGGAATTTCTTTAATGATAGTATCTAATACCGCTTCCATACCTGGTTTTTGAGTGGCAACATTAGCTTCTAAAGAAGATGTTCCTTTTAAACCAGATGTATAGATGGTTGGGAATTCTAAGAATTCATCAGGAGCGTCTAACTCAATGAATAGTTCTAAGACTTCGTCTAAGGTTCTTTCAATATCAATGTTATTTCTATCAACTTTGTTGATAACAACAATTGGTTTGATGTGCGCTTGTAAAGCTTTCTTTAAAACGAATCTTGTTTGAGGCATTGTGCCTTCAAAAGCATCGACAAGAAGCAAACAGCCATCAACCATGTTCATAATTCTTTCAACTTCGCCACCAAAATCAGCGTGTCCAGGAGTATCGAGAATGTTAATTTTTGTGTCTTTGTAAATAATGGAAGTGGTTTTAGCTAAAATAGTGATACCTCTTTCTCTTTCGATATCATTACTATCCATCGCTCTTTCATTAACTTCTTCGTTTATACGGAAGGCACCAGATGTTTTTAAAAGTTGATCCACGAGCGTAGTTTTACCATGGTCAACGTGAGCAATAATGGCAATATTACGAATGTCCATACAGGTCCCTCCTTAGAAAAAAACCTCTAATATCTTAGAGGAGCAAAGCGTATAAAAGCAAGAGAAAATAAAACTAATTTTCTCTAAATATCTTGTCTAAATAATGTTGTCTTTTCCTATCCTGGTAAATATGATAGCCCACTAAAGAAACAAAGAATGTGGTCACAGATAACATAGAAACTAAATATGAAGCAGTTATATAAGGGGTCTTATATGTCATTGTGTAGGAATAACTTCCTTTAGGCGCGACAAATGATACAAAGCCACCGTTACCTTTATAGACTTTTATTGATTGTGTTTTACCTGTGACATTATCTTTAGCGTTAATACTCCAACCCTTGTCATAAGCAACACGCGATAAAACAAATCTATTATTTTCAAAGTTTGAAGTGAATGTGAATTTGTCTTTATCATACTTCACATTTTCCACTTTAATAGCGTTCATCGCGTCTCTTCTAGCCTCATAATCAACTCTATTTTCTTTATAATAGAAAATGACTTCTGTTCCGCCGGTGTTTTCTAAATAACTATCGTCATATTTACCACATACTGCCATTTTGTAGATATCTTTTCTAATATAGAAACCACGCATATAAGATGTGTTGTTTGTTGTGCTATCATCGTGGCAGTCATACATTACGATATTGTTTTCCTTGTCTAAGAAATAAAAATCATACTTAATTCCATAATTAAATTCTGCACGAGCATAAACGGTTGTATCCGCTTTAAAAAGCGGTTCTCCAGCTGTTTTTGATTCATAGAAGGCATAATAGTGCTGCGCGTTAGAATGATTGCTCTCGTCTTCTTTTTTATAGGATGTTTTTGTGAAATCGGTTGGAATTCTTGAAATCTTATCAAAGGCATAATCCTTAGCAGGTTTTCCCGTTACCGCTGTAATATCGTAATAAGAAATTGTGTAGTTAGCGGCCTTTCCAAACGAGACGAATGAGCTTGTGCTTGGTCTTGTACTACTGATAGTTATATCTGCATATTTTTGAGCAATCTCTTCACCGTCTTTTTCTGATATTAATGGCGTTTTAGAAAGGATCATCGCATTAGTGATGGTTTCTGAATTAGACCTGACTCTTTTTGTTAATGTTCCGTTATAAAGAGTGTCATATGTATAGCCAAAATCATTCAATTGTTTGTTTTCGTAAACGATAAAGTCTTTGGAGTCTAAGCCATATCTATCACTCTTTTCAAAATCAAATGGCACGTTAGCGATATATTGGCCTGGATAGTTTTTCTCTATGTCGTTATATTTACTCTTATATTTGCTAATGAAGTAATACTTCACACCTAAAAGATTATCAAGATCTTGATATTTACCACGATAATGACCTCCAACATCTTTAGCGCCGCTTTTCATTCCTGTATAAACGGTGAAATCGTCTGTTTCATAATTATATAAAGAATGGAAGAATGACCCAGAGCCATAATTATTCATCATGCTGTTATTAACGCTATAATCATCGCCGATCGATGTATATAAGCGGTAGAAAGATGGATCGTTTTTCTGGATTTGTGAATATATGCTTCTAAAGCGTTCATTCAAAGCATAACCGTTATTGTAATGAGTGTCATATCCATGGCCCCAAGTGACTAAATTGCCGACGACAATTGCTTCAAAAGCAACAAATATTGTTGCGACAAGATGGAACACTTTTTTGTTATAAATGAAGAACAGGGTCAAATAAACGCCTAATACGTATACGAGCTCTAGAATAAAGAATATGTTTGTGAAATCAAAAATAATGTTCCCATGATTATCATAAAAAACAAAACGATGAGCGTATAAACCATACTTATCGACGTCTTCAACGCCTAATTTGTTTGTTAAAATCCAAGCGGCAACAATTCCTAAAACCGCAAAAAGAGCGCCGACGTGTATATGCCATCTAGCGACATTTGGAATTTTATTGAGATAAATGCCAACATAAGCGATTAAAGAAGTGGCGATAAATAGTGTCCATCTGGCATAACCGTTAGTAAAGGCCATCGTTAAGAAATACATAAATGGCGTAAATAAAGAAAACACTAATAAGACAAAGCCAATAAAATGTGACCACTTCTTTTCTTTTCCAGATTGAATTAAAGACGGCACCAAAAACATGATAAATGGCACATAGCACCATAAGGAAACCGCCATATCATCAAAGTCCCAGTCTTGAATTCTTAAACTAGGAAGCGAACGGCAAGTAGTGGCGGGAACGAAAAACTCAATTATTGGGTAATATACTCTATTTGGGAGAATATGAGCGTGTTGGTCTTGGACTTTATTCCAAGAGAATAATAGATTAAAGAATTCGCCTGTTTTGCCGCTTAGCAATAATGTCTTCAATTCACCAAAATACGAATAGGATTCTAACTTCGGCGATGAAAGCGTTGCCATTAATGCCGGACCCATAATCAACATTGCCATTAACAAGCCACCGGCAAAACCGATGAAACCATATCCCAAGGTTATAAAATTGTCTTTAACGTTTTTGGTTCTAATCATTTGGAAGAATCTAAACATTGCGTATATGAAAGCACAAATGATGTATGGGACCATCAATACATAATTACAAATAGATAGTAAGAAAATGCTTACCGCTAATAACCAAGGTTTATATTCTTGTAGAACTTTTTCGATGCCTAAAAGCACTAGTGGGAAGAACACCAAAATGTCTTGATAATTGTTATACCAAAGGTAAAACGCTCCCCAGCCTGCAAAAGCGTAAGCAATGCCACATATTCTAGCCACAGTGTCTTTCACCTTGAAAGCGCGGTTCATATAGATGGAAAAGAATAATCCAGCACAAGCAAGCTTGATAATTGATGTGATTGCTAGAGTGTGTGGAACAATGATTCTCGGGAATATGATAATTATTAAATTGAATGGAGAAAATAGCCCATAGTAGGCATTAGAACCAATTGAATTAACGCCTAAATAAATAGTCGGATCAAAGAGAGTAAAATGACCGGTTTTAATCCATTCATGATAATAATCCCAAATGTGATATCCCATGGGGATATATTGACCGCTATAATCTCCGCCATAGGCTAATGTAAAGCCATTCTCGGCTAGCATTATCATATAAAAACCAACACCAATGGCAATGAGAATTAAAAAGTAATAAAAAGAATTTGGAACTTTGAAGTTTTTAATTCTTTTTAAGACGCTTTGAATCTTATCTTTAAAAGGGTTGCTACGCCCCTTATCGTTAGCAAACGCTACATCCATATTAGAACACCAACTTCTTAATGTAGTTTTTATTAACGTCGTACTCCTCGCTAACGACATTAACAGCGTCTTTTTGGCTAAGACCTAAATTTATTAAATAAGCGACACGTGACTTAATTTTTTCATCATCAACGGACTTTGTTTCTTTGTTACCAGAGATAATTAAAACAATTTCGCCTTTAATTGAAGATTCATCTAATTCTAATAGCTCATCAAGTGTGCCTCTAATATATTCCTCGTTTATTTTTGTTAATTCTCTTGCTAAACATACATTGCGATTTCCAAGGCCTTCTCTTAATAAATTAAGAGTTTTGCTGATGCGGTGTGGTGCTTCATAAAAGATCAAAGTCTCTTTTTTATCTTTTAAACTGAGTATTTCTTCTTTGGCTTCGTTTTCTTTTGCGGGTAAGAAACCATAAAAGAAGAAATGCTTAGTTTCCAATCCTGATGCTACTAAAGCATTAATGAAAGCTGAGCTTCCTGAAATAGTTGAAACGTTGATATCGTTTTTAATCATTTCTTGCACTAAAAGGTAACCTGGGTCACTAATTCCTGGATAGCCAGCGTCAGACATATAGGCCACTTTTTTACCTTGGTTAATTTTATCTAAAAGATGCTTGCTGGCTTCTATTTCGTTGTGTTCCCTTAAAGAGAATAATTCTTTTTTGATTCCAAAATTAGCTAAAAGAGAAAAAGCATTGCGGGTATCTTCCGCTGCGATAATATCCATCTCAGAAATCGTTTCTAAGGCACGAGGAGACATCTCCTTTAGATTGCCTATTGGAGTGGCAATTAAATAAAGGGTAGGTCTTTTTCCATCAAAAGATTTATTTCTCGTCATTCCTATTGTCCCTATTTTTTCTAAAACGAGTTTGCTTTACAAAGTCTTCAAAAGGCAAGAACTTAACATCGTCTTCGTTTTCAATTTTAACAACACTTGAAAGAATATTGACGCCTGCCACTGTGTATTCGACTTTGTCGATAAAGAAACGAGATCCTAATTCAGGATATTTCTTTCTCTCTTCTGTATAACAATCATCTTCGTATTTTAAGCAGCAAATTAATTTACCGCATTGTCCACTTAACTTTGGAATGTTGATAGCGAGCATTTGGTTCTTGGCTCTATTAATAGAAATACCATCAAATTCATTTAAAAATGTTGAACAGCAAAGCGGCAAACCACATGAGCCTAAGCCACCAATCATTTTGGCTTTATCTCTAGATCCGATTTGACGTAATTCAATTCTAGTATGAAGTTTAGATGCTAAAACCTTTAATAATTCACGGAAGTCAACGCGATCATCCGCTAAATAGGAGAATAATACCTTTGATTTATCAAGTGTATATTCGCAAGATATGAGATTCATATCTAAGCCTAACTTTTTAACTTCTGCTTCGCAGATTTCAAGAGCAAATTGAGCATCTTTTTGATTAATATCTGCTAATTTGATATCAGTATCGGTGGCTTTTCTTAAAACTGGTTTTAAAAGTAGTCCGTTGCTATATTTATCAATAGATAACGGCTCAATAGCGATAACTCCGAGTTCAACGCCTCGGACTGTTTCGACGACAACTTTATCATTTAGTTTGTAATCGTTATTCTCGACACCGAAAAAATAAGCACGGGGTGTATTGGAAAACTTTACTCCTACAAAGTGAGTATAGTTGTTTTTTGCTGATTCTTGTTTTTGTGTATCTGCCATAGGATTATTCCTCTTTTGTGATTGTGTAGAATATGTGATCGATTAGTAGTGGGATATTAACATTTGTGTTGATCACGCCACTGCATTTTAATAGTTCAATCAAACTTTCATCTAAATGAGAAAGTTTATTTGCCAAGGTTTCTAATATTGTAGCATAACTTTCTAAAAATGCATTTTTTTGATTTTGAATATTAATGGCGTCCTCAAACGCCATGACAAGCATATTGATAAAATAGCGGCACGCCTCTTTGGTTTTGATGCGGTTTGTGATGTTGCTTTGCGCTTGATAAATAATGTCATTTGTTTCGCCTTCTGCAATTACTTGGATGATTTCTTCAAAACATTCTTTAGCGGTGAAAAAAGCATTATTGGATTCCTTATCTTCTAACACCTCTTTGATGAGCTCGCCATCATTGTAAAAATAGGAGAGTAATTCGGCATCTTTCTTATCAACGCCCTCTTCAAGTGCGGTCTTAATAACTATTTGCTTATCAATCAACTTAAGTCTTAAGACTTGGCATCTTGAAATAATGGTTGGTAAGATGACATTTTCATTATTAGTGGTCAAGAAAGCATACACTTTTTGTCCAGGCTCTTCTAGGAACTTCAAAATGCTATTGATAGCTTCAACGGTCATGTTTTCAATTAAATGCAAAACATATACACGGATGCCTTTGTTTTCAAACGCCTTCTTTTCAAAAGCGCTTTCAATAGTGGTAACCGCTTCTTTCTTAATTGTGGCTTTGCTACCATCAAAAACAAAGAAATCTGGATAGTTTCCATCATCTACACGCAAACAATTGATGCATGAGTTACAAGCCAATGGTGATGGGTCATCGCAAAGGATTGATTTAGCAAAAAATGTGGCGACATCAAGTAGTGGAGCGCCATTATTACCTGAAATCAGGTAAGCGTGTGAAAGTTGATCCTTTTGAAGAGAGTTCAAAAAGGTCTGATATATAACGGGCTGATAGTTTTTTAAGTATTTCTCTACTTGCATATTCTAGAAAGCATAACTTCTAAGGTTTGCTTTGCAACTTCTTCTCGACTTTGGCTTGCGTCTATGATGACAAAACGCTCCGGATAGCGCTTTGCTAATTCTAGGAATGTATTTCTTACCTTGGTGTGGAATTCAAGCTTCTCTAGGTCGAGTCTATTTACTTCACGGTTTGAGTTAGCGGCGATTCTGGCAAGACCTACTTCAGGTTGTAAATCAAACAACAATGTCAAATCCGGGAAGGTTCCTTCTGTGGCAAACATATTGACGTTTAAAATGTTGTCGATGCCTAATCCTCTAGCGCCGCCTTGATAAGCAAGGGATGAATCGAGATAACGATCACAAACAACAATCTTACCTTCTTTTAAAGCTGGCCATACTTTTTCCACCAAATGTTGTCTTCTAGAAGCGGCATAAAGAAGGGCTTCTGTCCTTTGATCCATAGCGGTATTATTCTTATCAAGAATAACATTGCGGATTTGTTCTGCGATTGGGGTGCCTCCTGGTTCACGTGTGCGAACGATTTGGTATCCCATTTTTTCTAATTCCTTAACAGCGGTATCAACGGCAGTGGTTTTGCCTGAACCTTCTGGTCCTTCAATTGTAATAAACATATTAATTGCCTCCGTTAAAGCTTTCTTCTTCCTTCAATAGCTTTTGATAAAGTAAGCGAGTCTGTAAATTCAAGATTTCCACCCATTTGTAAGCCATAGGCTAATCTGGTAACATTATCAACTTTATCTTCTAGTAGTTTTGCAATATATAAAGCGGTTGCTTCGCCTTCAATTGTAGGATTTGTGGCTACAATCACTTCTTTGAAGTGACTTTTATTTACTCTTTCAAGTAAGGAATCGATATTGAGATTTTCAATACCTCCACCTTTTCCTAACGAGATAGCGCCGTTTAAAACATGGTATAGGCCATGATACGTTTCGGCGTTTTCAAAAGCGATGACATCTTTTGGATAAGAGACGATCATTAAGGTGTCTTTTTCTCTTTCTTCGTCGCCACAAATTTCGCATTTCTCCCCATCTGTTAAAAATCCACAGATAGGGCAGACGTGTATTGATTGCTTTAGGTTTTTTAAAGCATCTGAAAACTCATTTAAGTCTTCCTCGTCCATGCTTAGGAGTGCATACGCCATACGCTCAGAGCTGCGCCTGCCTACGCTAGGAAGCTTAACAAGAGATTCTTCTAAACGTGTTAGTGCTTTTAATTTTTCCATTAAAAGCCGAAACCTCCTCTTTGACCAGTAATGCGTTCATTGATGGCTTCGGATTCTTGATCAATTTGTTCCATGGCTTCGTTAATTGCTAAAGCAATCATTTCTTCGACCATTTCTTTATTGTCAGCATCGAATGCATCAGCATCAACGCTTACTGATTTAATTTGTTTGCTACCATAAACGGTAACTGTTACAGCACCGCCTTTAGAAACCACAAATTCTTTTGCGGCTAATTCGGCTTGTGCTTTTCTAAGTTCTCTTTGCATTTTTTGGGCTTGCGCCATCATTTGTTGCATGTTCATAATCTATTCTCCTTCGAATTCGATATTAATAGTGTCTGGTTTTGGCAATTTGGCAATTTGTAATTTGTTCATGTAATTTTGTTGTGACCTTACAGAATCTTTTCTTGAAACGGCATAAACAAACATTTTCTTACCAAAGACAGTTTCTATGACATTTTGAATTGCTTCCTGATTCTCAATCATGTTTGCTCTATCAGCAGTACTCTGTAACTGATATTCAACCACTAGAATTTTAGGGCCAGCGACAAGAGGACGTCCGTCCACTAATAATGTCGCGGCTTTGCCCAAATCAGGGTGAGCGATATAGCGTTTTAAGTTTGACCAATTGTTCAACAATTGATTCTTAATTTCTTTTTTAGAAATAACCATGATATCAATCATTAAATCATCATCCACAAAGAACGATTCACCGTTTCTTGTTCCTTTAACGACAACAACGTCTTTAGATAAAACAACAGGTTTTGTCTCTTCGACAGGTTGGTCAAACAAAGAGACTGGTTCTTGCGGCTCTGGTTTTGGTGGTTCGGGTGCTTTAAAAACTGCTGGTTCTGGCTTAGGAAGTGGCTTCTCGACCTTTGGAAGAGGTTCAATATACTCTTCTTTCGGGCTTTCACCATCTTTTTTAGCGGTAACGAGTTTAAGAATTGTAACTTCAAATAATGGGATGATTGAATTGACACTCTTATAATCCTTCTGCGCGGCCATAATGATATCAATCATCTTCATGGTTTCCTCGATGCTGAGGTATTTAAAGAAGGCTTTTGCTTCTTCTTCATTTAATACTTCTAAACAGGAAACATTACGAGAAGATTGATAAATCAATATATCCTTTAATATTAATAAAAGGTCATCGGTTAATCTCTTGATATCTGTACCTAAAGATACATAACGATTTACTCTGGCTAAAACATCGGAAACATCTTTGCTGATAATGGAATTTAGCAAAGCTAATTTTTCGTCTTTTGATTCAAGAGCGAAGATATCTAAGATGTCTTGAACTTCGAGCTTGTTACCAGAGTACGCTAATACTTGATCAAGAATTGATAAGGCGTCTCTCATACCGCCATCGGCTAATGAAATGATGATATCAATGGCCTCTTCGTTATAAGCGACACCCTCATTTTCAAGAACAGCTTTTAATCTATTTTTAATGTCCTTGTCACTTAATTTTGTGAAATCGTATCTTTGGCAACGCGATAAAATGGTTGGCAAAATTTTATGTGGTTCAGTTGTGGCTAAGATAAAGATAACGTGTTCTGGTGGTTCTTCTAATGTTTTAAGTAGAGCATTAAAAGCACCGGTGGACAACATATGAACTTCGTCAATGATATATACTTTGTATCTGCCTAAAATAGTGCCATATTTGACTTTGTCAATGAGATCTCTAATTTCATCGACGCCATTATTTGAGGCAGCGTCTAATTCTAATACATCAGGATGTGTTCCATCGATTATGGCCTTGCAGTTTTTACATTCATTGCATTGATGGCCGATGCCTTCGTCGCAGTTAAGAGCTTTGGCGAGCAATTTTGCCATTGTTGTTTTGCCTGTGCCACGTGGTCCCGCAAACAAATAAGCGTGAGCTAACTTGCCAGTCGCTAAGGCGTTCTTCAAAGTTTTGACGATATGTTCTTGTCCTGCTACTTCGTCAAAAGTGCTAGGACGATATGTTCGATATAAAGCTTTATAAGCCATAAAAAATCACCTGGAATAAGTATATACCAAAACGGATGGTTAATATACTATTAAGTGAACTATTTATCTCTTTTTATGCGCAAGGAGATATGCTACAATGCTTTACGGTCAGAGGAATAATTATGGAAGAAAGCATGTATCAACGTCTCGAGGCTGCGGTTAAACGCTTAAAAGAGATTGATGATGAATTAGTTAGCGAAGATGTAATGAAAGATATTGCTCATTTTAGAGAGATATCTAAAGAAAGAGCCTACCTAGACCCACAAGTCGAGGCTTTTCAACGTTACAAAAAGAATGAAACCGATATTGAAGAAGCCAAAGTTATGGCTCACGACTCTGATCCAGACATGGCCGAAATGGGCAAAGAAGAATTAAAACGCCTTGAAGCCGAACAAGAAAAACTTATTGAAGACTTAAGAGAAATGCTTCTACCAAGAGATCCTAATGATGATAAAAACATTATCGTGGAAATTAGAGGTGCTGTTGGTGGAGACGAAGCAAACATCTTTGCTGGCGACCTTTTTAGAATGTACACAAGATATGCCGAATCACAAGGCTGGAAGATACAAATTTTAGATGAAAATCCTTCAGAATCTGGCGGTTTTGCTTTGATTTCTTTCAAAATCACCGGAAATCGCGTCTTCTCAAAACTTAAATTTGAAAGCGGCGCTCACCGTGTTCAAAGAGTGCCAAAGACAGAGGCTTCTGGCCGTATTCACACAAGCACTGCTACCGTACTAGTTATGCCTGAAGCAGAAGAAATCGACATCCAGATTAATCCTAATGATTTACAAGTTGATACATACCACAGCCAAGGTGCTGGTGGACAAAACGTTAATAAAACTGAATCCGCTGTGCGTATTACCCACATACCTACAGGTACAGTCGTGGCGTGCCAAACCGAAAAATCTCAAATCCAAAATAGAGAAATTGCTATGCAAATGCTCCGTACCAAGATGTATGCAAACATGTTAGCAGAACAACAAGAAAAGATTGGTAACGAACGCCGTTTAAAGATTGGTACAGGTGAAAGAAGCGAGAAGATTAGAACCTATAACTATCCGCAAAATCGTGTTACTGATCACCGTATTGGATTTACAATCCAAAAATTAGATAGAGTTATCGAAGGCGACCTTGACGAAGTCATCGACGCTTTAATACATTACGATCAATCAGCCAAATTAGCGGGTGAATAATATGCCCACTAATCGAGAAGCTTTTTTTGAAGCAATAAAACAAGGTGTACCTAAACCTGTTGTTGATTTTGCTTTGTGCGAAATAAATGATTTTGATTATCTTGGTTTAACCAAATGCTTTGATGATGGAATCAAAGATTATTCTTTGTTTAAAGAATCGATGAAAAGATATATCGATGGCGAAATGATTGAATATATTTTCAATAGATCTTATTTTTTGCAGTTGCCTCTATATGTCGACAAGAATGTTTTAATTCCTAGACAAGAAACAGAAGAACTTGTTTTAAGAACATGCAAACTAATTAATACTTATTTTAAAAATGGAAAAGTCACAATTGCTGATGTTTGTACTGGTAGTGGCGCTATTGGTTTATACCTAGCAGCCAATTACCCATTTAGCAAGATTTACTTAAGCGACTATTCAAAAGAAGCCATACGTGTAGCGAAAAAGAACAGCGAAAGCCTCGGTTTACATTCTGAAACGCTAACTGGAGATATGCTTGCTCCATTCATTGATAAAAACATTAAATTGGATGTGATTGTATGTAATCCACCTTACATCGAAAACAAATCAACTATTGATGAAAAGACATGGAAACAGGAACCGCATTTAGCGCTCCTTGCTAATCCATGCACAAAATACTATGAACAACTATTAAAAGAAAAAGATAATGTAATGAACAAAGCCTATATAATAGGCTTTGAAATTGGCGAAGACATGAAAGACCTTCTTGAACCAATTGTTAAAAAGTATTGCCCCAATGCTAAATATAGTTTCGAAGAAGATATGTATGGCAAAATGCGATACTTATTCATCGTAAACACTTTGTGATGTTGTATAATAGTGTAGATAAATGGTGGTGATATTATGAAAATTGCAATCGCTTCTGATCATGGTGGCTTCGACTTAAAAGAAGAACTTAAAGAGTATTTGATTAATAAAGGCTTTGAAGTAACTGATGTTGGTACTTATTCAAAAGAGTCTTGCCATTATCCAGAATTCGCAGTTAAATGCGCAGAAGAAGTCAAAAACGGTAAATGCCAATTTGGAATTATTGTTTGCACTAGCGGTGAAGGCGTTGCTATTGCCGCTAATAAAATCAAAGGTATTCGCGCAGGTATTGGCTATAACGCCACTGTTTCACGCTTAATGCGTGAACATAATGATGCTAACGTCATTACATTTGGCGCTAAGTTCACAACTCTCAAACAAGCTATTGTCCGCATTGATGCGTTCTTAAACGCTGAATTCCAAGGCGGAAGACACGCTCAAAGAGTGCAGATGATTAAAGATTTAGAAAAATAATTCACTTTTTTTGGACAAATTTCAAAAATCTCCCGATTAGTTAAGTAGGGAGGTTTTTATTTTATGAAAAACATTGATATCTACAAATGCAAGCTTATCCACGTAAGGAAAAAGCACAAACACATCCTTCGAGGCAGATTGCTTAGAGGAAAAGAAAGAAAAGAAACTATTGAAGAATTAAAGCGCGCTGGAATCTTATAAATTCAGTAGTCAACTGATATGGGAACATACAAATGTCCAATTTGCGGTAACACCGATATTCATTCTATTGGAATGTTAAATGGCAAGCCATATTGCCGTAGATGTATCACTTTTAGAGGCGAAAAAGTTGAACCCAGTCCATCACATTCAAAAGAAGCACCTATTTATTTGGAGTATGAGTTATCTTCGGAGCAGAAAGAACTATCGAATAGGCTGGTAGATAACTATAAAAAAGGAATAGATAGTTTAGTTTTCGCTGTATGTGGATCTGGTAAAACAGAGATTTGCTTAAATCTAATCAGTTATTGCCTTCAACAGGGTTTAAAAGTAGGCTTTGCGGTTCCTAGAAAGAGCGTTTGCTACGAATTGAAATGCCGTCTACAGAAAATCTTTGTTAGAAACAAAGTAATAGCAGTCTTTGGTGGCTGTCATAATGTTATTGAAGGCGATATAGTCTGTTTAACAACGCATCAATTATTTAGGTACAACAATTATTTTGATCTTTTAATTATGGATGAGATAGATGCTTTCCCTTTTAAAGGAAACGATATCTTAAAACAGTTTTTCGAAAACGCCGTCAAAGGCCATTACGCATTGTTGACCGCAACGCCGTCAAAGGAATTAATTAGCGAATTTAAGAAACCAGGAAAAGATATGATGCGCCTAGCGGTAAGATTTCATCATCATCCATTGCCCGTTCCTAAAGTAATAACCGGCGATGATATTTACTTACACTACAAACTCATTATTGAGATGAGAAGATTTTTAAAAGAAAATAAACAAGTATTTGTCTTTGTTCCAACTATAGATGATTCAAAGAAAATTGCTTTACTTTTTAAGCCGTTTTTTCGTCATGGAACATATGTTAATTCAAAAAGAGATGATAATAATCAAATTATCGATGATTTAAGAAGCGGAAAATACCAATATTTGGTCACGACAGCGGTCTTGGAACGCGGTGTGACTATCAAAAATTTACAAGTTATTGTTTTTCGCGCGGATAGTCCTATATATGACGCTGCTTCTTTAATCCAAATTGCTGGAAGAGCGGGTCGAAAAAAGGAAGCACCAGAAGGGGAGGTGATCTTTTTTGCTAAAAGAAACAATGAGCAGATTCAAGGAGCGATTGAAGAGATTAATGCCAACAACAAAATACTGCAAAATATGCTTCAAAGAAATGAGAAATTATGATTTTACTAGGCTTTTTGATGGGGATATTTGTATTTGTCCTAAATGTCAGAGTGAGTTTGAGCCCAAGTTTACAAGCTTTAATGTAAACGGGTATAAAGCCACCGCAATATTTGAATATACACCATATGTCAAAGAGCTAATTTATAAATACAAAGGCTGCTTTGACTATGAACTTAAAGATGTCTTCTTAAATCTATATTATAAAGAAATAAGAATGAGATATTCTGGTTATAAAATCATTCCAATACCATCATATGCTGAAGATGATAAAGTGAGAGGTTTTAATCATGTTGTTGAAATGTTTAAAGAATTGGGTTTAGAGCCGCTCCCAATCATCGAAAAAACTGCGCATTTTAAGCAGGCTGAAAACAAAGCAAAAAAGCGTAGTGAAATCAATAAATATTTGGTTATAAAAAAGCCAATCGATCTATCAAATACTAAGGTTTTAATAGTGGATGACATTTACACTACAGGCTCAACGATGAGAGCAGCAATTAATCTAGTTGAAAAACTAAATCCAAAACAGATTCGCGTTCTTGTTTTTGCGAAAACAAGGGCAATAGGGAACGAAAACACTAATATTTATTAGACAAGTTTGCGTTGCGTTGTTATTATATTTAAGCGAATGCATGAAATTCTTTTATAAAAGAAAGGCACACCATTTGTGTGATTGGTATTAAAACATGGGATTTTTCGATAAAAGACTTCTCAAAAAATATATGAAAGAGGCTGACAAGGTTATTGCCTATGAAAGTCAGATGGCAGCGCTTAGTAATGAAGAATTACAAGCCAAGACCCCATATTTTAGAGAACTATTAAACCAAGGCAAAACTTTGGATGATATTAAATATGAAGCTTTCGCGGTTGCAAGAGAAGCCGCTAAGCGTTGTATTGGTGAATTCCCTTATAAAGTTCAAATTATTGGTTCATTAGTTTTACATGCTGGCGATGTCGCCGAAATGAAAACTGGTGAAGGTAAAACTTTGACATGTACCATGGCGGTTTATCTTAACGCTCTCGCGGGTAAGGGTTTACACGTTATTACCGTTAACGAATACTTATCAGGTCGTGACGCTGAATGGATGGGCCAAATCTATCGTTTCTTAGGTCTCACCGTAGGTGTTAACGCCCGTGCTAAAACCACAAGCGAGAAAAAAGAAGCATATTTATGTGATATTACATACACAACCAACTCAGAATTGGGTTTCGACTATTTAAGAGACAATATGGCCACTGACATGGAACATCGTGTCTTAAGAGGCCTCAATTTCTGTATCGTTGACGAAGCCGACTCCATCTTAATCGATGAAAGCAGAACACCACTTATCATTTCTGGTGGCGCTAAAACAAGTGCTTCTCAATATACTGTCGCGGATAGATTCTGCAAAACATTAAAGAAAGAGAAAGATTTCTCAGTTGATGTTAAAGACAAGACAGTTCACTTAACCGAAGAAGGACAAGCTAAAGCGGAACGTATGTTTGGTATCAAAAACTTATATGATCCAGAATACGCTGATTTAGTCCATAGAATTCATAATGCTCTTAAAGCTAATTTCATTATGGCTAGAGATGTTGATTATTTGGTGGACGCCGAAGGCGAAGTTCAAATCATCGACCCATTTACTGGTCGTGTTCTTCCTGGTCGTGAATGGTCTGATGGTTTACATCAAGCTGTTCAAGCTAAAGAAAACGTCAAGATTAAACAAGAAACCATTACAATGGCGACTATTACATATCAAAACTTCTTCCGTTTATATACCAAATTAGCAGGTATGACTGGTACCGCTAAAACAGAGGAAGAAGAATTCCGTAAGATTTATAACATGCGCGTCGTGTGTATTCCTACAAACAGACCTGTCATCCGTGTTGATGCGCTTGACTATGTCTATGCACACAAAGGACCAAAACTTGCTGCCTTAATTAAGGAAGTAAAAGAACGTCATGAAAAAGGACAACCAATTCTTATTGGTACAGTATCTGTTGAATCATCAGAAGAGATTTCTGCTTTATTAACAGAAGCGGGCCTTCCACACGAGATGTTAAACGCGAAAAACCATGCACGTGAAGCGGAAATCATATCACATGCCGGCGAAAAAGGCTCAATCACATTGGCCACAAACATGGCTGGTCGTGGTACCGATATTAAGATTAATGATGAAGTTAGAGCGTTAGGCGGTCTTTGTGTTTTCGGTACAGAAAGACATGAAAGCAGACGTATTGATAATCAATTACGTGGTCGTTCTGGTCGTCAAGGCGATCCAGGCTTCTCAAGATTCTATGTTTCATTTGATGACACATTACTTGTTAGATTCGCTGCGGATTCTATTAGAAACTACATTGAAAAGAACTTTGGCGATGAAGCATTAGAAGCCAAAATGATTACCAATGTTATTACT
>JAEEGL016296447.1_pt1 | contig 16724 bp, 13 predicted proteins | sample 9134231 | NCBI WGS metagenome assembly JAEEGL01 (sample SAMN16246548, study PRJNA631951) | gut metagenome | biome: gut microbiome; feature: rumen; material: fiber-attached | host: Bos | place: Iran: Karaj | collected 2018-10 | reverse complement strand
TTGACGAACTAGAAAGAATTTCTTTCGAGTTCCCTCTTCACTCAATTCTTTGTCTTGGTAGATGTTACCAACGTGAAGGCTGATGTTCTGAGGTGTAGTCGCATAAATCTCCGCAAGATTCTCACGTGTCAGCCAAACATCCTCATCAGCAAAGCGAGTATTCACACTCACCCTGCCTTCATCATCCTTGTACATTATCAATTTATTCTCTTTGTCCATATTTCGTATAAAGCTTTTAATCCGTTCTTATTTCGTGCCTCCGTAATACTATCAGCCATCATACATCAAACATCAGCCCTCTTACCTCAGCCATCTTCAGCGGATCAAAGAACCGTCCCGTGATTCGTTCACAACTTCATTTGTTGAAGGTTATCCATATATAGAAAAAATGTTCATTCGATCAATTCGCCGTTTTATATATGATAGTGATATTATCCTTCTTGATTTGTATAACTGGAATTAAGAATTATTATCTTGTCAATCTCCTGCATTACGTATATTTGGCGTCTCAGAGCTATAACCATTTTCTGATAATGATTGAAATCATCATTTGAAAGTTGTTTATCTTTGCGGTTCTTCAACCATAGGTCTAAAGGTTGATAACCTGACACCACTAAATTCCATGCGCATACAGGAACGTTATCGAAATACTGACAGTCATTAATCCAGACACGACCGACTTCGTCATTAATCTTTTCAAAACAGCGTTTAGTTACGATGTTGTCACCTTGCATCCTAATTAATCCGACACTTTCATCTTTTTCTACATCTTCAAGCAAATGTAGCTTACGGATTCTACCACCGAGTTCTGCCATTCGGAAGAAATATTCTGCTGAAGAGGGGTATGGGATTGCCGGAAAATCATCTTGCAGACATTCGTGATAGGTCTTGCGATAGCGGGTTGAATGCAGAACTGCGTAGATGTAGTCAAGCAAGTCCAAAGGTAAAAATCCTTGGTTCTCTCTTTCTGAGTCTTCTGCCTGTTGCAAATGTAGCCCCGTCAATTCTTCTATCTTTTTTATAATCTCCGATGAATAATTGATATGTGCCATACCCAAATCGTCATAGACAAATAGAGGGAATAGATACACACCACCACGAGGGATAAGATTCTTATCTGTGGGCAGTTTGGAGATAAAAGACAAAGCCCATTCGCTATCACCCATAGCACTTCCCAACTTCCCAAGGCATAGAACATAGTTCTTTTTGCGCAATATATTTTTAGCTATTTCTGGACGCGGTCTGTCCATTGTGATTTTTCCGTAGATTGACCATCTATAATCAAATGGGCGATAACAAACTTCTGTTATATCTTTTGATGGAGAATAGTTCAAATCTCTTATTCGCTGTTGTAGCATATTATATCGCGAGGCAACACTATCATCAAAATTATAATGTGGAGTAACCTCTTCGAAAGTTTTTGTTTTTATATCACAGCAGAACTTTTCAATAGACTCTTTTGTGTAGTGGATAATTAAGTTGTCGTTTCCAGTCGTGAACCCTTGTTTGACTCCTTCTTTTATCAAGTCATTAACTTTAAAGCCCTCATCATATTTTTCCTTTAGTTCGCGTTCTCTTAATCGGAAAGTAAATAATGGACCATTTAATAACAGTTCTTTAAAATCAATGTCTCCAAGTTTGTGTGTAGCAAGATATTCTAGTTTTTCTTTCCGTGTACCATACAAGTCCTTATAGTGTACCGTTGCCAATTCTTCGCTATCTCCATCTTTTCGCTTGACAAAGATGTTGATACTTACACCCACTTGTATATTAAAGACGCATTCGTCTTTTTGTTCTTCCGTGCTTTCCTTACGTTTTGTAGAGCCATGAAGATTGATGATATATATATCATCGAATTTCCTTAACAACTCATAGCGCATTCCACGGAACAAAGGAGTATCAAGGAAGGTATTGCCGCAAATATATGCTAGGATGCCTTCATTTGTATTCTCTACAAAATTTTGGCCTAATCGAATAAATTTACAATAATCGTTATTCAACCCCTTGGGATTAGTCTCTTGTAATGTATTCTTGAAAACCGGTTCCATGTTTTTCTTCCACCTAACAACTTCACGCTTCTTCCCGGGCTCTTGTTTGTAGGAGTCCATCAAGTCCTTAATCCAGTCACCGTTGTTTGCAGACTTCTCGTTATATGGAGGGTTGCCCATAACCACCATCACAGGCATATCACGTTTTATGGAACTGGCTGCATTAGATTCATCAGTAATAAATTTTGCAAAGTCGAGGTTTTCCTCTGGATGATCTTCTTCCAAGGAGTTTGTGAGGAATATTTGCAAACGTTCTGGAAGTTTAAGCTTTATCTCATCCAGATGTAAGGAAGTGGCGAGTTTGAGATGTGCCATTGTGTAGGGAGCCATCAAATACTCAAAACCGTTAAGGCGTGGAATGATATTCTTTACCACATCTTCCGGCCAAAACGGTTCTCGACCTTTGTAATTCTCGCGAATCTTTTCTGCAGTCATGGCAAGGAATGTTCCCGTGCCTGCTGCGGGGTCAAGAATCTGTACACGATGTACCTGTTTATCCTTGAATGTAATGACCGCATTGTTTGCCAATCCGTCCTCGACACCCAGATTTTCACGTAGAATTATATCAACTGATTCTACAATGAATTTCACGACTTCCTCAGGAGTGTACCATACTCCAAAATCATCTCGAATCTTGGGATTATATTGCTCCAGAAACTCTTCATAGAAATGCACTAATGGGTCCTTCCCATAATTATGCATTACACGGTTTATATCAGTAACACGGAAAAGAGTTACTAAATCTTCCACAATCCATTTTACTCCGCTGTGTAACTCCGCCAATGCCAGATGTTTAAATATCTTCTTTAAAAATGGGTTTATGGTTGGTATTAAATCTCCTGCTTCTTGCAGAGAGAAAGACTGTGGAGTTTTATCATAAATACGTGCAATGAACAATCCGTAAAGAATGGTTTGAGCGTAGAAGTCCGTAAATTGTTCCACCGTCATATCATGGACAAGAAACTTCTGTAATGATAGAAGATTGTTATGCAGCTCTACATCTTCGGCATTTTCGCCCTTCTCCATTGCACGATTAAGTATATTGGCAATTACCTTAGCCTTGTTGGCCATTACTATTGCTAGTAGTTTGGCACTGCGGACAGGTTGAGGCTTCGCATCACCTAACTTGCCAATAATCTGTAGAAATAGAGAAATCTGCTGCTCATCGTCTGACAAAACAACTTCATTGTCTTTTATTTCACCTATAGTTGCTGACAAAGACAATTCTCCGTTTTCAAATAGAAAAAAACGAAGATAGTCCGTAAAAGCGATAGTTGTAATAGCTTTTTTATATCGGTCAAACTGTTCCTTGTGTTTCTTATCGTTTGTTCCCAACAGGTCTTTATCACCCAAACCTTTAGTTTCTATGAAAGAAATAGCTATATCATCTTGACGCAACTCAAAGTCTGGGGCACCATATTCTTTTCTTTTGGGTTCATTAATAACGGCAATCTTGTTTGTTTCTTTCTTTGTTCTCCCCTCATTGAGGATGTTTTGTAATAATACTTTTAAGGCACCACGATAAGAATGTTCTGTAGTTACGTTTGTTTGAAAGTCTGCGTTTATACTTTCAATGTATGTCTCAAGGACTGTTCGAACTGAAATGATGTTCATAATGGTATTTTCTAATTCAAATAAGTATCTCGAAGTGCAGAGGAACTGCAGTATTTTCAAGTTCTTTTGAGCGCACATCCACAGGGCGGCTACTCTTACCAATCTTTACCCAATCCTCTCTAAAGCTTGGATTAGTGAGAATATAAACATATCCAGGTTCTTTATTTGCCATATTTTTATAGTTTTTCTTTTTACTTCTTTGGCAGTTTCTGGGTTTCCTTCTGCATTTCCTTCTCGTCTTTTGCCACACGACGCTCCACCTTCTTGATATCCTCTGCTGGAGGCAGCGACTCAGGTCTGATGCCTCGTTGTCCTAACATGCCACGAACACTACGGTTGTTCTGTACATGCTCTGCCGTGATATCTGTCTCGCCATAGAGATCCTTCTGCTCTACGTTGTAGTTGGTCATCTCCGTCGCCAGGTTCTTGGCAGCAATGGTCAAGGTTGGCAGGCGGTCAGCAAGGGCTCCACTCTTGATGCCAAGCCGCTTCTTCATCTGTTCTGTAGTCAAACCGCCAAAAAGGGCTTTGTCGCCTTTGGAACGGATGCGTCCAAAACCACGGTCATCAACTCCACGCTGGAAAATGTTTCGGCTCAGCTGTTTCTCTGATGTGCGCAGTCGCTCGCGGGTGCTCAGGCGGGCAATCTCGTTCAGACGTTCTTCTATGAGTTCGGCCTTGCGGGTTTGCACGGCAAAATAGCTTTGGGCAAAAGCAATCTCTTCTTTCTTAGGATCACCATTCTGAGCAATCAGATAGCAGGCATATCGGGTGAGCATAAAGTCCTGCACTTCGCGAGTTGAGCCACTTCCCAACTGAACCATTTTCGTGACCTCACGAAAATGGTCATCTACATTGATTCCCAGCGTTTTACACGATTCTATGGCCCGACCGACGGCGCCAATGAAATTCTCCCAACGCACGTATCCAAGCACCTCTTGGAGTTCACGGGCGTACCATACCTCTATAGCATTGTCATCGTCGTCCTTGACCGTCTTTGCTATTTGGTCAAATGCTGTCTTATACTGTTGTATCTTTTGAATGTCCATTTATCTTTTTATAATTTACTGTTCAGAAATCGCCGGTAACTCCTCCAGCCTTAGCTGGTCGTCAGCCGTGACGCCCAGCACGCGGGCTATCTGCATGAGGGTCTCGAGAGACGGTTGACAACTGTTAGTACACCTTTTGTTTGATTATACTAGTGCAAAAATACTAATAACTCCACACATTAGCGTGCATTTTATAGATTTTTTCGAGAAAATCCATGCTTTTTTATGGCATATTACACACTTTTTCGATAATTCTTAGATTTTTGCAGTCTAAAGTATCATTATTATTGAGAAATGGTTCACCTTCGTCTCATCTTCGAACCCACTTCGAACCCACTACGAAGGTTGCATCTTGCTTAACCCCTTTTTATTTCACCATCTTCTTTTGGTTTCCCACAATGTTTACACCACGTTGGAGCATGTCCTGACGCTGACCCTGCAGATTGTAAATGGGAGCTGGCTGTGAAGAAGATGCTGGCTTACTTGCCGAAGAAATTGATGTCGGAATATCCTCAATGGCATCGTATTCTGCCATCGCCTCTGAGAAACGGGCATCGACGTTTGACAAACGATAGAGGCCATCACTATTGGGCGTCAACCCTTCGATGCTTACAGGAAGTACCATTGGCGGTACATCGAGTGAGAGCAGCGTGCGGTTGTGTAGTTGGCTCACAGACTGAAAGACCAGGTTTACGGCTACATAGTCCTCAGTTCCGTCGCTCCATTTCTCGAACACCAACTTCGAACCAATAGGCGTGTGCAGTTCAAGGGCGTTCTCCGTCTCTGGATAGTTGAAGCGGAGGGCTGCACCGATAGTGGCCAGGTTGGCGTCATGACCACAGAGGAACATAAACTTACGGTCGGTGCGGTTCAGTTCCTCACGGATACGGCTCACCAACGGATATGCAATATTGACAGCTGCAGCATGTGTGGTAAAGAGTAAACCATCATAGACTTCCTTGACAGCACAGATAGCTCGCCATTGATCCATGGTCAGTTCATGGCCGAAGGCTGTCATACTCTCTGTCTCGAAACATTGCAGCACCAATGCATCGGCTACGCTATTAGCCAGCGTATAGCCTCCCGTCATACGAGGTTCGTCACCCTTCTCAAGCGTGAACTGCACATCATCGTACCAGAAGTGTGTCGTATCATTCTGTGCTGCAGGACTGTGAGACATATCGAGCACTTGTTCCATCAGTGTCAGCGTGGACTGTTGCGCAGCCATCCAGGCCTGTGAACCGCCATGCAGTGCCTCCATCTCGCTGAGCACCTGCTGGCGGTACTTGTCGTTCATCTTCGTAAACTGTGGTTTGAAGACGGGGTCCATCTTATCTTCTTGCAGTTTGTGCGTAATCTCTACATTAGCAAAAGGCAGAAATCCTGCTGAGAAGTACTTGGCCGTAGCAAACGTACGCTGACGCGAGTTGGCATAGAAAAGCACCTCATCGCCCTCAGGACGGTAGTTGTCGGGTAGCAGACCTGCGTCTACCACCCACTGGCGGAAGAACTGTCCCATCTCTGTTTCCAGCACACCGCCCCGTAGCGACAACTCGCTGCTTGGAGACGACCACTGAAACCACTGATGGGGTGTCACCCGCTTATAGGCTGCTCCACCCGACGACAATGGGGAACGGATGTTGTGGCGACTCATCACCACCACCTCTTTCAGTTCATAACGTGCACGGAAGTCATCCGAGCGTTTCATTTGCGCCTTTACGGCCATGCTGCAACAAAGTATGGCAGCCAAAATCACAATGCTTTTCTTCATAATAGTCTTTATCTTAAACATACCTTTCCGAACGTTTATGCATCTTCCATCTCCGAACCTTCTTCGATTCATCTACAAAGGATGTTACCAAGCCAAAGGAGCTATAAGGAGCACCAAAGGAAGACTTGTGAATTAGTCAATTGCAAAGATACAGCATATTTTTAAAACAGCCAAAAGAAATTGGAGAAAAAAGCAAAAGGAGTAAGTGGTTGGTTTGAGAATCTGGGGAACGGTTCTCTAATTTGTTTTAAACGAATCACATAACCATCCTCGTGATCCTGCCGACTCTTCGATAGCACTATACATGACTTTCGCCATTGCTGCCATAATGATTCTTATTCAAGTTTTGGATGTTCCGCTTACGGCCTGAACCAAAGGTCGACGGATTATAACAGTCTCATATCGGTCTAAAGAACATCTTCAATAGAACAATAATAAAGTTCTAATAAAACCAGTGTAAAGCTCCAATGTAACCTCGATACAGCAAAGTAGCATCTTCAATACTTGTCCGGTACATGTCCGGTACATGTCCGGTACATGTCCGGTAAATTACCGAACATATATCGGGCTTCTACCGAAGGCATAGCGGGTAAGTATATAAGGTACTACGAGGCAATACTATGGTTAATGTATGGGAAGAGTGGAGGTGAATATGAGAGGAATTAGTGAGGTATATGAGAAGAACATGAGAAGAACATGAGAGGAATATGTCATGTATATCATAAATGATTTAACTTCCGAAACTTCAAATTCTTATATGTAATTTCCATTCAATTTCAATATGTTTCTAATATAATTCCAATTATAGGAACTAGAGATGAACTAGATATATATATATGAAAACAGAGGGAATCAAAGGGGACGGTTTTCTTCGAGCAAGCGTGGGTTATGCTCAGATAATGCTGGGTTATTGGGAAATAGTAATGGATAAAGCAGTGAGAAAGTAAGAAAGTCGCTTAGTAACTTATGGACAGGAAGGTTTTGTTGTTGTACATGAAACAGTCGCATTGTGTGTAATTTTTATAATATAATTATCATAATATAATAATAAAGCTATTATTATTGTTTCTCCCCTTTTTAATTAACTCGTATATTATTCTTGTCCATAAGTTACTTTCTGACTAAGCGACTAACTCATTACTTTTCCATATATTTTTCAACGTGTTATGCGATTTTTCTCAACACCTAACACAGAAAATACATAAGACGCTCCCTATCAAGTACTTACGAGTAAAAAGTACACAAAAAAGACCTAACTAAAACCTCTTTGGAGATACAAAAACGTAACCACAAATATCTACAAAGCCATTTTTAGGGTGTTTTATGTTAGGTGTTTGCAAATTTCATATTATTCTGTCATTTTCATCGAATTATCCGAGAGATTTGACACATCGTATGTCGAAATGGTCCCACACTGGGACTGTATCGGTCCCATATTGGGAATCAATCAGTCCCTTATTGGGACTCAATAACAGTACAACTGGCAACATTGTCGGATTTTATGTAAAAGATTTGGTAGTTTCAGAATAATTCTCTATCTTTGCAGGCTGAAAACGAACATTTAACTAATGAGAATATGAAACCAACTCTATTTTTGCTTGCTGCAGGTATGGGTAGCCGCTATGGTGGCTTGAAGCAGCTCGATGGTCTGGGACCTAATGGTGAGACTATCATGGATTATAGTATCTACGATGCTATTCGTGCGGGATTCGGGAAAATTGTATGGGTCATCCGTAAGGATTTCGAAGAGCAGTTCCGCACTCAGATTTTATCGAAATATGAGGGTAAGGTGGCTTGCGAACTCTGTTTCCAAGCACTCGATGCCCTGCCCGAAGGATTCAAGTGTCCTGAGGGACGTGTAAAGCCTTGGGGTACGAACCATGCCGTTTTGATGGGTAAGGATGTCATCAAAGAGCCATTCTGTGTCATCAATTGCGACGACTTCTACGGACGCGATGCATTCGCAAGCATCGGTAAGTTCCTTAGCGAACTGCCTGAGGGTACGAAGAACAAATATGCAATGGTGGGATTCCGTGTTTGCAACACGTTGAGCGAGAATGGTTCTGTGGCTCGCGGCATTTGTGCGACGAACGAAAAGCATCATCTGACTGATGTAGTTGAACGTACAGAGATTCTGCGTGTTGACGGAAAAATCTGCTACAAGGAAGGCGACGGATGGGTAGAGATTCCTGAGAATTCGCCTGTATCGATGAACATGTGGGGCTTCACTCCCGACTATTTCGAATACAGCGAAGAGTTCTTTAAGGTGTTCCTAAGCGATCCAAAGAACATGGAGAATCCAAAAGCTGAGTTCTTTATTCCATTAATGGTGAACAAACTCATCACCGAAGGAACTGCTACTGTTGAGGTTCTCGACACTACTAGCAAATGGTTTGGTGTGACATATGCTGCGGATCGTCCAGACACCGTAGCACGCATCAAGTCTTTGATCGAAGCTGGCGAGTACCCAGAGAAATTGTGGTAAAAGCATGCGGGAAGGAATCCTTCTCATCATATTAATATTGAGTATAGGACATGTGGAGGCTCAAGGGGTCTCCATTATGTCCTATAATTGTGAAAACGCATTCGATACCCTGCACGACGAAGGATTCCAAGACGAGGAATACACTCCTGAGGGGAGCCGTCACTGGAGTCGTTATCGAATGATGCAGAAACTGAAGAACATCGGTAAGGTGATTGTGGCAGCAGACACGCAGCGCCCAGTTGACATCGTGTGTCTGGAAGAGGTGGAGAATGACAGCGTTCTCACATACCTCACCCGCCGTACCGCTCTCGCAACCTTAGGTTACGAATACCTCATGACACATTCTGTCGATCATCGAGGTATCGACGTAGCACTACTCTACTCGCCCTTCACGTTCCATCCTATCAGCCACAACTCCATCCGTGCCAACACAACCACTCCTACTCGAGATGTGCTCCACGTTTGCGGAACGACAGGCGGAAGTCGGCAGGACACTCTCGACATCTATGTGGTACACCTTCCTTCAAAACTCAACGGGAAAGAAAGCGAGCGTAACCGCCAAAAGGTTGTAGATGCTATCACAGCTTCGACCGATTCCATACAGAAAGAGCGGAAGGATGCCAAAATCATTATTCTGGGCGATTTCAACGATAGCCCCGACTCACCGCTTCTGAGCCTCAACTTCAAGGAGTTTACCAACCTGGCTTTGGCTTATCAAGATAAACACAGTGGGTCGTATAAGTATCAAGGAGGATGGGAAACGATTGATCAAATATTGATTAGCAAAGCGCTCACCCAACCCGATACGAAAGGGCTACGATACCATGATGCAAAGATTCTAAAACTGCTGTTCCTGCTCGAATCAGATACACAATACGGAGGAGAGAAACCCAATCGCACCTTCGTAGGGTATCGATACAACGGAGGTTTCAGCGACCACCTGCCGGTAATCTTGTATCTGAAATAAAAAGGAGCCTTCTCTGGCTCACCAAGAGAAGGACTCCCCAATTATAAGTTTACGCTACACAATGCCTTGAGCCAACATTGCTTTAGCTACCTTCATGAAACCGGCAATATTAGCACCTTTAACATAGTTGACATACCCGTCGGGTTGCTTGCCATACTGAACACACTGTTCGTGTATGCCATGCATGATGTGGTGTAATCGCTCATCTACTTCGTTTGCACTCCAACTGATATGCATCGCATTCTGACTCATCTCCAACCCAGAAGTAGCCACACCGCCTGCATTGACAGCCTTACCTGGAGCATAGAGCATCTTATGTTCGATGAACAAGTCAATCGCCTCGGGTGTACATCCCATATTACTGATTTCGCCAATACAAGTTACGCCATTATCAATCAGCATCTTGGCATCTTCACCGTTCAGTTCGTTCTGAGTGGCACAAGGAAGTGCAATATCGCATTTCACCTCCCAAGGACGTTTGCCTTCATAGAATGTGCTACCAGGGAAACGATCAGCGTAAGGAGCACAGACATCATTACCACTCGCACGCAGTTCCAACAGATAGTCAATCTTCTCGCTATCAAGGCCAGAAGGGTCGTAGATGTAGCCGTCAGGACCAGAAATCGTAATCACCTTGGCACCCATCTGGGTAGCTTTCGTAGCTGCACCCCAAGCAACATTTCCAAAACCGGAAATCGCAACCGTCTTACCCTTGATGTCAATCCCCTGATCCTGTAACATCTCACGCACGAAGTAAAGACCACCAAATCCTGTTGCCTCGGGACGCACCAACGAGCCTCCGTATTCCAGACCTTTACCTGTAAGCACTCCGCTCCAGTCGCGCGTCAGTTTCTTATATTCACCAAACATGTAACCTATCTCACGCGCTCCAACACCTATATCTCCTGCCGGAATATCAATCTCAGGACCTATATAGCGATAGAGTTCACTCATGAACGCCTGACAGAAACGCATGATTTCCGCATCGCTCTTTCCACGAGGCGAGAAGTCAGAACCACCCTTTCCGCCTCCCATCGGAAGCGTAGTGAGAGCATTCTTGAACGTCTGCTCAAAACCAAGGAACTTCAGAATACTAAGGTTCACAGATGCATGGAAACGAAGTCCACCCTTATATGGACCTATTGCGCTGTTGAACTGCACACGATAGCCGAGATTCACCTGCACCTCACCTTTGTCATCCACCCAAGGAACTCGGAAGGTGATAATGCGTTCTGGTTCTACGAGACGTTCAATCAATTTCACACGCTCGAATTCAGGATGACGATTATAAATCTCCTCAATCGACAAAAGTACTTCCTTTACTGCCTGCAGATATTCTTTTTCTCCAGGATGCTTGGCTTCGAGTTGAGCCATAAGTTTATTAATATCCATAGTTGCTTGTTAATTAAGATTATCAAAATTCTATTCTGTAATGGTCACTTTAATGATACATGTTGCATAATAAGACTTACCTTCGGGGTCGTCTGCTGGACGATAGCGGATTCCGATTGGAATCGTGAAAATATCGCCTGGGCGAACGGCTTTGTTGTTAACTATGATGTAGAAGCCTTTGTAATATGCCAGATGAGATGCGTAGATGACGATTTCGTCATCAGTTTCCGAGTAATCAACCACTGAACCGTCCGCATGGAAGCAATAGAGATTGCCATTGGTTCCCTCAACCATCGTTCCGTCCTTATTAATCGCAAAAACACAGAACTCATCTTCAGGATTATACTTTGCAGCCTTTACCTGATCAGCTTTTACTTTGAAAGCCTGACTCACGATGTCGTAGTTCAAAGGTACGATTGCGTAAAGCGTACCCGTCTCAACATATTTGATGCTCGTCTGCATCTGCAGGTCGATATTCTCAGGATTACCTGTAGCCACATAATAGCCACTACGATCGGTCTCTTCAAACTGTACCTGATAGGGCCATTGTTCATCATTCGAACTATCATCATCCCACGGATGGCGCCAATGCTCAGTTGGAGCACCACAAACCACGAGCCACAATTTCTGTACGTCATCAGGCATCGTAAATTCTGCCGTACCCTCCGACTCACGTTTCATTTCTCCATAAAAACGGGTGCCATCATTGCTGAGAGCCACGAATCCATAGCGCCAACCAGCTTTCGCCACATTCACCTTACGATACCCATCAGCTCCCGCTATTCCCTTGAAATGTGCCTTCACCACCGTTCCTTTGGGACGAACCGTAAGCGGAATGGCATTGTAGCCATAGTTCTGCGGGCATTGTTCCTCTTCCACTTGCCATATCTTGTTTGTCGCGTCCACCAACTTCATCTCTGTGGTTTGCGTCATCTTGTTGGCTCCAAGCTCTCTGATGTCATCAATATCCCAAGTAACTGAGCGTGCCGCAAAATCATACATCTCATCATTGAAAGTACTTTGGTCGATAGCTGTCAATCGTTTATAGGTTTCGACAGGGTCCTCTGGCTTGATCGATTCGCGCCACATACGTCCGATAAATCGTGCTCCATGCAACATTGCCCAATAGTCCTGAATGAAATGGTTATAATAGCGCCATTCCTCGTTCAGAAGGTTCAGATGGAAGTATCTTGGCGAGAAATAGCTGCTGAATTTTTCTTTTAGATAGCATCGATAGGCTTGCCATTGGGCACAACTCTCCCACCAACCACATCCGCCAGAAGCATTCGGTCCAAAGCCATAACGCCATCCATGAGAGGTGCCGAGATCGCAACTGACGATATACTGGAACGAATGTCCAATCTCATGAGCAAGGGTGGAAGCAGAGTTTACAGCACTATAGTTGCACCATAACGCCCCGATTCGATCGTCATAGCCCGATCCTGTTGCCAGCCATGTAGCATCTGAATTGACATAAATCTCCAGCTTATAAGTATCAACCGTCTTGGAATCACCCACAAAGGCAAAGCCAAGAGAGTCGGTATACATCTTAAAGAAATACTCTGCGTTATTCAGGAGGGAGGTCGGATTGAATCGTGCTGACCCGTTTCCTCTGTTCGGATCGGTTCCGAACCCACTATCCCAGAATACGATGAAATGTTCGGACTCACGACTACGTTCCCAACACCACTTGCTCGAAGGGTTGTCGAAATCCATCGTATTCAACTCACGAGGTTTGTAAATAGCAAGTCCTGGGTCATGAAAAGTATAGTAGTCGTACTTCGACGCATAGATGCGCGAAAATGTCGATCCGTCTTTTTGGTAGAAAGTCATCTTCATCTTCGAAAAGCATACGCTATCCACATTGCTCATATCGATAGCCTGATGTTCTCCAAAGCGGTCAGCACTATGCAACCACAACGTCTGCTGAGCTGACGAAACACCAAATGTTCCAACTACGACACATAATAACAAGAATAATCTCCGTCGCATACCACCTATTGTTTTCGAATTGAACATACCTATTTCTTTGAAAACTTAAACGATGTCTTGCCAATCTTGACGATGTACACCCCTTTCACAAGATCCTCTGTGTTGACCATCGTCACACCAGCCGACTTGCTCATCTTCACCTTCATCTTCGTGCCATTCACAGCATATACCTCAACCGCCTTATCTCCATCTACGACAAGGGTATTCCCCTCGAACTTCACCTTCCTCTCTGCCAACACAGCCTCTATACTGCTTGGGTCGTCTGTCTGAGAAATATAGAAATGGTCAACATCCTCGAAACTAAATGCCTGTGTGTCAATGAGCACCTTTCCGTCCACCATTCGCAAGACTGGTTTATCGTCGAGCAGAAAATAGATTTTTGTGCTGTCGCTAAGCACCAGCACCAAACTCCTTGCATTTGCCGACATCTGTGTCAGCAACGCAAGCGTACAAATAAGGATTACTTTCTTAATCATTGCTTATTGATAGATGATAGTTATTAATACTCCAGATTAGTTATTGCTTCGACTTCTAAAGATTCATCGATTCGATGACAAAGATATGAAAAAAAACGTATCGATGCAAATAACTATATTTGTTTCTTGCCAAAAAGAAACTTTTTTGGCACTTTTTGGACAAATTCAGTTCAGTTTCGAGAAATTGCTGTCAATGATGGCTCTCACCAGCAATCTGCCATTTACCTGATACCCATGACTCTTGTCCACTCCTGCATAATCCATCAGTACAATGCCTGTAGAACCTGACGGATGAGCAGCAAGGAATCGGAGGAAAGCCGCATGAGTATGAACAGCATTGTCGCGATAACCATTACTGGTAGAGATTGAATGTCCAAACAACCTGAGAACCTTTGAATAGGCAGAAGCAAAATTCAGTACCCAGACGACGGAATTGCTGTCCGAAGCCTTGTGAGCGGAGCTAAACTCAAGCATACGTTCCACAGCAGCCACTTTCGTATTGATAGCCCCAGGAAAGTAAGTAGATGAGAAGTCCTGCATGTACACTCGCCCACTCGTTCCACCTTTTCCAACAATACGTCCTCGTGTCTGACGATTCCAATCGGCAGCTCCAGTCCAATTATAGAAGATGCCACCCACAGGATTGTTTGAGTAGTTGTTGCGACTCAATATCAGGATTTTCCCACGCAACTCACCCACTCGCAAGTCGGGCTTGAAGTCTGCCAGATAGCCGAGATATTCCCTACGATGCAACACCTCGACCAACCGACTTGCATAGTCGCCCTTCACCTTGTCACCATCGCCTGCATGAAGCAAATGGATGATGATGAACTCCGAAGGATTGGCTTTGAGCCATCCGCACATCCTCGTAAGTACCTCTTCGAAACGCAAATCAGTAGCCACCATCCCATGATTCATACTCATGTAACGCTTGTGCAAAGCAGGTCGCAGGTCAAAGGCACGCACACCAACGTCCCATAGTTGCTGAATATCCAGGTCTTGAGTCTTTGCAAACTTATTGCCAATCAGCCCTTTCACCCCAGCCCATCCACTACCTGTAGCAGCATCGTGCGCACCAGGAATGGAGACCTCAGCCACAAAAGCATCATCAGCCAGACGTCCCATCCAGTTCTCTGCCCTCACAACACAAGAGCAGCAAAGCCAACCAAGTATGCAAAACCACAGTTCTTTCTTCATCCGATTGCCATTTCTTGTTGCAAAGATACTATTTTTAGAGGAAGTCACAAAAGGATTTGACGAAAAGTTTATGCTTCACACCAAGTCTCGTGCATCAAACCAAAATTTTGCAGCCCCTAGGGGTAACAAAATTTTCCCTTAGGGGGAAACGAAAAATAAGAATAAAAGGTGGACTAAAAAAGAGAACGAGCGTACAGTATTTAACAACTAAGGTCGTAACACACAAAAAACAGAAAGTAAACATCAATTAAGAAGAAAAAGTTTGGCAGATTAAGAATAATTGCGTAACTTTGCAGACGTATTCAACAACAATCATTTTCACTCACTTACCTTATAAACGAAATGAAAGATTTTATTGCAACTCTTCGCAGTAGTGTGCTGGCAGGTATCTGTATCGGCATCGCAGGTTTTGGTTATCTGATGAGCAAGGACATCATCGGCATCGTGCTCTTTACCTTTGGTCTTTTGGCTGTAGTACATTATGGTTTCAAACTCTTCACAGGAACAGTAGGCTTTTGTGGAGGATGCAAGGGGTTGAAAGTGGGCGAGATACCCAAAGTGTTGCTTGGAAACATCATCGGCACATTGCTGGTTGCATTGCTGACATACAATTCTTCAGCAGACCTTCAGGGTGTTGCTCAAGGCATATTGGAGAGCCGACTGGCTAATGGTCCCCTCCGTTGCGGATTACTGGCGATTGGGTGTGGCTTCATCATGACGGCAAGTGTGAAGTTTGCCAAATACGAGAACAAATGGTACCCCCTGCTCTACGGAGTTCCCATTTTCATTGTATGTGGATTTCCTCACTGCATTGCTGATGCCTTTTATTATTTGGCCGTTCCTGTTAACTTCTGGTCGGCTCACCTTATTGATATATTAATACTGTATGTCGCTATCGTTATTGGCAATACGATTGGCTGCAATTTGGTGAGAATCATCAATTTCGACAAAGACTGTTAACAACCATTTTTACATCATATCAAAAAAACTTAGCTTTTGCAGGTTAAGTTTTTTTTGTTTGCTACGCATTATAGTTGCATGACCCAAGCAGAGTTCGAACATATTGCCCAAGAGTTGCGCCCTTCGATGTGGAAGGTGGGCATGGACTACTTTGGCTCTGCCGATGATGCTGAGGATGTGGCTCAGGAAGCGCTGGTTCAGTTGTGGGAATATGCAGAGAAACTGGACGCAACCCGAAACATCAGCGGACTTGCCATAAGGATTGCAAAGCATTGCTGCATCGATATGCAACGAAAAAGGCATACTAACGTTGTAGAACTGACATCCACCCACGAGCGAGCGATGAATATGGACTTGTCGCCCCACGAAAAGATGGAACAAGCAGAAGCATCCAGCTTATTGCAGACACTGATTGAAAGGCTGAACCCACGAGAACGCGAACTATTTGAGATGCGACAGATAGAAGGACTTTCGAACAATGAAATCGCACAGCAGACAGGCATTCCGAAAGCATCAATTGAAGTGATGGTATCGAGGGCAAGAAAGAAATTATTCGAGGAACTAAAAAAACAAATGAAAATATGAAACGAGAAGAAACAGAACGGCTCATCAGCAAATACTTGGAGGGAGCAACCACACCCGAAGAGGAAGCACGGCTTGCCCAAGAGGTGAATCAGCCTGATGCCCCTTTAGAGTGGAAGGCTATCGCCACGATGCTGGGTCAGTTAACGCTTGACGAGGCAACCTACGACGAGGAAATGGCACGTCATCGA
>JAEEGL016150928.1_pt1 | contig 16724 bp, 13 predicted proteins | sample 9134231 | NCBI WGS metagenome assembly JAEEGL01 (sample SAMN16246548, study PRJNA631951) | gut metagenome | biome: gut microbiome; feature: rumen; material: fiber-attached | host: Bos | place: Iran: Karaj | collected 2018-10 | reverse complement strand
GCCAGAAGGTATCCTGCGAGTCACGCGCCGGGTGATCCTCCGGAATGTTGAGAGCGTTGAAGTTGAAGTACTCCTCCTCCATCTCAGGACCGTCCATTACGTCGAAACCGAGTGAAGTAAAGAGATCCTCAAGCTCGGCGCGGACGATCGAAAGCGGATGCGCCGAACCCTGAAGCGGCTCCTCGGGCCACGTTATGTCCACCCACTCGCTCTCAGTCTTTCTAGCGATCTCGGCAGCCTCGATCTCGCGGGCCTTTTCGAGGATTGCGCGCTCAAAATCCATCTTGGCGCAGTTGACGAGCTGTCCGAACTGCTTGCGGACTCCCTCCTGCATATCCTTCATATCCTTGAGAAGTGCGGTAAATTCGCCCTTCTTTCCCATAAAGCTGACTCTGAGCTGTTCCAAGGCCTCTTTCTGGTTGACCGAAGCCATTTTCTCTTTGAAACGAGCCTTTAAACTTTCAATTTTTTCATTCATTTTTATCACCGGATACAATTAATAAAAAAGAAACGCGGAAAGATACCAAGAAACGCCGTTTTTTCAAGGCTTTTGATAAAAATGGCGGATAAATTTCTCAACTGTATGAAAACTGCCGCAAACAAGAAGCTCAAGATCGTTGTCTTTTGCGAATTTCAGAGCCTCAAGAATCGTCTTTTCATCGTTTTCGGCATACTTGAGTTTTCCGGCGACCGATTCCGAAGCGGCATCGGCAATATCCTGAACTGTAGTGCTTCTGTTCTCTTCAGTCAGTGAAACGACAAAAATATTGTCGGTGATTTTGCCAATAATATCAAGAAGCTGTTCTATAGCCTTATCCTTCAGGGCACCGAAAAGGACAGCCGTTTTCATCCCTTTGCGCTTCACAAAACCGCTCAAAGCCTCCATAGCCGGAGGATTGTGGGCGACATCGACAATTATGTTGTCTCCGATCCTCTCGAAACGGCCGGGCAGACGCATTTTTGAAAAATCAGGGATTTTTATCGAATAATTCTCGGCACATAGAGTTGCATTTACCGCAAGGTCGATATCTTTTATCTGCTCCCAGCTGAAATTTTCGCCCCTGATTTCAATATCGAAACCATGTTTTTCGTCTGTAACGAGCGCCGCCCCGCGGGAAATGGCATAATCCGCCATCCACCTGTCAAAAACAGGGTCCGCACTGCTTGCGATAAAGACAGAATCGTTCTCTTTCACTATACCGAGCTTTTCTATCGCTATCTTTTCGAGCGTATCGCCAAGAATATGAGTATGGTCAAGACCGATCGAGGTTATCAGATCCGTCTTCGGACCTTCGATCACATTCGTGGCATCAAGTCTTCCGCCCAGCCCGACCTCAAAAACCGCACGGTCGCATTTTTCTATTTCAAAAAATTTCCATGCGATCAGAAAGGTTATCTCAAAAAAAGACAATTCATCGAAATTACCAAGTTTTTTCTCGAGATATTTATAGATTTCGACAACGGCGTCATTTGAAATATCGCTATTGTTCACGGCGATCCTTTCGTTGTAACTTATAAGATGCGGAGAGACAAAACGCCCCGTTTTTAAACCGCTTGACCGAAGAATTTCGTCGATTGCATAGACAGTTGTCCCCTTTCCGTTCGTTCCTGCGACATGATAAACCGGTACCGGCCGCTCAAAGATCTGCGGGAAAGCATCGACGACCCGCCCGAGTCCGAGCTTGATCCCGCCGCGACGCCTGTAGAGGTTCGACAGAAAATCATCGTTAAAATCAGAGTACACGTTAAACTCCACTGTTCAGGAAATGTCAGTTTGTAATATAGACCTGCTTCAGACCGCCGATCATGCCCGCGACCCCCGGTTCCGCCAGCTTTGCATCGTTGTATCTATGAGTTCCGTACTTGAACATGACTGTCTGAAGACGCCCGACATAGAGCTCTTTGATAATTGCATAACGGTCGAAACCCTCTGCCATTTTCATCAGGTTTTTAGGATCCTGCTGCCTGAAAAGGCGGAATTTACGGTATACGCGGTTGCGGTTCAGATTGAGCATGTAGGCTGAAATAGAGGCAGTGATCGAATCAAAAATATAGATATGCCGCTGTGTCCCGCTCCAGTTCTTCGGCTTCAGCCCCTTCGAAGGATCCTTCGAGACATGACCGAAAAGATTGTTGCCCTCGAAGGTGAAGCGGCTGGTGCCCCAGGCAGATTCGAGCGCGGCCTGACCAAGCGCGATCGCAGGCGGAACCGGGCGGATATTCATATCCAGCAGGTAGACGACAGCCTCCCTTTTTTCATCGCTGATCGTTAAAAAATCATCCTCTTCCTTGATCAGATTATATTTCTTTGCCGTTTCGTTTATCAGCCTGATATCGGCTTCACTGCGCTCATCTCTTTTGACGGCCGCCATGACGGCATCGTGCTCGGCCTCTATTTTCTCGTTTTCAGCAAGGATTATCGGAAGGATCAGATCGATAAAAAAACGCCTGCGTTCTATCCCTACAAGCTCCTTGATCTTTTGAGGTATCGCCCGGATAAAGACACGCGGGACCTCACCCTTTTCACGGTCGACGGCAAGAAGCCTGCGGGCCGCGACGTATTCATCGTAAGTGTCGACATTCAGATAAGCCGAAAGTGTCGGTGAAGCCAAAAGCAAAAAAAGAATTATGAAAGAAATACGGTTAAAATTCATAACGAAAAAGATCTGGCGGGCGGGACGGGAGTCGAACCCACGACCTTTGGCTCCGGAGGCCAACGCTCTATCCAACTGAGCTACCCGCCCTGCTGCACTTAGCGCCTTGAATCTATCTTTTTCTCTTTGTATTTGACGATCTGCTGCGAAAGCTTGTCGACACAAAGATCGATAGAGGTGCTGAACTCTTTGTCGTCAGACTCGCTGGCAATAAAATCGGTGCCGTCGAGATTGAGTTTGATATCAGTCTGTTTGATATTTTTTTCCTTCTGGAAGACAACTTCAACGAAGGTGTTTGCCGAAACGAACTTGTTGAGCTTTGCAAGTTTTTTGGTTGCGTAATCCTTGAGGCCGTCACTGTTCTCTTCAAATCCTCTGAATGCGAAATTGATATTCATGTGTTCCTCCCAAAAAAAAAGTTAAAACAATAAATTTTAGTTAAAAATCAAACTAAATCAAACCTCAGCTGTTTTTATCCATACAAATCAGCAGTTCACGAAGCAGTTTCGCCGCAAACGCAACGGAGATGCCCGATCTGTCGATCTCCGGAGCCAGCTCTACGACATCGGCTCCGATTATCCTGCATTTTTTCGAATCAAGCAATTTTATAAGCTTCATAAAATCGTTGAAGCTTGCGCCACCTGCCTCAGGTGTGCCTGTCCCTGGCACGAAAGCGGGGTCAAAATAGTCGAGATCGACCGAAAGATAAACCATTTCGCCTTCGTCCAAAGCATCCGACACATCGTCCAGAGAGGCTGTGGGGATTATCCGGCTGTCCGTCTGACGGAGCTTGTGTTCATCTCTCGTACAGCTGCGGATTCCTACCTGGATCAGCTTTTCCAGCCCGTTGTCCAGACAGCACTTCATGACCGAAGCATGACTCAGCGTATCCCCGGCATAACCGTCGCGCAGATCGGCATGGGCATCGAGGTGCAGAAGTGTGAAATCCTGATAAAATTCACGATGAGCCAGAAACAGCGGCAGTGTGACGAGATGCTCGCCGCCTATTGCAAGGAACCGTTTGCCCATTTCAAGATAAGGCCGGACCTCGCTGATCACTGTTTCGACCATCTCAGCCGGACTCCCGACCATGATCTCCAGATCGCCGATATCGCAGAACGGAACGTCGTCAAGCAGAACATTCTGATAAAACGAATACTCCTCGATCGCCTCGTAGGCATAGTTCCGCACCTCACGCGATGCAAAGCGGCTGCCGGCACGAAACGAGGATGTACAGTCGTACGGGACACCCGCAAGAACTATCGAAGCGTCGTCGACCGAATCTCTCGAGGAGATGAATTTAGGAATCTGAAACATCGTTCCTCCTGTTTAAATTTATGATTTCACTAATTTTTTTCGCCACATCATTTACATTGAAGATCCTGCCCGTCTCATTTTTCACGGATGTTATCCTGCATCCGGCGATCCCGCACGGAATGATATTTTCAAAGGGTGCGAGGTCGTTCGAAATGTTGACGGAAAAACCGTGGACAGGAACAAATTTCCTGAAGTGAAGACCTGTGAATCCGATCTTTCGGTCATCGACCCAGATGCCGGCGGGATCATCACGCCACCCGGCCTTCCGGACGCCGCAGAAATCACGCAGGACCTCAACGATCGAACCGGCAAAAAAGAAAACGAACTCCTTGACGGACCTGAAACCGAAATGTCTGAAATCGATAACCGGATAAATCACCAGCTGTCCCGGATTGTGAAAAGTCAGCTCTCCTCCGCGTCTGACATTGTAAACGGGAATATCGCCGATCGGACGTATAAACTGTTCCGTTTTGCCGCGAAGCCCGGAAGTGTAAACCGGAAAATGCTCCAAAAAGAGGACCTCCCCTTCACTTTTTTTGGCAATTACCGAGTCGCGCAGAGACTCCTGACACGACAAAATTTCACCGTAATCATGCGGGCTTGAAAAAAATCTGCATGGGATCTCAGTTGCCATGGAGAAGCCTCTCGCCGAATGAAACAGGCAGACGGAGCGACTTTATTTTCTGAATTGTCTGCTCTATGTTGTACTCGACACGGTGGACCTTCAAAAGCTTTGTTTCCGTGTCGAACGAGATAAAGCTTGAACGCGGGTCGCCGTCTCTGGGCTGTCCTACCGAACCGCAGACGCAGATAAGCGAATAGCCCATAACCGACGCAAGGTTGACCTCGCCGGTATCGAGGCTAAGCTCGATCGTCTTTCTGTCCCTTGTCAGCAGGAAGAGGTTCAAATAGTGGCTGTGACCGATAAAATTGACATGTTTCAGGAACTTTTCGACCTCAAAAAGCCGGCTCACGCCTCTGCAGTTGAAAATGTAATCATACTTTGACGGGTTAAGCGGCGAGCCGTGCGAAAGCAGAAAGTTGCCGAAATGCTCCTCGACATGGATATATTTCAGGGAGTTGAGAAAATCGATCTGCTTCGGAGTCAGGCATGAACGCGTCCAGTTTATGACGTAGCGGACAGCGTCGTAATAATCCGCCGCATCGACTTTCCCGATGACTCCGGCATCGTGGTTCCCGAGAACCCCTGCCGTCATTACATCCCTGATAAGGTCGATAGTCTCCCCAGGCCACGGACCGTAGCCCACCACATCACCGCCGAAGAAGACGGCGTCCGGCGAGATATTCTGCCTCACTTCACGCATGACGGCTTCGAGCGCAGGCAGATTGCCGTGGATATCGCAGAGGATGACTATTTTCATCGCAGGCTAGAGCAACTCAGCGGCTGCGTTTGCAAGAGCCGAACGTTCGCCCTTCTCGAGAGTGATATGCCCTGCGATCGAGAGCTCCTTGAAACGGTCGACGATATAGCTCAGACCGTTGTTGGATTCGTTCATGTAGGGGTTGTCGATCTGGAACGGGTCGCCCGTAAGGACCATTTTTGTGTTCTCGCCGACTCTCGAGACAATCGTTTTGACTTCGTGCGGAGTCAGGTTCTGCGCCTCATCGACGATGATAAACTGCTCCGGGATGCTTCTGCCGCGGATATATGTCAGCGCCTCGACTTCGATCACATGGCTTGCCAGAAGCTCGTTCATCTTGCCCATGCTGGCCATGTCGTGACCGGCAAGAAGATATTCGAGGTTGTCGAAAACAGGCTGCATCCACGGTTTGAGCTTTTCATCGATCGTGCCGGGAAGGAATCCGATATCCTTGCCCATCGGGTAGATCGGTCTAGCGACCAGCATCTTCGTGTATTTGCCCTCCTCCAGGCACTTCTGCAGGGCGCAGGCGATAGCTAAAAGAGTTTTTCCTGTTCCAGCCGTACCGAGCAGGCTGACAAGCTTCACACGGTCGTCAAGAAGAAGGTCCAGAGCCAGCTTCTGCGCGAAATTTCTCGCCTTAAGGCCCCACACGCTCTTGAACTGTTTCAGCGGGACAAGGGCGTTTTCAAAGGGATCGAGCCTTACCGTCGCCTGATGCTGCTCGCCGGCGATCTCGTCGACAAGGTGGAAAAACTGGTTCGCGTGGCCTGTCTCGAAAGGCGTGCCGGCAAGCTCCTCGAGCGGTATTTTTTTGGTCTCGAAGATGCGGTCGATAAGCTCTCCGCTGACATTCACCGTCTCATATCCGGTGGGCAGCTTGTTGAAATTTATCGTGTCGTTACGGTAGTTTTCGGCATTGATCCCGTAGGCGTCGGCCTTGATCCTTAGGTTGACGTCACGGCTTACAAGCGTTACCTCGCGATCCGGATTCTTCTGCTTGATTTCATAGGCTGTGCTCAGAATTATGTTGTCGGCATAGCTGGAGCTGAGCTTCGGTCCGGGAAGTTCGGTTTCACCCATGAGAACGATCTTGACCGATCCGCCGTTTGCCAGCGGAACACCGTCGATCAGGCTTCCCTGCTGGCGCAGCTCCTCGATATGTCTCGCGAAGGCTCTTGCCGAAAGACCGATCTGGTTCATATCCTTTTTAAATTTGTCGAGCTCCTCGATAACAACAATCGGAATCACGATATCATGTTCGTCGAAGTGGAAAATCGCCTTCGGATCCGAAATGAGGACATTCGTGTCCAAAACAAAAATCTTCTTGTTCATTGCTCTACCTCCGTTGTCTTCAAATTCAAATTGACCGTCATATCCCTGTCTAAAGAAATAACCATCGGTTTTATATTGAAATCTTCGTACTCGAAACCCAGGATCATCATTCCGCTCTCCTCCTTCGGCAGTTTGCGCTCGCACGGAGTCTTTTTGCAGATGGTCTTTCCGGATTCGCGGTTGTAGACCCGGACTCCAGGGATATTGGAATTGACTTTAAGCGTCATCGTCTTTTTGGAAGATTTCTGCGGTGCGGCTGCCGGAGCCTTTTTCCTGGCAGGCTGAGGCTGCTCCGATTTAATCTCAGGGCGAGGTCTTGCGGCCTGTTCTTCCGGCTTGGAGGCCTGTACCCTTTCGGCGACCATCGGCGTATTCACCTTTGTTTGATATCTCCAGACAGCCAGAGCTCCGAGTGCAAGCAGAGAGACGATTATCGCAATTTTGAGGGTAAGAGAGCCTGCCCCGCCCTTATCCATCGTGACCTTTTCACTGCGGTTATTTGTGTTGTCGAGGATATTCTTGATTTCACGGTCGTATGGATTTTCGACTAGAAGAGGGTTGATGCTCTGGACCGTGCCTGTGTTGAAAATAAAGGCCAGATTCAGCTTCGACTCAAGCCCGTGACGTATATAGGCAGCTTTAAGATCGCCAAGAAGCTGAAGCATCGAATCGTAACGGTTGCAGCTCTTTTTTTCGAGGCACTTCATTATTATCGCATCGATATCGCCTGTGATTTCCGGGTTCACAACAGACGGCAGTTTGGGGATGTCAAACTGCTGTTTACTCAATATTTTCATATAGTTGGTGTCATAAAACGGCAGTTGTCCCGTCAGCATTTCATACATGATTATGCCGAGCGAATAGATATCGCTCGCAGCATAGATCTCCTCTCCCGCCGCCTGCTCCGGAGACATGTACTCAGGCGTTCCGAAGACAGCACCCGTTTTAGTCAGAGTGTGGTAGCGCAGATTCGGTTCAAGCATAGAATGGCGGATTTTTGAGATACCGAAATCGACTATCTTTACAAACGGATAGGTCCCCTCCTTTTCGGTGAGAAGGATATTTTCAGGCTTCAGATCCCTGTGGATGATCCCTTTCCCGTGCGCCGAATAGAGCGCCAGCGCCACTTGGGAAGCCACGGCGATCGCAAACTCTAGCGGCAGCGAATGCCTCTCTTTGAGCTCCTCTGCCAGCGAGTGCCCCTCGACATATTCCATGACAAAGTATGCGTTGCCTTCGTTCGTGTAACCGAAATCAGAGACATCGGCAATGTTTACGTGACCGATACTGGAGGCTGAGATCGCCTCGCGGCGGAAACGCTCCACATACTCACGGTTTTTGCTCTGCTCAAAATGAAGGATCTTCACCGCCAGCTTTTTATGCAGGATCTCATGCTCGGCGAGGAAGACGTCGCCCATTCCGCCGGAACCGACCTGCTTGATGACACGATAGCGCTCGTTCAGAAGCTGCCCTACAAATTTTTCTGCAGGATATACCATCGCAAAACCCCGCTAGTAAGAAAGCTTCAGCGAATCGATATATATGCCGAAATCATTTTCGCTGGAATCGCTTACGAACCTGAATCCGAGCTGGACCTTCTGACCTTTATAACCGGTTATATCGCCTGTAAATTTATAATATGATGTTCCGAGCTGCTGCGTGAGCTTTGTCCCGGTCGAGTCGAGAGCCGAATTTGTAGAGGCCGTGCCTTCCGCAACGAGCTTGACACCTGACTGTGCGCCCCAGATCGAGTCCTGCGGCAGGATCAGAAGCTCCGCATAGTCAAGCGGGGAGTTCAGACTGCCGACGATGGAGACCCATGCGTAGAACTCGACCTTAACAACACTTGCATCAGGGATAAAAAGCTCGGGACTCGAGTTCTCTGAATTTACAAAATAGATGATATCGTTGCAGTTGTCGCTGTAGTTGCCGGCAAGGTTCGTAGCAATGACCTTCGATCCGCTGTGAGCCACCTCAGGTCCTGAAGTCGGAAGTCCGAGCTGCCAGCACGGATTTGCCGCATCGGCAGCGATAGCGATCTTCCAGTTTGCCGGATTTTCAAAATCTTCGCTGAAGAATGTCACGTGTTTGTAGCCGTCACCGGTGTCACCGGAATCGGGCTGGGAATCGCCTGTATCCGGAAGCGTGTCACCAGTATCGGGAAGTGAATCGCCGGTATCAGGAAGTGAATCGCCGGTATCGGGCAAAGAGTCGCCTGTATCCGGAAACGAATCACCGGAATCGGGCTGGGAATCGCCTGTATCCGGAAGCGTGTCACCGGAATCGGGAGCAGTATCTCCCTCCTGTCCCGGAACATAGCACTTGCCTGTTGCACGGTTGCATTTGGCATTGTATCCAAGAGAGACGCAGTCTTCATCTTTCGCGCAAAGCACCTGCTCAGCCTCGTTGTTGGTGATGCAGAAGTGTTCGTCCAAAAGGCATTTCCATCCTACCGGGCACTCTGCCGGACTTGAACAGACCTGACGTTTTCTGCAGTAATAAACCAGGGTCTGGAGCACCGGATCCTGCTGCGGGTTATCAAAATCGCAGTAAGAATCCCTTGAGCAGTTGGCGTTGCTGGAACACTGGACATTTACGACCTGTTCACCCTCCTCGTCCTCGTCTCCGCCGCATGACAAAAATAAAACCGGTATCAAAATAAAACCAAAAATCAGGAATAAGCTCCTTTTCATCTATGCCTCCGTGTTGCATTCACATTAAACTAAATCGGAATATTCTAGTTTTAAAGTGCTTTATTTCAATTTTTTGCCCTTAAAACAGCTCGATATTTGCTTTTGAGACCTTCCGGCGCCTTGATAGTTTTTTAATTTTTTTTACGTCGCGGGCTCTGTGTTGAAAAAAAATTGCAAAAAAAATTTCTAAATTCCGGCCGCAGGCTCCGATTTTCAAGTCTGGCATGATTTTTGCTCTTGAGAGTGCCTTTATTTTGAATTTAAGGGTAAAAAAAATGAGGGAACACAACATCACAGTTGAAAAAAGGCTGACATCGAGTTTTTTGGAAAATCTTGAACCTTACTCTCCTATTTCGAGCCGCGACAAGATCCTTCAGGGCAATATGACATGCGATCTGCCGCCGCTGAAACTTGACTGGAACGAATCTACTCTTCCCCCCTCGGTCGCAGTAAAAAACGCGATCGTGGACGCGATGGCAAACAACCAGAACCTGCTGAACTGGTATCCCGAGCTTTACAGCAAGGAACTTCGCCGCAAACTTGCGAACTATACCGGCCGCTCAAGCGATGAAATACTTGTCACAAACGGAAGCGATGACGCTCTGGATCTGATTTGCAAAGTTTTTCTTGAACCGCACGATCAGGTTCTTATCCCCTCGCCGACCTACACCCACTTTTTGACTTATGCTACATCCCGTAATGCAGACCTTAAAATAATTGAGGCAGACGATCCTTTCGCTGCGGACATCACACCGATCCTGCAAAATCTGACGCCGGCGACAAAGCTCATTTACGTCGTCAACCCCAACAACCCGACAGGAGTCCTTCTTGACAGGCAGCAGGTCGCAACTCTCTGCACCGTGGCTTCGCATTCGATCGTAATCATTGACGAGGCATACTTCGAATTTTCAGGCAAAACGGTGCTTCCGCTCCTTGACGAGTTCCCAAATCTGATCGTCACGAGGACCTTCTCGAAGGCGTGGGCACTTGCAGGACTTAGAATCGGCTATCTTCTTACAAATGTTGAGCTTATTTCCCAGCTCATGAAGGTTTTGAACCCCAAAAGCGTAAGTTCGCTTGCTCAAATCGCGGCAGCTGCAGCTATTGACGACAAACAGTATATGGAAAAATATGTTCAGGATGTAAAAAACTGCAAACTCGCAATGCTCGATTTTTTCAGAAAAAAAGAGATCAAAGCCTACGACAGCCAGGCTAATTATATCATGGTCCAGCATCCAAGACTTCAAAAGCTCCTCTCTGAAATGGAAAAAGAGAACATTTTCGTCCGTGACAGAAGCACATTCAAAAATCTCCCCGGATTCTTCAGAATAACTCTCGCCGACCACACCCAGACGAACGATTTCCTGGAAAGAATGGAAAAAGTTCTGGATAAGGTGTAAATCCTGTTACCGGCTTACGGCTTTGCTGTTCAGTTCGTAATTCTGATAATTAATAAAGTTGATCAGCCTTTCGACTCTGTTTTTATCGAGAGTATCTGCCAGATTGTTCTTCTCCAGAGGATCATTTTTAAGGTTGAAGCAGTATTTTCTGCCGGTGACATGGTTGAAAAAGAATTTGCGGTTCCCGTCGAGAATCCCGCTGTGCAGATTCATTGCCCTTGTATAGATGAACACAGGGCTGGATTTTCCTTCGAACATATTGTTGCCGGTCCACCTCTTTTCCGGCTCGATCCCGGCCAAAACCGCCAGTGTAGGTGCGACATCCAGAACTGTCGTCGGATTAGTGACCGTCTGCGGCGCCGCATCGGTGACTCCTTTTATGTAAATTAGAAACGGGACATGGAGGTTTTCATCCCAAAGATAGTTAGGATGGATATAGTTCCCGACCTTCCTGCCGAATCCCTCGCCATGGTCACTGGTAAAGACAACTATCGAATTTTCAAGAATATTTTCCTTATCCAGCCTCTCCAAAAATTCTTCCATTTTTCTGTTTACATACTCCTGCGATTTATATTGACGCTCCAGAGAGTTCAGATGCGAAATGTCTTCAAACGGGACTTCATATGGCGCATGAGTCCAATAGGAAAAATATATTGAGAAAAACGACCTGTTCTGAGCTTTAAGTTCTTCAATTTGCTTAAAAAAATCATCAAGAACGATCTCTTCCTCGATTGCAGTTTCCGTCCCGAACCGCTTTTTGAATGTTTTGTTTTTGATTATCTGCGACGGTTCAAAGACATGATCTATTTTTTTGATCGTTTTCAAATTATCAAAATCGTCAAAATCAAGCAGGACCGGCGAAAAAAAAGATGTGTGATAACCGTTTTTCTTAAATAGATCGAAAACCGAATAGCAGTCGAACTCTCTCTCTATTCTTGTTATCGATTCGTAATCAGTTCCCGGATTGTTTGAACAAAAAAGCGAAAGGACCGATCTTGTAGTAGCCGGGAAAACCGTTCTATGCGATACAAAATTCAAAGATTTACGTGACAAATCACTTAGAAAAGAGAGGTTGCAGTTCTTATCTCCGCCCAGCGGAGTCCTTTCAAATGCAGTGCTCTCAAGAATGACAACGATCACATTTTTCCCTTTTGTACTGGAATAATCGAATCCTATCTTCGGAAAAGTCTCTTTTTCATCAATAATTCCCGGGTATTGAACAGGTTCGACCTCTTTTTTCACATCAAGATAGTATGAACTCAAGATCCTTGTGGAGAAGTATTCAAAAATCGGGCTTTTTTCCAGACCGACAGTCTCTTCAAAAGGCAAAAAGGCGGAAACGATGCAAAAAACGACATTCACCGCAAGCAAAACCGCCAAAACTCTGTCAGAAAAAGGCTTGATGATATAAGCTCTGTTTTTTATGAGAAAAAGCAGGATCAACAGCAATGAAAATAAATAGAATAATATTATTCCTGCAAGAAAGAGATTCAGGGAGAAAATAAAGTAACTTGAAAGTTCGCTTGAATCATACACCAGAAACCTGTTGAGCCCGAAATTGCTGAATCCGCGGAAATACTGGAAAATCGAAAAATCATACAAATAAAAGGCGCCTGCAGACAAAAAGAGCGCAAAAAAGATAAAACCGGAAACCCTGAATTTACTAAACAGATCAAAAATCCTGAAAAAAAGATAGAGCAGAATAAAATCTGACGCCGCAAAAATCACAGAGAGCGGAAAGAGAAGCAGAACCGGGAAATGATCCGGCACATACGCCAGATACTGACCGGCCAAAAGAACCTTGTAAAGCAAAGCAAAAATATAGAAAATTGAGAACAAATACCTGGAATTATAAGAGAACTCCATATATTTCTGCATTCTTGGACCTCTTTATCAATCACCGGGACATCATATTTCATAATTATAAATTTATCCAGAGGTCTATTTGAACTTTTTTGCGAAATCGTTGAGGTCGTTATTTAACTTATTAAAATCATTAGCATATTTGGAAACTTTTTCCATCATCTGATTGACTTCCGAGACTATTTTGTCGCCCTCGATCCTGCACTCGGAGGAGAGTTCCGACTTGTTCTGAGTGCACTTCGAGTTGAAGGCATCTATCCTTTGGTTTGCATCTTTAAAAAACACAATAAATTCAGAGCTCTCTTTTTCAAGCTTCTTCATCGTATCGACAAGTCCAGTGTAAGTTTTGAGAAGCTGACGGTTGTTTCTGCTCTTTACCACCTCGATGTCGTTGTCACTCGTGCCAAGACGCTGTTTCAGATGTCCGTTCTGCTCCTCAAGGCTTTTGATGTAGGAGAGCATCGTCTGCTTTGCGTTTTCGGTCTTTGCAGCGATATCCTTCAGCAGATCACGGTGGAAATCATCCTCAAGCGGACCAGATTTAGACTTCTCGGATTTATACTGGTCCAGCTTTTCGTTTGCCGTCGTAAAGAGAGCCTCCATCTCCTTTTCAATTGCCTGACACTTTGCTGCGTCATGCTTTTTTATGCACAGATCTTCCGCCTGACTCACCTTTTTCTGCATGGTCTGCGTAAATGCGGAGAGTTCGGCGTTCATCTTCAGCAGCCTCTCCAGATTCAGAATCAGGGCATCAGCGCTGTTTTTTGCGTAATTTGAAGTATTTCTTGCAGAGATCGTCTGTGATTTTGACAACTTAAAGAGCTTGTCATCTCTTTTGAGGCTATCCTGGATCGCACTTATGAGCCCCTTTTTCGCTCTCAGGTTGTCGCCTATATTCTGGTCAAACTCGCGCCTTGCGATCTCGTTCTGCTCTTCGTTTATACGTTTTGCCTTCTTTGCCGAGCTATCCAGAAGTTCAAGATCCCTGTCAAAATTTTCACGTTCGCTGTTCAGTTCGTCAGCCGATTTCAAAAGGGTGATTTCTGAATTTTCGCAAAGTGCAGCATCTCCGCCCTTTCCGCACTCTTTGTTGAAATCCGTAAGTCTCTCCTCGTAATCTGCAAGAAGTTCCTTCATATGCGGAAGGCGGTTTCTCAACGATTCCCTCGTATCGCAGTAAATCTGCAGCTCCTTAAGAACCTCCAAAGCCAGATTCTGCGGCTTTTTGATGCAATCCTTCTCATCAGCCGAAAGCCTTTTCTCGATCTCGGCGATTTTCTTCTTGTCCTGAGCTAACCTCTTGATTTCTTTCGAATAATCATCTGCAAAAAGCAAAAATGAAACAGCAAGGGCAACAGAAGCCAAAAATATCTTTTTCATCGAGCCTCCTTATAAAAAAAAGGGAGAGCCGAAGCTCTCCCGAAAAAGAAGAATGAAGCTTAAGTCTAGAAGAGACCCTGTTCCATCATAGCGGTAGCAACCTTCTCGAATCCGGCGATGTTTGCACCTGCAACGAGGTCGTAACCAAGGCCGTATTTCTCTGCTGCTGCTGCGGAGTTGTCGTGGATGTTCTTCATCATCTGTTTAAGTTTCTCGTCAACCTCTTCAGCTGTCCAGACAAGTCTTTCGCTGTTCTGTGACATTTCGAGTGCGGAAACACCTACGCCGCCTGCGTTAACTGCTTTCGACTGAGCAACGATGAGGTTCTTCTGCTCACGAAGGAAGTTGAGTGCGTCGTTTGTGGTCGGCATGTTTGCAACTTCGATGTAATATTTTGCACCGCATGCTGCGATCTTCTTAGCCTGTTCCATGTTAACGTCGTTCTGCATTGCTGACGGCATAACGACATCACACTTTACACCCCACGGTTTCTCGCCAGGGATAAATTTGCAGCCGAACTTGTCAGCGTAAGGTTTAACGTGCATCGGGTCTTTAGCTCTCATTTCAAGAAGGAAATCAACCTTCTCAGGAGTTGCTACGCCGTCTTCGTCAAGGATGTATCCGTCAGGACCCGAAAGGGTGATGACTTTTGCGCCGAGCTGCATAGCTTTCTTGCAGATACCCCATGTAACGTTGCCGAAACCAGCTGCTGCAATTTTCTTTCCTTCGATTTTGTCGCCTTCGTGCTTGAGGACGTTCTCAAGATAGTAAACTGCGCCGTAACCGGTTGCTTCAGGACGAATGAGCGATCCGCCGTAGGTAAGACCTTTACCGGTAAGAACGCCGTTCTCCCAAACGCCTTTAAGTCTTCTGTACTGACCATAGAGGTAACCGATCTCTCTTCCGCCTACACCCATGTCACCGGCAGGAACGTCGATGTCCGGGCTGATGTAACGGTAAAGAGCTGTCATGAAGCTCTGGCAGAAACGCATAACTTCTGCATCAGATTTGCCGGCAGGATCGAAGTCCGAGCCGCCTTTTGCGCCGCCGATCGGAAGACCGGTAAGCGAGTTTTTGAATGTCTGCTCGAAGCCGAGGAACTTAATGATTCCTTCGTAAACATTCTTCTGGAAACGGAGACCGCCTTTGTAGGGTCCGATTGCGCCGTTGAACTGGCATCTCCAGCCGCGGTTGGTGTGGGTGTTGCCCTGGTCGTCTGTCCAAACGACTCTGAATGTGAACATTCTTTCCGGCTCAGTCATACGGTTGAGAAGGTCAGCCTTTTCATACTCAGGGTGCTTGTCAACAACAGGAGAAAGAGAAGAAAGAACCTCTTCTACAGTCTGAACGAATTCCGGTTCATTAGCGTGTTTTGCCTTTACATTAGCAATAACGCTCTCTACATACTTGTTCATATAAACCTCCAAAAAAAGGGAAATTAATAAACCTACCCAAACCGGGTGCGACCTTATAGGAGATAAAATTTGGAGAGTCAACTAATTTTCAAAGAATTTATATTTTTGACTCCGATTTCGATAAGCGTAAGATTTTTGCGCCTGCCTGGTGCGAGGCGAGAGAACGATTGGGGTTTTTTCCTACTCTTTTTTAGGGATTAGTTCTTACTACCGTGAAGTAAGTAGCGGTTCGGCTTCTCCCACCTGTGCAAACAGGATTAAACTTGTTTCTCGAACCCAACGGCCGAGGCGGGTTTTCTTCTTTATTCCGCCCCAAAAGATTGCGATACTTTGATTTTTTGAGCTATTTCTTTTTAAGGATCTTTTTGATCGAAGAGACGTAAAGTCTGCGTTTGATCTTCTTCGTAGCGGTCTTTTCGAACTCTTCTGGATGCATGATAAACTCGGAGATCTTTGCGTAAGACGGGATCTTTTCATTCAGCTCGTTGCGGTTGGCCTCCATAATTTCGGCAAGCGCTGCATCGTCGAGATTATCCTGCCTGATCTTCTCCTTGTCCGGATAGATAAGAGCGACAAGTTTTCCGCTTCCGGCGTCAAGAACAAGCGATTCCATGACATACGGCAGGTAGTTGAGCTGATTTTCGATCTCTTCGGGATAGATGTTCTGACCTGAAGATGAGAGGATCATATCCTTCGAACGGCCGCGGATAAATACAAATCCGTCCTTGTCGATAAATCCGAGATCGCCTGTGTGAAGCCAGCCCTCGCTGTCGATCGCATCGGCAGTCTCCTTCTCCATTTTGTAGTAACCGAGCATCAGGTTTTCGCCCTTTACACAGATCTCGCCTACTCCCTTTTTATCCGGGTTATCGATTTTCGCCGTCAGATAGGGCTCGATGATCCGGCCGCAGCTCCCCTTCTTTCTCCCCTTGTGATAATCGGTATAGGCGATAAGCGGAGTGCATTCGGTCATTCCGTAGCCGACAGTGAACTGGACGCCGGAATTGAGCAGGAATGACTCGATTTTCGGGTTGAAAGCCGCTCCGCCAGCGATGACCTCATAACATTCGCCGCCGAAAAAGCCCTGGATCTGTCTTCCGATCTTTCTGAAAATTATCTTTTTGAAAAGCGGGACCTTGAGGACAAGCTTCATCCATCTCTTCTCGAAAAGCGGCATGATCTTGGCTCTGTAAATCTTTTCAAGGATCAGCGGAACAGTAAGAACAAGGAAGGGCTGGACATCCCTGAAGGCCTTGACGAGCTGGTTCGGTGTCGGCGCCTTGTT